>Ga0102851_10002458_pt1 | contig 11166 bp, 9 predicted proteins | sample Mud3Dept3metaG_FD_79558 | JGI IMG/M metagenome (GOLD analysis project Ga0102851, IMG submission 79558) | Freshwater wetland microbial communities from Ohio, USA, analyzing the effect of biotic and abiotic controls - Mud 3 Core 4 Depth 3... | ecosystem: Environmental > Aquatic > Freshwater >...
CCGCCGAGGAACTTCGTCGCCGAATGGAAGAGGAGATCGGCCCCGAGGTCGAAAGGCTTCAGGAGATAAGGCGTCGTGAACGTCGAATCGACGAACAGCGGGATCTTCGCGGCGTGCGCGATCTCGGCGACCTTGGGGACGTCGAGCACATCGAGACCGGGGTTGCCGAGCGTCTCGCCGAACAGCACCCTGGTGTTCGGCCGGATCGCCGCGCGCCACGCGTCGAGGTCGCGGGGATTCACGAACGTCGTCTCGATGCCGAAGCGCGGCAGAGTGTAGGCGAGCAGGTTGTGCGAGCCGCCGTACAGCGCGCGCGACGCGACGACGTGCGAGCCGGCGCCAGCAATGGTTGCGAGCCCGAGATGCAGCGCGGCCTGGCCGCTCGCCACGGCGAGCCCGGCCACGCCGCCTTCCAGCGCCGCGATGCGCTCCTCCAGCACTGCGTTCGTCGGGTTGGAGATGCGCGAATACACATGGCCCGCGCGCTCCATGTTGAACAGCGCCGCCGCATGGTCGGTGTCGCGGAAGACGAACGAAGTCGTCAGGTAGATCGGTGTGGCGCGCGCGCCGGTCGTCGGATCGGGACGGGCGCCGGCGTGCAGGCTGAGTGTCGAAAAGCCGGGGTACTTGGGGGTGGCCATCGGACCTCCGTTGAGCAGGGCGACATTCTAGCCGCCGAGGGAGGTGACAGAGGGGCTGCTATGATCGGCGGGCCGCTGCGCCGCGATCGACCATGACGACAAGAAGCCCCGAACCCGCCGGTGAGCTGCCGCTCGCGGTCCTCGCCAAGGTCTTCCTCCCTTTCGCGGCGGGTTACTACCTTTCGTATCTCTACCGCACGGTCAACGCGGTGATCTCGACGGAGCTGACGAGCGAACTGGGATTGCGCGCCTCGGATCTCGGCTTGCTCACCAGCGCGTACTTCTTCGCGTTCGCGCTGTTCCAGCTCCCGCTCGGCATCCTGCTCGACCGATTCGGGCCGCGACGCGTGAACGCCGGGCTGCTCGTCGTCGCGGCGCTCGGCGGCGCCGTGTTCGCGCTCGCCGAGACCGTGCCCGGGCTGACCTTTGGTCGCGCGCTCATCGGGCTGGGGGTGTCGGGAGCGCTGATGTCGAGCATGAAGGCCTTCGTCCTGTGGTTCCCGATGTCGCGCCTCGCGAGCTTGAACGGCTGGCTGATGGCGGTCGGGGGCCTGGGGGCGCTGACGGCCTCCGCGCCGGTCGAGGCTTCGCTCGGCATCGTCGGGTGGCGAGGCGTGTTCGCGGCGCTCGCAGCGCTCACGGTCGGAGCCGCGATGCTTGTCTTCCTGATCGTTCCGGAGAAGGAGCGCGCCACCGCGTCCGAGCCGATCGGGCAACTCGCCCGGGGACTCGCAATGATCTACCGGAACGCGACCTTCTGGCGGCTTGCGCTGGTGTGCATGACGGTTCAGGCGGGCTTCATGGCCGTGCAGGGGCTCTGGGTCGCGCCGTGGCTGCGCGACATCGTGGGTTTCGACCGGCGGCAGGTTGCCGACGCGCTCTCCATCCTCGCGATCGCCATGACGATCGGCTTCGCGACCTGGGGGACGCTTTCGGACGCGCTCGCGCGGCGGGGCGTCGAGCCGCTGCGCGTGTTCAAGATCGCGATCGGCCTGTCGGTGGCGGCCTTCTGCGCGCTCGCGCTCGCGCGCCCCGACGGGGCGATGTTCGTGTGGGCGCTGCTCAATCTCTTCTCGACGAGCGCGGCGCTGTCGTACTCCATCCTTTCGCGGAGCTTCCCGAAGGCCCTTTCCGGGCGGGTGAACACCGCGGTCAACCTCCTGATCTTCGTCGCTGCATTCTCGGCGCAATGGGGGATCGGCGCGATCATGGATCTCTGGCCCGCGTCCGGGGGGCACTACCCGGCCGTCGCCTACCGTGCCGCGTTCGGAGTCGTCGCGGCTCTGCAGGTCGTGGCCTTCCTGGTTCTGGTTCCGGCCCGCATTGCCTCCACGCCCGCCGAGCGCGGCTGACGGTGCGGACGGTGCGCGCTGTATGATTCGAGGGCGCCACGGCACATCGAGAGCGGCATGAGCAAGGCATTCGTCAAAGAATCCGACGACCTCGAAGACGAGATCCAGCCCGAAGGCGGCGACGAGGGGCGCACGGCGAAGAACTACATCTCGCCGGGCGGCTACCGACGCTTGCGCGACGAGTTCAGCGAGCTGTGGGAGGTCGAGCGCCCGAAGCTCGTGGAGACGATCGCGTTGTCGGCCTCGAACGCCGACCGCTCCGAGAATGGCGACTACATCTACGGCAAGCGGCGCCTACGGGAGGTCGATCGGCGCATTCGCTACCTCTCGAAGCGCATCGAGATTGCAGAGGTCGTGGACAACGCCGGGCAGGACCACGAGCGCGTGTTCTTCGGGGCGACGGTGAACTACGCCGACGCCTCCGGGGATGCCCGCACGGTGACCATCGTCGGCATCGACGAGGCCGACCCGGCGCGCGGACGGATCTCCTGGATCTCGCCCGTCGCCAAGGCGCTGCTCAAGGCGCGCGAGGGCGACACCGTTTCCGTACGCACCCCCGCGGGCATCGACGAAATCGAAGTGATCGACATCCGCTACGAGGAAATCGAATGAGAACCGGGATGCGCACGCTCGCTGTTCTAATGCTCGCGACGATGCTCGCGGCCTGCGCGGGATTCGGGCTGCGCGAGCCGCTCTCGGCAACCGTCGCGGACATCAAGCCGCTCGAGATGACGTTGCTCGAGCAGCGCTTCAACGTCAAGGTGCGGGTGCTGAATCCCAACGACGCCGATATCGAGTTCGACGGCGTCGTGTTCGATCTCGAGTTGAACGGCAAGTCCTTCGCCAAGGGCGTGTCGAACCAGCGCGGTACGATCCCGCGCTTTGGCGAGGCGCTGATCGACGTGAACGTCGTCTCGGGGCTCTCGGGAATCCTGCGCCAGGTGAACGAGCTGCGCAGCGGCCGCGAGGCGATGACCTACCGGCTGAGCGGACGGCTCGCCGGTGGCGCGTTCGGCTCGGTGCCGTTCGAGACCCAGGGCGAGCTGAAGCTCTTCGGTCCCGCCGGCAAACCCTGAGCGCGATCCTCAGTTGGCCTTCGCGGCAGCCGGCTTTGCCGCGAGGCGCGTGAAGTCGCCCGCCTTCACCACCGAGATCCGGTTCGGGTCGATGTGGCGCGCGAGCGCGTCGCGAACCTCGTCGGGCGTGAGTCGGGCAATTTTCGCGTCCAGCTCGGCGTCCCATTTGTAAGTGCGGTCGAGCCACAGGTAGCCGGCGAGCCGCCCGGCGACGGCAGCGTCCTGCGCCCGAGCGACCTGCCGGGCCTCGAGCAATCCCTTTTTCGCGCTCTCGACCTCGGCGTGCGGGAAGCCCTCGCGCAGCGCGGCGCCGACCTCTTCGCGCATGATCGACTCGATGCGTGCGCGGTTCTGCGGCGCATAGATGGCGGACACGCCGAACTCGCCCACCGGATCGAGCGGACTCGCGGTGACCCAGGAGCCGACGCTGTACGAGAGCCCTTCCTTCTCGCGGATGCGGCGCCACAGGCGCGAGTCGGACGATCCGCCGAGGAGATAGTTGCCGAGCACGAGCGCGGCGAAATCCGAATCGTCGTCGCGCAGGCGAAGGTTCATGCCGGCGCGGTAGACGGCGTTCGCCTTGTCGGGCGTCTCGATCACCGCATCGATCGGCGCCGCCTCGAAGAAGCGGGCCGGAATGCGCTTGTAGGGCGTCGGGCTTTTCCAGTCGCCGAAGAGCTTCTCGGCGAGGCGCGTCACCTCCTCGGGGTCGAAGTCGCCGACCACTGCCAATTCGGCGTTCGACGCGCCGACCAGCGCGTGGCAGCGCTTCACGTCCTCGAGCTTCACCGACTTGATGCGCTCGGCGCGCTCGTCGAGCGTCGGCGTATAGAGCCAATGGTCGGGCGGATACGGGCTCAGGTGGCGCGCGATCTGAACGCTCGCGAGCGCGGACGGATCGCTTTTCTGGCCGTCGATGCCGGTGAGCGCCGCGCGCTGCACTTGCTCGAACTCCTGCGCGGGGAAGGACGGCTCACGGAGCATCTCGGCCATCAGCGCCATCGCGCCGGGCAGGCTCTCGCGGACGGTGTCGATCGCGCCGCCGTCGACGCTGACGGACACGTTCGCCTTGAGCCGATCGAGCTCGTCGCGGATCTCGGCGCGGGTGCGCTTCTGCGTGCCGCGCGAGAGCATCGACCCGGCGAACCCGCATGCAGTGGCGAGGTCGCGGCGGCTTTCCTCGTCGCCCCAGCGGAGCACGAGGCTTGCGACCACCGACCCGCCGCGCGTCTTCTTGGGCAGGAGGGCGAGCTGCATGCCGCTCGGGAGCGCTTTCCGGATCACGCGGCTCTCGATGTTCGCGGGCGTCGGCACGAACGCTTCACCGAGGGCGATATCGGTGACCGGCTTGAAATTGCCGAGGAGCGCGGTGAGGTCCGCGGGCGGGGGGATCTCGGCGCGATCCGGCTGCTTCGTCGGAATGAACAGGCCGAGGGTCCGATTGGCCGGCTTGAGGTACGTGTCGGCCGCGCGCTGCACATCGTCGCGCGTGATCTGCGAGAGACGGTCGCGGTACCAGAAGAGGAGCCGCCAGTCGCCGAGCGCGATCGGCTCCGACAGGGCGACGCCCAGCGAACGCGAATTGCGCAGCAGCATGTCGATGTCTTTCAGGGACTGGGTCCGTGCCCGCTCGACTTCCTCCGCCGTCACCGGCTGGGTCTTCAGGCCTTCCACGGTCGCGATCAGCGCGTCGCGGACCGGGTCGAGCGGCGCGTCCTCGCGCACGCTCGCGCCGAAGAACACCGATCCCGCCTCCGGTTGCGGCCGGTCGTCGCCGAAAATCCCCGATGCCTTGCCGGTCTCGACGAGCGCCTTGTGCAGCCGGCCCGATGCCTGGTCCGAGAGAATCGCTGCGGCGAGCTCGACGGCCGCGTAATCGGGGCTCGATGCGGGCGGCACGTGATACTGCGCGGCGGCGATCTGAACGTTGCCGACGCGGCGCACGGTGACGGTCCGCTCGCCGTCTTGCGTCGGCTCGACCGTGTACGTGCGCTCGAGCTTGCGCGCGGGACGCGGGATCTTGCCGAACGCTTCGGCGACGAGCTTCAGGGCGGTGGTCTCGTCGAACCGCCCGGCGATCACGAGCACGGCGTTGTCCGGCTGGTAGTGCTTGCGATAGAAGGCCTGCAGGCGATCGATGGGCACGCTCTCGATGTCCGAGCGCGTGCCGATGATGGCGCGGCCGTAGTTGTGCCAGTCATAGGCGGCCGCCGCGACGCGCTGCCGTAGCACGCGGAAAGGGCTGTTCTCCCCCGATTCGAACTCATTGCGCACGACGGTCATCTCGCTGTCGAGATCGTTCCGCGAGATGTTCGAGTTGACCATGCGGTCCGCCTCGAGTGCGAGGGCCCAGGCGAGGTTCGCCTCGCTCGCTGGAAACGTCTCGAAATCGTTGGTCCGATCGTAGGAGGTCGTGCCGTTGTAGCGCGCGCCGCGCTTCGTGAACTCGTTCTTGATGTCCGGATGCCTGGGCGTCCCTTTGAAGACGAGATGCTCGAGAAGGTGCGCCATGCCGGATTCGCCGTAGCCCTCGTGGCGCGACCCGACCAGATACGTGACGTTGATCGTGATCGTGTCCTGGGACTCGTCCGGGACCAAGAGCACCTTGAGCCCGTTCGGCAACGAAAACTCGCTGACACCGCCAAGCGACGGGCCGCGCGTCACGCCCGCAGGAAGCGCCGTTGCCGCCAGGGCGGGAACGGCGGCCACGAACGACAGGGCGACGGCGAGGACGCGAAACCATCTCATGCGGAAGTTCTCCGAAAAACGATGCGGAATGCCGATCCGGGGCGGCGTCGGCGATTCTAGGGGAAACGCCGCGGGTGTTCTTCTTCGTTCGCCCGCCCCAGCGGTCACGCGCCGTACCCGAGCAGCCTCAGGGCGTGCAGGCACAGCATGCCGACCAGGATGGTGAGAAGCGTGTTGCGGGTCTTCCACGCGACTGCTGCAGCCACGAGTCCCGCCGCCAGCCGCGCGTTACCGACCAGACTCGGACCGCCGGCAGCCAGAACAAGTTCCGGAACCACGAGCGCGGTGAGGACCGCGGGCGGGACGAAGCGCAGCGCGCGCTGTACCGTCGGCGACGCCGCCCGGCGGCCCAAGAACAGGATGAACGAGCTCCGCGCGCCGAAGCTCGTAGCCGCGAGGGCCAGGATCAGGCCGGCGAGCGTGAGCGTGTCCATCGTTCGGCGACAAGGCCCGCGGCGACGCCCGCCCCGGTGGCGAGCAGCAGACCGAGCCGGTAGGGAAGCGCGTACGCGGCGATGGCGATCGCGGCGGACGCCGACGCAGCCGCGAGGCCGGGACGGTCGCGAATCGAGCTGGCGGCGAGGGCGAGGAAGGTCAGCGTGACGATGAACTCGAGTGACCACGCGCGCGGCAGGCCCGTGCCCACGGCGATGCCGGCGAGCGTGGCCGCCTGCCACGCGGTCCAGATCATGATCTCGGAGCCGAGCAGGTATTCGGGCTTGCGCGGCTCGTCGGGATGCACGCCGAAGCGCGCGACGGCGTGCGCGTAGCCGTTGTCGGACAGAAGATACGAGAGTGCAATCCGCAGGCCCCGCGGCGCATGGCCGACGTAGCGGGAGATCGAGAGGCTGTACAACGCGAAGCGCAGGTTGATGATGAGACCCGCGAAAAAGATCACCGGCAGGGAGGCGCCCGCGGCGGCGAGCTGCAGCGCGGCGAGCTGCGCAGTGCCCGCGAACACGAGCACCGACATGGCCACGGCGCCCCAGGCGGAAAGGCCGGCGCCGATCATGGCGACCCCGGTGATCACGCCGAAGGTGATGACGCCGGGAAGGACCGGCAGCACGGCGCGGGCGCCGGCGATAAGCTGAGGCGAGAGTCGCAAAGGGGGGACAGCGCGGCGCGGGAGCCCGGATTCTACCGTCCCGGTCGTCAAAGTCCCGGGCGCCGCGTGCGGCCGTGGCGTTACCCACCATGCAGGACTTGATCTGTGCCGCTTCCGCCCCCACATCGAGGCAAAACAGGAGGTTACCGTCCCCATGTCCACGACCGTCGCCCGGGAAACCCTGGGATTCCAGACCGAGGTGCGCCAACTGCTGCACCTCATGATCCACTCGCTTTACTCGAACAAGGAAATCTTCCTCCGCGAGCTCGTCTCGAACGCCTCCGACGCCGTCGACAAGCTCCGGTTCGAGGCGCTCGCGGACCCGGGCCTGTACGGCACCGACGCCGACCCCCGCATCCGTATCTCGATCGACAAGGCTGCCGGTACGATCACGGTGTCGGACAACGGGGTCGGCATGTCGCGCGACGAGGTGATCGCGAACATCGGCACCATCGCGAAGTCCGGCACGCGCGAGTTCGTGCAATCGCTGACCGGCGATCAGCAGAAGGACGCGCAGCTCATCGGACAGTTCGGCGTCGGGTTCTACTCGGCGTTCATCGTGGCCGACCGGGTGACGGTGCACACGCGCCGCGCAGGCACGCCGGCCGATCGCGCCGTTCGCTGGGAGTCGACGGGCGAGGGCGATTACACCATCGAGTACGCCGAGAAGGCGTCGCGCGGGACCGAGGTCGTCCTGCATCTGCGCGAGGGTGAGGACGAGTTCCTGTCCGAGTTCCGCCTGAAGCATCTCGTGCGCAAGTATTCGGACCACATCGCGGTGCCGATCCTCATGGCGCGCACCGAGTGGGACGCCGAAACCGGCGCCGAGAAAGCGACTGCCGAGGACGAGACCGTCAACCAGGCGAACGCGCTCTGGGCGCGGCCGCGGTCGGAGATCACGGAGGAGCAGTACCGCGAGTTCTACCGGCACGTCGCGCACGACCCCGAGCCGCCGCTCGCCTGGACGCACGGCCGCGTCGAAGGCCGCCACGAATACACGCAGCTTCTCTACATCCCGTCGCACGCGCCGCTCGATCTTTGGGACCGCCACCATCGCGCGGGGCTCAAGCTCTACGTGCGGCGCGTCTTCATCATGGACGACGCCGAGCATCTCGTGCCGGCATACCTGCGGTTCGTCCGCGGCGTCGTCGACTCCGGAGACCTGCCGCTCAACGTGTCGCGGGAGATCCTGCAGCAGTCGCGCGACGTGGAACTGATCCGGTCGGGCAACGCCCGCAAGGTGCTCGCGCTCCTCGAGGAGTTGGCGACGAAGGAGTCCGCGAAGTACGCGACGTTCTGGTCGGCGTTCGGGCGGGTGTTCAAGGAGGGGGTCGGCGAAGACGGCGCGAATCGCGAGCGGATCGCGAAGCTGCTGCGCTTCGCATCGACGCATGGCGATTCGGCCGACGAGACCGTCGCGCTCGCCGACTACGTTGCGCGCATGAAGCCCGGGCAGGATCGAATCTTCTACCTGACCGGCGACTCGTTCGCGGCGGCCAAGGCGAGCCCCCATCTCGAGATCTTCCGGCGCAAGGGCGTCGAGGTGCTGCTGCTCGCCGACCGCGTGGACGAATGGGTGGTTGCGAATCTCCACGAATTCGAAGGGCGGCCACTCACGTCGGTGGCGCGCGGCGATCTCGATCTGGCAGGCCTCGCCGACGAGGCCGAGCGCGAGGCGACCGAAAAGGCTGCGGGCGAGTACCGCGAGCTCGTCGAGCGGATCCGCACGACGCTTGGCGAGCGCGTGAAGGACGTGCGCGTTTCCGGCCGGCTGACGACGTCGCCGGCGTGCCTTGTCGCCGACGAGCACGACATCGGCGCGAACCTGCAGCGCATCCTCAAGGCGGCGGGGCAGAGCGTGCCGCAATCGCGCCCGATCCTGGAGATCAACCCGGGCCACCCGATCGTGCAGCGGCTGAAGTCCGCGGACAAGCGGTTCGAGGACTGGGCGAGCCTGCTGTTCGATCAGGCGCTCCTCGCCGAGGGCGGCACCCTTCCGGACCCGGGCGGTTTCGTCCGGCGGATGAACGAGCTGATGCTCGATCTCGCCGGGGATGGCCCGAAGGTCTGGACGCCGGGCAACTAGGAAACGAGATCGCCCCCTTCGCGGTTCCACCGCGCGACGCCAAGTGGACTGCGGTGCGCATTTTCTACTCCGACCACTTCGTCCTTCCGCTGCCGCGCGGCCATCGGTTCCCGATGTCCAAGTACGCGCGCCTCAGGGAGCGCGTACTCGCTGGCCATTTCGCGTCGGATTGCTTCGTGCCCGATGCCGCCCAGGACGACGAGCTCGCGCTCGCGCATGATCCGGACTACGTGGCGCGTGTCGCCGGCGGGACGCTATCCGCGGGGGAACTGCGCCGCATCGGTTTTCCCTGGTCGCCGCAGATGGTCGAGCGCTCCCGGCGCACGAGCGGCGCGACCCTGGCGGCGGCGCGCGCAGCTCTCGAGGATGGGACGGCCGCGAATCTCGCCGGCGGGACGCACCACGCGTTTCGCGACCGGGGCGAGGGGTTCTGCGTGTTCAACGACAGCGCGGTCGCGGCACGCGTGCTCCAGGCGGAGGGTCGGGTGCGCCGCGTGCTGGTCATCGACTGCGACGTCCATCAGGGCAACGGCACGGCATCGATCTTCCGCGCGGATCCGTCGGTGTTCACCTTCTCGATCCATGCCGCGAACAACTTTCCGTTCACGAAGGAGGCGAGCGATCTCGACATCGAGCTCGCCGACGGGACGAAGGATCGCGAGTACCTCGACGCGCTCGAGCGCGGACTAGCCGAAGCGGTGGCACGCGCCGGCGCGGATCTCGCGATCTATCTGGCGGGAGCCGATCCCTTCTACGACGATCGCCTGGGGCGGCTCGCGCTTACGAAGCAGGGGCTGCTCGACCGCGACCGAATGGTCTTCGATCATTGCACTCGATCAGGACTGCCGGTCGCGGTGACGATGGCGGGCGGCTACGGCCGCGATGTCGAAGACACGGTCGACATTCACGTGCACACCATCGAGACGGCGGCGTGGTTCTGCAGCCGCTGAAGTGGGGGCCAGGGGGGGCCTGCTCACAGGCCCCGCCGCGCGGTGGTTCTGCGCTGCGTGAATCGCGAGGGGCAAATCGCAAACGGCGAGCGAGACGGGTGATCGACGATTCCCGCCCGCCGATTTGCTCGTCACGAATTCACAGCTTCGCGAGCACCGCCTCGGCGGCCGACACTTCGAACTTGCCTGATGCCTCGACCGCGATGTCCTTCACGACCCCGTCCTCGACGATCATCGCGAACCGCTTGCTGCGCATGCCCATGCCAACCGCGGTGCGGTCCACTTCGAGGCCGAGCTTCTTCGTGTACTCGGCGCTGCCGTCGCCCAGCATGCGAACCTTCCCGTCCACATGCTGATCGCGGCCCCAGGCGGCCATGACGTAACCGTCGTTCACCGCCATGCACCAGATCTCGTCGACGCCTTTCGCCTTGAGCTTGTCGAAGTTCTCGACGTAGCCCGGAACATGCTTTGCGGAGCACGTCGGCGTATACGCGCCCGGGAGGCCGAAGATCACGATTCTCTTGCCCTTGGTGCTCTCGCCGACGCTGACGGGATGGGGGGGCATGGGGCAGCCGTTCGCGGCGTCGAATTCGGTGCACTCGCTGAGTTGCCCCTCGGGCAGGCGGTCGCCGACTTGGATGGTCATGGAGGTCTCCTGGAGTTTTCGGTGCGCTGCGGGCTCGCCGCGATCGGCGGCTCGGCCGCGGGCCGGTAGGATCGCGCACCCGACGGCAAAAAGTCAAAAACTCCGTCACGCTGGGGGCGTGAAATCCATTGAGGGAGTAGGGGTTCCCGGCTATATTGGCCCGGATTTTTTGCCCGCCCCTGGAGCCCCATGCGCGTCGCCGCGGCCGCCACCGAGGAGCGCCGTCTCACCCTCGCCGAAGTCGTTCGCCATCTCGTGGGCGACGGGATGGTCGCGAAGGCCGACGCCGACAAGCTCGTTGCCGACCGCCGCATGCAGCGGGGGAGCGTGCATCCGCTGATCGTCGTGGCCGAGCAGAAGTGGCGCTCGGCGAAGGCGCCGCATGCCGCACTGACGCTCGAGTTCCTGACCGAGTGGCTCGCCCCGAAGGTGGGCCTCGATTACTTCCACGTCGATCCGCTGAAGATCGACTTCTCGGCCGTCACCGAGATCATGTCCGCCGCGTACGCCGAGCGGTTCAAGATCCTGCCGGTCGAGGTGAGCGCGCGCGAGGTGGTGATCG
>Ga0102851_10002459_pt1 | contig 11164 bp, 13 predicted proteins | sample Mud3Dept3metaG_FD_79558 | JGI IMG/M metagenome (GOLD analysis project Ga0102851, IMG submission 79558) | Freshwater wetland microbial communities from Ohio, USA, analyzing the effect of biotic and abiotic controls - Mud 3 Core 4 Depth 3... | ecosystem: Environmental > Aquatic > Freshwater >...
CCGGGGCATCGACCCGCAGGTCTAGTCCTGGCCACGTCTGCTGGTACAGAAGTGGATTCGCGCGGTTACGGCCCTGCTGCTTGCGGAATTTTGAGGACATAACCGGGCACCCGCTAAGCTTCTTCAATTCATTATTCATGTCGCAGAATGACCCGTCACATGGCATCTCTTCCAAGGAAAGATATTTCTGATATAGGCCATACAGACTCCACGGGATAGGGCCTTCCTGTAGGGTGAGGTCCTTTTTCTACAGTCCGCCCCTGTGCAGCCTAGAGGGCCAGCCGACCGTTCAGGATTTATATTGCACGCCTCGACTGTCTGTGCAAGAATTGCCTAGGGGGTGATACCATGGGAATACATAAGGCGCTGGCTGCTGCGGCTGTGATGCTTGTCCTCATCCTGTCTGGCCCCGTGCCTGTCCGCTCGCAAACGGTCGACGAGATGGTCAACCCTGGAGAGGCATATAGAAAATGTTATGAGACCTATTCTGTAATGAATGCTATACGCCGCGAGTTCAAGGAGCTCGGGTGCCCGGACGTACTCCGGAACGGGCGCGACGAGTATTATAAGTTGGACCAGCAAGCAAAGGATTCAATGCAGAAACTCGACCAGGCGAACAACGTGGCCCGGCAGTGGCAAGAGAGATACAACACAGCGACTGCTGCGTACGAACGTGCCGAGGCCGAGTGCCGGTCCAGCTATATCTCTTCTTCAGCCGCGTGCCAGATCAGGGACAACCATAAGCGGGAACGGGATGAAGCTGCCTCGAACCAGCGTCGAGCAGAAGAGATAGGGAAAAGATTCAATGAGGAGTACCGATCATATGTGGAACGGCGAGACATTTGGGCACGATCCTACCAGGCCTGCAGCGCCATCCAGAAGAGCCCTGACTATGTGAGTGAGGAGGTGCTTGAGGATCAGGCGCGTAAGTGCCGGACCCTGTACACCCTCATGCAACAGTTCCCCACCGGTACACCCGGCGATCCCGCCACTCGGCAATCGCAGACACCGACGACCACCCCTCCGAGTAAGCCGCAGGCCCCGACGGCACGGACGGTCAAGATCGGTTACGTGAACTACCAGAAGCTATCGGGTTTTACCGTATCAATCAACGGGACCTCAAAGTCCTGTTCATCCGGTTTTGATATGTCGCGGCCTCACGCGAAGGGAGACGGGGACTGTACGTTCGAGGTGCCGGCAGGGCCGTGCAGCATCAGCGTATCGGCCTCAGGCTACAGGTCGTTGTCCTTCCAGCACACGTGTGATAAAGACGAAACCATGATGACCACGCTGTCAAAGGCGCAATGAGGCACGAAGGCGGCGACACATACGCAAATGCTTCGAGGAGGACGAGACCATGGTGCGTGTAGTAACACTTTCCCTGCTGATACTATTTGCGCTCCCGATGAGCTTAGCCTACGCGGCCTCAGGCCTCCCCCCTCTACCATCACCCCCGTCCGGTGGATGGAGCCCTCGGACGACCGATCCGACAGACAACACAGTGGACATCGTGCAGCTCCTCCGGACCCGCGACACCCGGTGGCTTATGTACGAGACGGAGAATGCGGCAATCACCGTCGGGTATGTGAACTTCAAGAGGCGTCTCGATTATAAGAACTCAAATGCCGACACGGAGCTGAGTTTGTTCCTCGTCCGGTACTTCAGCAACAACACGCTGCTCAGTACCAACCGTGACCTCACGGGCGTCCTGATGTCCGATTTCCAGTCCGTCATGCGCGACATGCTCCGGGACGGCGACGTGCCAAGATTTGCTTGAAAATAATCTCGTCAAAGTGGCATACTTGGGCGTGTAATGCAGGAAGAGACCTGAATCGAGCACTACAGTTCCCGCGAGCCACCGTGCACGCGCAGAACCCTAAGGCCACTAGAAAAGGAAGAGCTGCCTTTTAGCAATTTGACGCGAAAGTACACGTACGCTTACACTCAAATCCACGGAGGTACTGTATGGCTAAATTACTCTGGAAACCGAGCGACGAAAGAAAGAAAAACGCAAATATAACCAGGTTCATGGAGTTTGTAAATAAACGGTACGGGAAAAGTCTTCGTACCTACGCAGAACTCCATACATGGTCGATAGAGTATATTCCCGAATTTTATGCAGCGATATGGGACTTCGTCGGGGTTAAAGCTTCCAAGAGCTACGAAACAGTCGTTGATGACGCTAACAAATTTCCGGGCGCACAATGGTTCACCGGGGCACGGTTGAATCTGGCAGAGAATCTCTTGAGATACAGAGACGATCGCACTGCTTTCATATTCAGAGGGGAAACGGAAAAATCATACAGAATGAGTTATGCCGAACTGTACGATCAGGTAGCGCGTCTGGCCAAATCCCTCAAGCAAGCCGGGGTCAAGCCGGGGGACCGGGTAGTCGCCTATATGCCGAACGTGATAGAGACCGTAGTAGCCATGCTTGCCGCCACCAGCCTTGGCGCCATATGGGCATCCTGCGGCCTGGAGCTTGGGCCAAAAGCAGTTCTGGACCGCTTCAGCCAGATCGAACCAAAGGTGCTGTTTGGGGGGAGCGGGTATCTATACAAAGGCAAGGCTTTTGATACCCTTTCGAATGTGGCTGAGGTTGTGCAGGGATTGCCCTCTGTTGAGAAAGTCACCATGGTGCCATATGCGGTTGAAACAGCCGATCTTGGTTCCATCCCGAACGCGGTATATTATGCTGATTTCTTATCGAAAGAAAGTGGACTCGACATCCAGTTCGAGCAACTGCCCTCAGATCATCCGGTCCAAATCCTGTTTTCCTCAGGAACGACCGGCAGGCCAAAATGCATTGTCCACGGTATTGCCGGGACTCTTATCGCTCATTTAAAAACAGACATACTCCACTACAATTTAAAGCGTGATGATACTGCACTCTTCATAGCAAGCCCCAGCTGGATGGTCTGGAATGTCCAGGCAAGCTGCCTGGGCGTTGGCAGTACGATAGTCCTGTACGATGGTAATCCTTTCTATCCCGATCCGGGCGCAATCTGGAAAATTATACAGGACGAGAAAGTGACTTTCCTGGGGTGTAGCGCGGCTTTCATCGATGCCCTCAGGGTTCAGGGAGTCAGGCCGAAAGAGTTGGCCGATTTGTCATCTTTGCAGGGAATATTTCAAACAGGATCAGCCCTTTCTGCCGAGGGCTTTGAGTACGTTTTTCAAGCAATTAAAGATGACGTCTATTTTAACTCGGGTCTAGGCGGCACAGATATCCAGTGCGGGCTTGCTGAGGGAAACCCCATACTACCTGTATATGCCGGCCAGATGATGGGCCCTGGTTTAGGGATGAAGGTAAATATTTATGATGAGAACGGTACCCCTGTAGTTGACAAGCAAGGAGAGCTTGTCTGCGAAAAACCCTTCCCCTCGGTCCCCCTCTATTTTTGGAATGACCCGGATGGAAAGAGGTTTAAAGAAGCGTATTTCAACATGTACCCAAACGTATGGCGTCATGGCGATTATGCCATGATCAGCAGTGACACAGGTGGAATAACTGCCTTTGGCCGCTCCGATTCAGTTCTGAAACCGTCCGGTGTTCGAATAGGCGCCCTTGAAGTTTATAATGTGCTGGTCAAATTCGGTGAGGTTGCAGACAGCCTCGTAGTGGGGCAGAACTGGCAGGGGGATCAGCGCATTATACTGTTTGTTAAGCTGGCGAAGGGGTACGAACTGAACGAAGGGTTAAAGAAGAAGATAAACAATGCACTGCGCACGGAGGCCTCACCTCGACACGTACCTGCAAAGATTATCGAAGTGCCGGACATTCCTTATACGGTAAACATGAAAAAGGTCGAGAGCGCCGTTCAAAATATAGTAAACGGCAGACCTGTTGTGAACCGCGACGTCTTGAGTAACCCTGACTCATTAAAGGACTATGAGAGGATCGCCAAGGAAGAGCTCCAATCATAACCGTGTCGCCTCCGTGTTCTTTTCGCAGACCTGGCAGGAGAAAAGGGGGGTAACACGGATACGATGTTACCCCTTCGCTCCATCCACGGATAAAGCCCATGGGTCAGGTTAAGCCCCCGGGGGTCAGGTCTCGCCTTAACACCTTTTTCCTGCACACCCCTGCGTGACGCGCGGCAACGCTTCGATTGCTCCAGCCCTTCGTGCCCGACTCCGGCCTATGTACAGAAGTGTTATGCTATGATGGAAGGTATGCCGAAAAGGAGCTCCCAATGAAAAGAGCGCGCATGTTGTTGATCTTTTGCCTGTTGCTACTGCTGGGCATGCCCGTGTACGCGGCCCCGGCATCGGAGGATGTCTTCAAGGCCATTGTCAGGATACGCTCGCATGTTCCGGATGAAGCGAGAACCGCCAAGACGCTCGGTACCGAACGGGAAGGGTACGGTGTTGTCATAGATGCGAAGGGTACCATCCTCACCATCGGCTACCTGATCGTAGAGGCGGATAGGGTGGAGGTGATCGGGCCGAAGAGCGAGCCTGTGAGGGCCACGTTCGTCGGGTACGACCATGAGACTGGATTTGGTCTCGTACGGGCGGAGAATCCTCTCAATGTCGAGCCGCTGAAGCTGGGGTCGTCGGCGAGTGTGAAGGCAGGAGATCCGGTTCTCGTGCTGGGAGAAGGCGGGGTGAAAAACGCAGGGAGCGCGTATGTCGTCAAGCGCATGGAGTTCGCGGCCGGATGGGAGTATCTCCTCGACAACGCGATTGTCACGTTTCCCGCGTATCCCGACTACGGCGGGGCAGCCCTGATAGGACCAGAGGGCCGGCTCCTGGGCATCGGCTCTTTGCTCACCTCGGTATCAGTCCCGCAAGTCGGTTCCATGGCCTGCAACATTTTCGTGCCTATCGATCTTCTGAACCCGATTCTCGGGGACCTGAGTGCAGACCGGCCGAGAAAGGCAGCGCGACCCTGGCTCGGCATTAACTCGGACGAGGCGCACGGTCGCGTTTTTGTCGCCCAGGTGACCGCAGGAGGTCCGGGAGAGAAAGCCGGTCTGAAAAAGGACGATCTCATCATCGCGGTCAAGGGAGAACCGGTGACCGGCCTCGCCGATTTCTACCACAAAGTGTGGGCCCTTGGTGACGCAGGCGTCGAGGTCGTAATGACCGTGCTGCGGGATACCCGGATGCAGGAGATACGAGTGCCTTCCGCGGACCGCAACCAGTTTCTGCAGCTCAGGCCCAAGCGGACGATATGAAGTAAACCTGGAGCAGCCGTGGGGTCAGGCCTTGCCTCATGGAACCGCAACGCTTAGACCATCTCTACGTTCACCGCGCGTGATTCGCTAAGAGGTTGAAGGGACTTCGTTTGCGAGCGTGTGAAATGACCGGTGTGAGCAGGGTGTCGAAAGGCAGGAGCGACCGATGAAATATGATTTTGACCACGACATAGAGAGGCGAGGCACGGACAGCTATAAGTGGCACAAGTATGAAGAGGATATCATTCCCTTGTGGGTGGCGGACATGGATTTTGTTTCCGCGCAACCGATCGTCGATGTGCTCCGCCAGAGGGCCGACCATGGTGTGTTCGGGTACGGCGGCCCGCCGGGGGAATTGGCGTGCGTCATCCAGGAGCCCCGGTATTCGCCACATACCAATCGCCACTCTGGCTCCTGACGTGGCTGATCGCACCATCACACTGATGGCACCCAGCAAGACCTTCAATGTGCCCGGCCTCGGCTGCGCGTTTGCCGTTATCACGGATCCCGAACTCCGCAGGCTCTGGATCTCAGGCAGTCACGGCCTCATTCCGCACGTGAATGTGATGGGCGTTGCGGCTGCGCTGGCAGCATGCAGGGACGGGCAGGAATGGTTGGACCAGGCGCTTGCCTACTTGAGAGGGAACAGGGACTTCCTCGCGCAGTATGTCACCGGGAACCTACCCGGCGTGCGCATGACAACGATGGAGGCAACCTACCTTGCGTGGCTCGACTGCAGGCGGTCCGCCATTCCCGGCAACCCCTTCGAATATTTTCTTGCGAACGCCAGGGTAGCACTCAATGACGGAGCCGACTATGGCAGGGGAGGAAAGGGCTTCGTGAGGCTCAACTTTGCGTGTTCCAGAAAAACGCTGACCCAAGCCCTTGACCGCATGCGAGACGCCCTGAAGAAGCTCTAGGAGTGCCCGGAGATATCTGCGCGATTCGGCGATACAGGAAAGGGGAGCTCAGTCAAACGGCTGCTTGATGCGGTGACGCATCACGGGCGGGAAGCCGCGCCCTCGACCCCTTTGCCCGGATGGGGAGTTGATTTGACATGACACTTCTGGCATTCGACGAGGGGAAATGCAACCCTGTCGTGACAGAGTCCGCAATATTCACCCTCCGCTATCTGGAACATCGAATACCTCACCGTGCCCTTCTTGACGCTTGGAAAGATATCAGGGTGGCACACCTCACAACCGTTCCAGTCAGCGTGCTTTTTGTGGGAGAAGATGATGTCCGTCATCCAGAGCCCACGGGAGTTGATTATGAAGTCCCCCTGCGGAATCATGCGCGGGCGCACCACGGAAACCCCGCGGAGTATATCGGAAGGGCGTATGAAGCCCTGCTCCTCGGCCTTTTCCCAGTCAACCAGGCCTGTCTTTTGCTTGGGCAGCTTCCTGGTAAATGAGTCGTAGTCGTACATCCTCTTGACTGGGATTCCAACCGAGTGGCATCGGTTACATTCGGCGGCTGCCTCCGGCCTGATGGACGTGCGGCAGGCAGCGAAGATTGCCCTGTTGCCATGAACTCTCTGCCCGTCATGGCATGCTCCGCAATAGAGGCCTTGCGCATTCATGTCCGCCTTGACCCCTGTACCGTTTCTCGTCATGGCAAAACCGAGGTCTACATGACAGAGCCGGCATGTATAGAACGCGCGGTGGAGCCAGTGGTCGAATCGCACTGCCGGGAGTACGCGCTGCTCGCCGGGAGCGCCCATAATCGTCACGCCGTAGTCCTGCGGCGGTGGTAGGTTTTTCCCTTCCGCACCTGCTGTCAGGGACAGGCAGAGGCAGAGCGCGCCTATCCAGTACAGTACCGAACGCCTCATCGCGTCACTTCTTTTCCTTGGCTTCGCGCACGAATTCATAGAGGTCTCTGCACACGCTCAGTTTCTTTGTGGCAACCTTTCTCTCGGACGCTTCAAGTTTCTCGATGCGCGGCTTCAAGGCATCGCACCGGGCAATCAGGTTGCGCAGTTCCTCGACGTTGAAGAGCATGGCGTCCTGTGTTTTCGAACAGATATCATCGAATTCCTTCTGCCAACTATCCTGTGCGTAGGCCACCGCGCGCGCGGAGACCGTGTCGTGCGAAGGCAAGGGGGACTCCATCAGGAAGAGCGCTGCGGTGAGCGCGGTCACGAGGACGCTGATGTGCAGCCGGATATTCATGAGGCAGGTCCCCGCGAGGCCGCGCTGTGCATCACTGGGCCCCCTTCCCCCCACCAGTCTGAACCGGCCGTGTGTGGCACCGCTGGCAATCGAGTAGGGGAAACGCAACGGTGGTGTGGCACGCGCCGCAGTATCTACCCTCGAAGATATCGACCATGGAGTACTTTGTGGTTCCCTTTGTGACTCCCGCGAATATCTCAGGGTGGCAGAGCTCGCACCCGTTCCAGACCGTGTGTTTCTTGTGCGAAAAGATGATGTCGGGCATGCCTGCCAATTTTGCACCGAGGGCGAAATCCTTCTGAATCGAGAGACTCTTCCTCGGTGTCGATGTTCCCTCCAGTACATCAACCGGTTTGATGTAGCCTTCGTCTTCAGCCTTTTCCCAATCTATTCCGTTACCGAAGCGTTCCTTCGGAAAACGCGCCGTGTAGGTCGCAAAATCATAGTCGCGCCTGACCTGCTTTCCGAGGGAGTGACAGCGGTCACATCTCTTGGTCCCGTCGGCCGGGTCCTTTGCGGCACACGACTCGAAGACTTTTCTTCCCTGGAATGACATCTTTCCGTTGTGGCACGCGCCGCAGTAGAACCCTTTCATGTTGTCAGCCGCGCTCACGCCCGTGCTTCCCGTTTTCATACCGAAGGTTAAATCCACGTGGCAGACCCGGCAGGTGAACCACGACCGATGGGACCAGTGGTCAAATACCACGGGGGCCAGCCCCGCCTTGGCTGCATGGTCGTTGAGAACGACGCGGCCGAAGTCAGCCGGGAGCGGGCGCTTCTTCTTGACGCCTGTCTGGCCAAGCGCTGCACCGGTAAGAGTAAGGACCAGTATGATTGAAAGGAAGATCTTTAGTCTCATATGCGCCTCTCTTGGATCTGTCAATTGCGGTGAACAGGTATGTCGATATCGTGCGATACGAGCGTGCTGTCATATTAGTTTACCAATTTGATCCGGACAATGGCAAGCCGTTTTCGATGACCGTTTCTGTTTGATTCTTGATTCTCTTTTTCGTTATATTTACCACGCCCCTGTTCCCGCCCGTATGATTTCGGGATAGGTAGTACGCGGGTCCGTGCACGGGAAGGCGCGTGGATTGAGGGCGAATGAATCGGAGGAATCTACAGATGATCGTGCGAAGAACATGGTGCGTCCTGCTCCTGGCAATCTTTGCCTGCTGCACGACGGCGGCGGCGGAGGAAAAAATCATCTTCCAGAAGCAGTCGCCGTTCAGCCTCGTCGTTGTCACCGAGGACGACCAGGGGATGCGCACCTTGCGGTTCGGTACGTCCGGCGTGCGCCAGAGCGTGGCGAAGGTTGGGGACCCGGACCATCTCGAGCTGTCCTATGCGCCGGTCATGCTGTCAGGGCTTGCGATCTGGGGAGGCAACGGGGACGCTGGGGCGGTAACAGGGACGCTGATGACATATTGACATTCTGTCCCTCCCGTGCCACACTCTCCCCATGCCCCGCAAGGCACGCATCGATGCTCCCGGTGCCCTCCATCACATCATCGTCAGAGGCATAGAGAAGAGCCCCATCTTCAAGGACTCCCGGGACCATGAGCAGTTCCTTGCCCGCCTCGGCACCATCCTCACCGAAACCTCCACCGTTTGCTATGCCTGGGCCCTCATCCCCAACCATGTCCATCTGCTCCTAAGAACCGGTACGACCTCTCTTACCACGGTCATGCGCAGAGTACTCACCGGCTATGCCCAGCAGTTCAACCGGCGTCATAGGCGCCACGGCTACCTGTTCCAGAACCGCTACAAGTCGATCCTCTGTGAAACCGATCCCTACCTCCTCGAGCTGGTGCGGTATATTCACCTGAACCCCGTACGGGCACGCAAGGTTGCCGACCTTGACGCCCTGGACCGTTACCCTCATTCGGGCCATGCGGTGCTCATGGGAAACCTGAAGCACCCCTGGCAGGATACAGACACGATACTCTCCCTCTTCGGCCGGAAGAGCGCAGCAGCACGGAGAGCATACCGATCCTTTGTTGAGAGAGGTATGACTCAGGGGAAAAGGCCTGAGCTGGTGGGTGGAGACCTGCGCCGCTCTGCACAAGGATGGACAGCAACCCGGAAAGGTGCTCTCCGTGGTGCAAGCGATGAGCGTATTCTGGGGAGCAGCGCCTTTGTCACCTCCGTGCTCGAGCAGGCGCGAGAAGCGTACGACAAGAGACTACGGGCCAGCAGCATGGACCTCGCAACCCTCGTTGCGGTCGTTGCGGACCGATTCGATGTTGCTGCGTCCGTGATAAAGAGTACGGTGAAACAGAGGCCAGCCTCTCAGGCACGCGCGATACTTGCTCACCTGGCGATCGACCGACTCGGCATCACCGGGACAACGCTCGCTGAGCATCTGCACATCAGCCCCTCCGCTGTCTCTAAGCTGGCAGGTAGAGGGCGCAGGGATCCGTTGTCACCGAAGATCGAAGCTGCGTTGTTTGCCTCGAAGGAAAAAGACAGGAGATAGCGTGAGGTCAACGAATGTCAATATGTCATCAGCGTCCCCAATGTCACTCCAATGTGCTCTTACGGTAAGGAGACAAGGAAGAAATGCTGGCGAAGAAGACAAGCAAGAACCAACTGACGCTACCCAAGGAAATTGTCAAGGAATTTCCCGGCGTCGACTACCGGAGCGACTTCCGGCCGTGCCGGGCTGAGTGCGGCCTTCACGCTTCAACGTAAGACCGTCTGTTTCTCTACGTCCGCCTGCAACGCTGTCAGTGCCTTCTTCACCATCGAACGGCGAAGCTTCTTTTCCTCGACCGGGTCAAGATCCGCATTGCCTACCGGGTTGACTATCTTCTGGGCAAGCATGATCCTGTTGGAGCCGACCATTTCAGCAACGGCGATCACCGCGGAGAGCTGAACAGCAGGTATGCCCACCCTCTCGATCTCTTTTGCGAGCGTTGCACCGCAACGCGTGCTTGTCCCTCAGGTAGAGGTCAATATGACGCCGGAAACGCCTTCCGCCTTCAGGCTTTCAGCGATCCCCTGTCCGACTTTCTTCATGATGTCCACAATACTGGCCAACCCAGTGGTGCTGTAAAATGTGTCGTGAAGCTTACCGATCACCCCTTCTCTTTCAAGGTCTCTCATCGCGTCAACGGGAACGAGTCGGTTCGGGTCCTGCCTGACCAGGGTTGAGTCGTAGCCCCCATGGCTGACTTCATACGCTTCCGGGTTAAGGGTGTCTATGTTCTTGATGTCGTATCTTCCAAAACGGGTCGCCGTTATCATCTCAATCTTATCGGGATTCCCCTTCGGGACCAACCCGCCATCCGTAACGAGTGCGATGGTTGCCGAATGGATATCTTTTATCCGGAGCGCCGGCTTGACCCGGTCATAGAAGGGTCGCGCCACTTCCGATTCGAATGGCTCCGCGCGGAGCTTGGCCAGGAGCATGTCAACCACGCGTTCGGCGCCGGTGCGGTCAGCAGTTTCATTGATCAGTTGACCCCTCGCGAAATATCCCTCTTCGGCGGGCCTCCCGATGTTTTCCTTTCGCAACAGCTTCCCCGCGAACGTGACCATCTTATTCACTGCATCAACCATTCCCCTGGCCGAATCTTTAGTCTGAATGATGTATACGTCCTTTCTATAGAGGTCGACACCCGGGTTTCCTTCATACATCCCGGTAATAGCCGGTATCCCCAGGTTATTTTGTGCCATTCTGCAAGTCGCGCCGCACGCAATCCCACAGCGTCCCGCATTGAATGCCGGGCCTGCCACGAGGAGATCAGGTTTGTAGGGGCGCAGGAGTTCTCTCACTTCCTCTGAAGCGCGCTCTACATGTTC
>Ga0102851_10002460_pt1 | contig 11162 bp, 11 predicted proteins | sample Mud3Dept3metaG_FD_79558 | JGI IMG/M metagenome (GOLD analysis project Ga0102851, IMG submission 79558) | Freshwater wetland microbial communities from Ohio, USA, analyzing the effect of biotic and abiotic controls - Mud 3 Core 4 Depth 3... | ecosystem: Environmental > Aquatic > Freshwater >...
CGAACTCACGTGCCATCTTCAGGAGATTGACCCATGGTGTGTCCAGGCCCATGGACTCCTGGTAAAAAGAGCTCTCGATGAGACCGGGCCGCAAAAGATGGGGCCAGCCGCCCGCCGTGCCCCGAAAGGCCTGATGGATCGACATGCCCGAGGATAAGTATGCAAAGGCTATCGCAACGGGGATGAGGGTCGCGGTCCAGAAGGCGCCAAGGACAGGCAGCAGGCGCTCACCTCTCTTCCGGCACATACCGAGAAGAACGTAAAGGCCGATGAGCGCTGCAGGCAGGGCAGCAAGAAAAACTTCTGGTTTGGTGAGGAAGGAAAGCCCAAGGCAGAAGCCTGCGACCGAGATGGTACCCCTATCAGGGTGATCAAAGGAGCGGGCCAGCATGAGGATCATAGTGGTCCCCAGCAGCATGCCGTGTGTCAGCTCGTGGGAGTACGGACAGACGAAATTGTAGTTGCCTGTCATGGTCATGTGCGCGAAGCCGAAGAGGCACAAGAAGACCGCGCAGGAGAGTGTGGCGGTGAGCCGGTCGGTCGATCGCCTGAGAAGAGCGTAGAGGAGAGCGGCCAGGACCGTGAGAAGGGCCAGATTCACTAGTACGATGGTGCTCAGTGAGACGCCAAAAAGCCGGAACCAAATGCTGTTGAGATACGGCGAGAAAGGCCCGTTCAGATACGCGATGTCCCTGTAAAGCACGCTACCGTAGGCAAGTTGCCAGGGCACGTAGAGCTCACGACCGAAGTCGACGAGGATGTCAGGCCATTTCCGCCAGGACCAGTAGGAAAGACCGCAGAAGAGGAGGGCGAGACAGCAAGGCCCGGGCAATTCTCTCCTTGCACGGGAAGCGAAGCTTTCTGTTCCGCCGTTGTTGCCAGACATAGGGTGCGCCTGAACAGTTTACCATCATTTCACGCTGCGTTTGTGGAAGGCTGTCCGGTTTCCATAGAAATGTTGCAGCGTTGCCTCATTTAAGCGTTGACAAGAGGCGGCAAAAAAAAGTAAAATGCTGGGAATTCATTGCCTTTTGTCCTAGGCCTACAAAGGACATTTCTAAGGCATCATACGATGCCTTTTGATTTCTTAGGGTAAGGGATAGCGCATTGACGGTACGGCTCGACAACAGAGAGTACACGGTGGACACGGGCACGACTTTTCTCGACTTCTTCAAGAAGGTCGGTTTCGGGAAGGGCCGCGACATGGTCGCGGTCAAGCTCAACGGGAAAAGCCTCGACCTTACTGCTCCCGTTGAGGAAGGCGAGGTCGTCCCCATCTACGCAGATTCTGAGGAGGGCGTGGTGATCGTGCGCCACAGCACGGCACATGTCATGGCCCAGGCTGTTAAAGAGCTCTTTCCCAAGACGAAGATCACCATCGGACCTGCTATCGAGGCAGGCTTCTACTATGATTTTGATTACCCTCCCGGCTTTACCGAGGATGACCTGCCGCGCATCGAGGAAAAGATGCGCGAGATAATTAATAAAGATCTCGCCATCCAGCGCAAGGTGGTGAAGAAAGCAGAGGCCATCGATCTTTTTGCGAAGTGGGGAGAGGACTTTAAGGTTGAACTGATCACGGAAATAGGGGACGAAGAGGTTAGCATTTACTTTCAGGACGGTTTTACGGACCTGTGCCGTGGGCCGCACCTGCCGTCAACCGGCAAGATCCCGGCCTTCAAACTTCTCAGCCTCGCCGGTGCATACTGGAGAGGTGACGAGAAGAACAAGATGCTTACGCGGATATACGGGACTGCGTTCCCCAGCCAGAAGGCGCTTGATGAATACCTTGCCTTCATGGAAGAGGTGAAGAAGCGTGATCACCGCAGGCTGGGCAAGGAACTCGACCTCTTCAGCATCTCCGACGAGGTCGGGGCAGGTCTCGTCATCTATCATCCGAACGGCGCACTGCTCCGTTACCTGCTCGAAGACTTTGAGAAGAAGGAGCACCTGAAGCGAGGGTACCAGTTTGTTATGGGCCCGCACATCCTCAAGCTGGACATGTGGAAGAGGTCGGGCCATTACGAGAACTATCGTGACAACATGTACTTCACCAAGATAGACGAGGTGGAGTACGGTATCAAGCCGATGAACTGCCTCTCCCACATCATGGTCTACAAGTCGGAAATCCGCAGCTACCGGGATTTGCCTCTACGCTATTTCGAGCTTGGTACGGTGTGCAGGCATGAGAAGTCAGGAGTGCTGCACGGCCTGCTCAGAGTGCGTGAGTTCACCCAGGACGATGCCCACATCTTCTTGCGTCAGGATCAACTCCACGAAGAGATTGCCGCCATCATCGCCTTTGTGCGGGAGGTCATGGCGATTTTCGGCTTTTCGTATGAGCTCGAGATCAGCACGCGTCCGGAAAAGTTCATCGGTTCAGAGGAATCCTGGCAGACGGCTGAACAGGTGCTGCGCGAGGTACTCGACAAAGAAGGGCTCCCATACGACATCAACGAAGGGGACGGGGCGTTCTACGGGCCCAAGATTGATGTGAAATTAAAGGACGCCATCGGAAGAAAGTGGCAGTGCGCGACTATCCAGTGCGACTTTGCACTGCCTGAGCGGTTCGACCTGCATTTCGTTGACAGTGACGGGAAACGAAAGAGACCGGTCATGCTGCATAGGGTGATCCTGGGCGCCATGGAACGGTTCATCGGCGTCCTCATCGAGCACTATGCGGGCAAGTTCCCTCTCTGGCTCTCTCCTGTCCAGGTTCTCCTCCTGACCATCACTGATGACCAGGCTGAGTATGCAAAGAGTGTGTATAATGCTATGATGCAGGAGGGCATCCGCGTGCAGCTCGACCTGCGAAACGAGAAATTGAATTTGAAGATACGAGACGGTATCATGAAGAAGATCCCGTATCTTGTCATAATGGGTAAGAAAGAGGTTGAGTCGGGAACGCTTTCAGTGCGGGCCCGCGATGGCTCAGAGCAGAAGAACGTGGCATTGGCGGATATTCTGGACAAGATGAAGGAGGAGATTGTAAACAGGAGGTGAGGTCCATAGGCCCAACCAAAGAGGTAAAGGAGCAGGTAAACTGCAACGAGAAGATCAGGGCGAGAGAGGTGCGGCTCATAGACGATGAGGGCAAGCAGCTCGGGATCGTACCCACCTTCGAGGCCCTGAAACTTGCCAGGGAACGCGAGCTCGATCTTGTAGAAATTTCTCCCAAGGCAGTCCCGCCCGTATGCAAGATCATGGACTTCGGCAAGTTCAAGTACCAGCTTGCAAAGAAGGCGCACGAGGCCAAGAAGAAGCAGACGGTTATCCAGGTGAAGGAGATGAAGCTGGGACTCAAGATCGAGGAACACGACCTTCAGGTGAAGGTAAAGCACATGAGGGAGTTCCTCGAGGATGGGGACAAGGTAAAGGTCACCATCATGTTCAGGGGCCGCGAGATTCTCCACAAGAATATGGGTGAGGCCCTGGCACTCAAGATAATAGAGGTTCTGAAGGGTATCGGCACCCTTGAGCAAAAGCCGAAATTTGACGGACGAAATATCATTATGATATTTGCTCCAGTGTGAGTAGGAGGATTCATGCCCAAGTTGAAGACACATAGAGGCCTCGCGAAGAGGGTCAAGCTGACGGCGCGAGGAAAGGTGAAGAGAGCCAGGGCGTTCCACAGCCATTTGCTTTCGTCGAAATCACCGAAGAGGAAGCGAAATCTCGCGAAGGCTACCCTGGTCCACTCTACCCAGGAAAAGACAATGAAGGGCCTGGTACCGTATCTGTAAGCGAATACCGGGTCAAGGGTCACGGGTCGAGGGTCCAGGAGAACCGTGACAGGGTAAAGATGTCCAGGAAGACCGGGAATACTTGAAAATTAGTGGAGGATAAGAGCAATGCCAAGGGTTAAGAGAGGAACGAAAGCGAGGGCGAGAAGAAAGAAGATCTTGAAGCTTGCTCGGGGTATGTACTCCGGCCGGCACAGGCTCTACGCGACCGCCCAGCGGGCAGTGTTTAAGGCGCTTAAGTACGCGTTTGCAGGAAGAAAGCAGCGGAAACGGGATTTCCGGTCCCTGTGGATTACGAGGATCAACGCAGCGTGCAGGTCTCAGGGTATGCCTTACGGCAAGTTCGTGCACGCGTTGAAGGTTGCCAACATCAAGTTGGACAGGAAGGCGCTCGCCAATATGGCTGTCAACGACCCTTCAGGGTTCCAGGGCCTTGTTGAAGAGATGAAAGGGCTGACAACGCAATAAGGGTGGCCCGGGCTTGGACGTCAAAGTTCTAAAGGAAAAAGTTGTAGCCGAAATATCTTCCATACAGTCGGCAGATGATCTCAAGCGGGTATCGACAAACCTGCTTGGCAGAAAGGGTCTGTTGGCTGAGTACCTGCAGCACCTCAAAACCGTAAGCCAGGATCAGAAGAGGGTCTTCGGCCAGGCTATCAACGAGGTAAAAACCTGGACCGAGACGAAAATCCGGGAGCTTGAGGAGCAGTACCGCAAGGCGGAGCAGGAGAGAAAGGAACGCGAGTCGTGGGTCGATATCACCATGCCGGGGGCGAGACCCCCACTTGGTAAGTTCCATCCCATCACGCTCACCTTCCAGGAAATGGAAAGGATCTTTTCGTCCCTCGGTTTCGAGGTAGCAGAAGGTCCCAATGTCGAGCTCGATTACTACAATTTTGAAGCGCTGAACATCCCGAAGGATCACCCCGCCCGCGACATGCAGGATACCTTCTATGTTGGGCCGGGTGTCGTACTTCGGACACACACCTCGCCAGTGCAGGTACGGGTGATGGAGCGGCAATTGCCGCCGATCCGTATCATTGCCCCCGGGGCCGTATACCGGCATGATCAGGACATTTCCCATTCACCCATGTTCCATCAAGTAGAGGGCCTGATGGTGGATAGGGGCGTGCGCTTCAGCGACTTGAAGGGGATCCTCACACTGTTTGTTCATGAGATGTTCGGACAAGGCGTGCCCGTGCGGTTCAGGCCTGGCTACTTCCCGTTCACCGAGCCATCGGCCGAGGTGGATATGGGCTGCGTCATCTGCGGAGGTTCCGGCTGCGGCGTGTGCAAAGGCACGGGCTGGATCGAAATCCTCGGTTCCGGTATGGTGCATCCGGAAGTCTTCAGGATTGTCGGATACGACCCGGAAGAAGTTTCCGGCTTTGCCTTCGGCATGGGCGTCGAGCGCATTGCGATGATCAAATATGGTATCGATGACATCAAGCAGTTCTATTACAATGACATTCGTTTTCTCAGTCAGTTCTGAGGTTGGGTGATGCGCGTTCCGTTTGAGTGGCTCAGGGATTTTGTTCACATCGACATAAGCGCCGAAGACCTGGCGAAACGTCTCACGATGCGTGGACTCGAAGTAGAGGGTCAGGAGACGTTTCAATCGACCTTCAGCGATGTCACAGTGGGCGAGATCCTCGAGTTAGAGCCTGCTCCCGGCGCGGAAAAGCTCTTACTCTGCAGGGTGGACGTGGGGCGAGACGTGTTGCCGATCGTGTGCGGTGCTTCAAACATCGTGGTGGGCAACAAGGTGCCCGTAGCTCTGCCGCAGGCAAGGCTGGCTGATGGCACTGTCATAGAAAAGCGGAGGATCAAAGGGATCGAATCGTACGGAATGCTCTGCTCCGAGCGTGAACTGGGTCTTTCCGATGAACACAGCGGCATATTCATACTGCCTGATGAGGTGCGGGTCGGCGATGGCCTTATAGAAGCGATCGGGCTTGCCGACACGGTCTTTGATGTAAACGTGCCTCCCAACAGGGGTGACTGCCAGTCGATCCTCGGCATCGCCCGCGAGGTTGCAGGTATCCTGGGCACGAGTGTGACGCTCCCTTCCGTCAGGCTGGTGGAGAAAGAGGAGACGGAGCACCGGATCGGACTCACCGTGCTCAACACGGATGGATGCGCCAGGTACGTCTTGCGGATGATCAGGGACATCACCATAGTCCCATCTCCCTTCTGGATGCGGAACAGGATCTCCAAGTGCGGCATGAGGCCGATCAGCTCGATCGTCGATGTCACCAATTACGTGATGCTTGAGCTTGGTCAGCCGCTTCACGCCTTTGACTACGACAGGCTGGCCAAATCGAGAATCGAAGTTCGCCTGGCAGGCGAGCGCTCTGTCTTCAGGTCTCTTGACGGCGTCGACCGGAAGCTGGAGGAGGGCGACCTCCTCATTTGCGACGGCGACGGTGCTGTTGCGCTTGCGGGCATCATGGGTGGCGAAAACTCGGAGATCACGGCAGCAACGAAACACGTGGCACTGGAAAGCGCCTTCTTCAATCCACACTATATCCGCAGGACCGCTCGAAGGCTTGACATCAGGTCAGAGGCGTCGCTACGTTTTGAGAAAGGGATCGACATTGAGAACGTCGATTTTGCTGCGCAGCGTGCGATATCCCTCATGAACGGGATTTCCGGAGGCATGGTCATAAAAGGCTCCAAAGAAGTCTACGAGAAGAAGGAGCCGAAATCGATTTATGTGAGCGTCAAGCGCGTCGGGGAGATCATAGGTATCCCTCTTGAGAGGGAGAAGCTGGTGAAATCGCTCCAGTCGATCCAGATCCCCGTGCTCAAGCGCGAGAAGGAAGGGCTTCTCGTTTCAGTTCCCTCTTTTCGCCACGACCTCGCGGAGTACATGGACATCATAGAGGAAGTGGCGCGCATCATCGGCTATGAGAATGTTCCAGAGACCGTGCCCATCAGCAGACTGATGCCGGTCAAGCATCAGAAGTTGAACGCGTGCGTCGAGCTGGCGAAGCGCCTCTTCGTGTCTGCCGGCTTTTTCGAAGCCATCAACTACGGGTTTTTCAGCGACAAAGAAATTACAAGGCTCCTGATTCCCGAGGAGGACGTGCGCAGCAATTGCGTGAGGATTCTCAACCCTATTTCCCAGGAACTGAATGTGATGAGAACGATCCTGAGCCCGGGGCTCCTTGAAACTCTTGCATATAACCTCAATCGTGGTGTAAAGAACTTAAAGATGTTTGAGGTGGGAAAAGTTTTTTACAAAGCCGACCCTCTACCTGAGGAGCCTGTCTATGCAGCATGCGTAGTGACGGGTAAAGAGAAGGACTATTTCTGGAGAGGTGGTGCTGCCGAATTTGACTTCTTTGACCTGAAAGGAGTTCTGGAAAGCCTGACCGAAGAGACCGGTTCGGCACTGGAGGTGGAACGGAGCGCGGAACCGTTTCTTAATCCGCATAACGGCGCGGACCTTTTCATCGGCGATGTGAGACTGGGATGGGCCGGTGAGCTCAAGCGGGAGGTGTTGGCTTCCTACGGCATCGAGCAGCAGGTTTATGCGGCCGAGGTCAATGTTGGTCTGCTTTCTGAGCGCGCCACCGCGGGGAGGAAGTATCGCCCCATACCACGCTACCCCAGCATTGTCCGTGACTTTTCCTTTACGATTGAGCCGGGTATTGAGGTGGGAAGGCTCATACAGAAGATACGGGAGGTCTCTCCTCTCATCGTCTCGGTGGGAGTGGTCGATCTGTTACGGAAAGAGAAGACAAGCGTTGCGTTCCGCGTAACCTTCCAATCCCTGGAGGACACGCTACGGGACGAAACGGTTAATGAGCTACAGGCAGTCATCATCGGGCAGCTCACGCAAATCGAAGGAGTAAAATTGAGGTCCTAGGGGGTATGTATGACTAAAGCAGATATCATAGCGCAGGTGTATGAAAAACTCGGGTTTTCCAAGCGGGAATCATCAAACACGGTGGAAGAGTTTTTTGAAATCGTGAAGGGCTGTCTGACCGCCGGCGAGAACGTTAAGATCTCCGGGTTGGGCAACTTTGTGGTCAGGAAGAAGAAGGCGAGAAAAGGCCGGAACCCGCAGACTGGTGACGAGATTGAAATAGCGCCACGCAGCGTGCTCAGCTTCCGGCTTAGCCAGGTTCTCAAGGATGAATTGAACGACAGAAGAGGGAAATGAGGCCTGATGTCCCTGACAGGGTCTATTACAGGATAAGAGAGGTATGTACCCTTACCGGTGTGAAACCGCACATACTTCGCTATTGGGAACAGGAGTTCCGGGATATCAGACCTGTAAAGAGTTCGCGGGGACAGAGGCTGTATCGTAAGAAAGACCTGGAGGCTATTTTCACCATCAAAGGCCTATTGCACGACAAGAAGTTCACCATCAACGGTGCGAAGATGTATCTTAACACCCAGCGGCGCCTTGTCGATGAGATCAAAGGGGAGCTCAAAGAGATCGTGGAGCTCCTGGAGAAAGGAAAGGGAACATGAAGAAGATTGTAATACTCTGCTTGTTTGTATTTCTCTCGGGTTGTGCCGGGCCGGTATACCTGGCAAAGACTGAGGCGGAGGCTGTCAAGACAGGATACCAGGACCCTGAGCTTGCTGCGCTTTCTCAAAAGTATCAGAGCTTGTTCAAGGCAATTTACGCCAGGTGCGTGAGCAACAAGATGGCCTTGGCAAAAGACGGACTCGGTTTTACGTCCTTGAGGGACGGGAAAGGCAAGAAGTTGAACTACCTCCTGGTCCAGATGCGGCCGGAGGAGGTGAATTTTGACAAGAACACGACCACGGGCCAGCAGCGGCTCCAGCAAATCGTGCAGCGGTATGCCGACCCAAACCTGAGGCTGATCACCAAACAGGATATTGCCCCCAACGACATCGACGGGCTGGCCTTCGGCGTGACCTGGCCTGTGCGTGATTTCTATCAGTGTAACACGCAAGGCGGGTTCGTGGAGTACTTTATTGCGTATATTAGCAAGAGCGATTTCAATGCGAGGGCTGACGGCGCCAAAGCGGTGCGCGAGGTCCTGGGAGAGAGCGAGGTAATCACGAGCCTCGATCTTACTCCACCGATCTCCATACGGCTCACCTTTCAATGAGAACAGGTAGAGACTAAAGCGAAGGTATAGGTAAAGACAAAAACGAAGGTAGAGGTAAAAACAAAAAACAGAGCTCTTCCTCTACCTTCGGTTCAGTTCCTGCCGCTACCTGCATTTGTTCTTGCCTGTTTCTAGCTTTGCTTTACCAGCACGATGCCGAGGATCGTGAGGAGGATACCGATCATCCGCTGCACGGTCATTGCCTCGCCAAGAAAAAACATACCAAGAAGCGCCGTGACAAGCGGGTAGGAGGCAGCGATGGGCACGATCTTTGATGTCATGCCCGTCTTGAGCACGTAAAAATAGGTCCACATGGCGACGAGCCCGGCGAGAATGCCCGAGGCTGCGAAGAGTGATACGTTCTTGAGCCCGATATGGGGAAGCTCACTGATGCGACCTGTACAGATGTAAATAACGAGCAGTATGATGGTTATGGTGAGACTTCTCACCAGGACGCCGGTCAGGGGGTCCACCTCCCTGAGCCCGATCTTTTCCAGGATCGGAGTTGTTCCCCAAAGAAGCATGGTGATGATCAGAAGTATGGTGCCCAGGAGCTCATTCTGGCTCACGCCGGGATACCTCCTTTATCTCCGAACAGGCTCAGCCCGGGGAACGGAGAGGGCGTAAAAGAGAGAACGAAAACTAGGAGCATCAGACACGCCAGGACCTTTCTTCCCATATCGAGCGGTGTTTCGACGTCGAACGGCTGCGGATGGCGCATCCCGAAGATGAGAAGAAGAACGATGAGGGCCAGCCAGCCGGGATTGTAGAAAACTGCCAACAGTACGAGGGCTGTTATCGAAGCACCGAAGGCCCACTTGCTCTTCTCGCCGAAGACCGCGTATATGACGTGCCCGCCGTCCAGCTGCCCCACGGGCAAAAGGTTGAGCGCGGTCACAAACAGACCGACCCAGCCGGCATAGGCGAGCGGATGGAGGATAATGTCGTGACCGAGTGGAAGTTCTCCGATGAGTATCCATTGGATCAACTTGAAGAGCAGCGGATCTCCCAGCTTGATGTAGTCAGAGTTAGCGTGAACGGCCACGACTGGTGAGAGCTTGATCCCGATAAGGGCACATGGAAGAGAGAGGATGAAGCTCGCCAGGGGACCGGCCACCCCGACATCGAAGAGCGCTTTCTTGTTGATGATAATGCCCTTCATCTTGATGATCGCCCCGAACGTTCCGAAAGGAGGAAGCGGTAATGGGATGAAGTAGGGCAGGGTAGTCGGAATGCCGTATCGCCTGCTCATGAAATAGTGGCCCATCTCATGAGCGAGGAGGATGAGCATGATGGCGGTGCTGTAGATCAGTCCTCCTATAAGGTAGGTGGAGATGGCAGTCAGTATGAAGAGAATAATATGTTTTATCAATTAGACCTCGAGCAGGGCTGTTTCCAGACGGGCCCTGTCGTACTTCGTGCCCGTCTTGATACTCATTTCAAGATCCACCAGCATACCATACAGCACGAGCAGGTCCTTCTCAGAGGACTTCACACTCGTTTTGGCGAGCTTGAACGCATAATACGGTTTCTGGTATGGGAGAAAGTGCTTTTTTTCCTTGGGTGGGGAATCAAGACTTTCTTTAAGGGTGGCGAGCGTCTTTGAAAACATCTTGTACTCCATCTCCGTGGGAAAGAGCTCCTCGATGTCCTTTGCCTGCAGGAGTAACCGAATCTGACGGACCAGGAAGCTGTGTATGGCCAGGATGTGCAGTCCCTGGGAGAGCAGATTCTCTAGGATTCCGATCAATTCTCTGTGATTCTTCTGCGCCATGGCGTCAAAGAGCGTAATAAGCGTTTCCTCGTGTGTCTCCGTAATAACGGCAGCAACGTCCTTCAGCTCAATAGTCTCCTTGTCACCAGCGTAGTCGAGCAGCTTGTTCAGTTCCGGTTCCAGGAAGGCTTCTTCCTTCACCCGCTCCTTCAACAAGGAGAAAGCCTTGTCGGTCATCTTCTTGTGATGGGCCCTGGTGACCGTCAGCACCCTCTCGCGCAGTCGCGTGTCCCTATCCTTATCCATCTGTACTGGTTTGGAGCCCAGGAATGCAGGGGGTTCGGTTGTCGATTCCGTATAATAGATGATGAGATGAATCCTTTCCTTGAGGATCTCCAGGTGATTCTTGGCGTCTTCGAGCTCAGCCTGTTCCGGGTCAACTATGGCGAGGACGAGATCAGGATCGACAAAAAGCGCAGATGCCTTTTCAATCACAGTCGGCTTGATGTCTGCTCCTGTGACAGCGGCGATCCTCGGGTGCTCAAGCCATTTCCTTGCGAGCAGGGATATGTCTTCGGAGATATTCTCTTTCGATCCGACTGCAACTAA
>Ga0102851_10002461_pt1 | contig 11161 bp, 9 predicted proteins | sample Mud3Dept3metaG_FD_79558 | JGI IMG/M metagenome (GOLD analysis project Ga0102851, IMG submission 79558) | Freshwater wetland microbial communities from Ohio, USA, analyzing the effect of biotic and abiotic controls - Mud 3 Core 4 Depth 3... | ecosystem: Environmental > Aquatic > Freshwater >...
CGCGACGGCAACTCGATGCGCGACAAGCTGATCGAGCTCGGCAAGACCAAGGGCTTCGTCACGTACGACGAGGTCAACGACCACATGCCCGAGGATGTGGTCTCGACCGATCAGATCGACGGCTGGCTGTCCGCGCTCGGCGAGCACGGCATCGAGGTCGTCGACGGCACCGGCAACCGCCGCCCCGATCTCGTCGACCAGGCGCCCGGCGTCCCGGGGATCGTGGTCGAGAAGGACGAGAAGGATGGCGAGGTCGACGAGGACGAGGAGTACGCGTACTCGCGGACCAGCGACCCCGTCCGCATGTACCTGCGCAAGATGGGCTCGGTCTCGTTGCTCACCCGCGAGGGAGAGGTCGAGATCGCGAAGCGCATCGAGGACGGCGAGCGCAAGATGCTCCAGGCCGTGCTCAACAGCACCGTCGCCGTCGAGGAGCTGATCGCGATCGGCGAGCGGCTGCGCCACGGCAAGGTCCGCGTCAAGGATGTCGTCAAGGACATCGACGAGGACGAGGCCGAGTTCAACGAGCAGTTCTATGTCGATCGCGTCTGCAAGATCATCGACAAGGTCAAGAAGCTCCAGCGCGACACCGAGAAGCTCGAGGAGAAGCTGACCGAGCCCGGCGCGACCGAGGCCAAGAAGAAGAAGGTCAAGGAAGCGACCCGCGCGAACCGCGCGCAGATGTTCGAGGAGCTGTCCGACCTCCGCCTCAACAAGCCGACGGTCGACCGGATCGTCGCGCAGCTGAAGAACATCATCATCAAGCTCGACAAGGCCGAGACCGAGGTCCGCGAGTGCGAGCGCAAGGCGGGCACGCCGGCGAACGAGATCCGCAAGACGCTGCGCGAGATGCGCGCGAACCCGGCGAAAGCGCGGGCGGTCGGCAAGAAGACCATGATGACGGTCGCCGACTTCGAGGAGATGGAGGAGCAGATCAAGCAGGCGATGCGCAAGGTCGTCATCATCGAGGAGGAGGCCCGCGGCAACGCGATGGAGCTCCGCTCGACGTTCCGTGATCTGCACGAGGGCGAGCGGATGGCGGATCGCGCGAAGAGCGAGCTCGTCGAGGCGAACCTCCGCCTCGTCGTCTCGATCGCGAAGAAGTACACGAACCGCGGGTTGCAGTTCCTCGACCTGATCCAGGAGGGCAACATCGGCCTCATGAAGGCCGTCGACAAGTTCGAGTACAAGCGCGGCTACAAGTTCTCGACCTACGCGACGTGGTGGATCCGCCAGGCGATCACCCGTGCGATCGCCGACCAGGCCCGCACGATCCGCATCCCGGTCCACATGATCGAGACGATCAACAAGCTCGTCCGCACGACGCGCTACCTCGTCCAGGAGCTCGGCCGCGAGCCGACCCCCGAGGAGATCGCCGAGCGCATGGAGCTCCCGCTCGACAAGGTCCGCAAGGTCCTCAAGATCGCGAAGGAGCCGATCTCCCTCGAGACCCCGATCGGTGAGGAAGAGGACAGCCACCTCGGTGACTTCATCGAGGACAAGAGCATCGTCTCGCCGAGCGAGAGCGTGATCTCGGTGAACCTCGCCGACCAGACCCGCAAGGTGCTGGCGACCCTGACCCCGCGCGAGGAGAAGGTCCTCCGCATGCGGTTCGGCATCGGCGAGAAGTCCGACCACACCCTCGAGGAGGTCGGTCAGGACTTCGAGGTGACCCGCGAGCGCATCCGCCAGATCGAGGCGAAGGCGCTGCGCAAGCTGCGGCACCCGTCGCGGTCCAAGCGGCTCAAGGCGTTCGTCGAGAACTAGCGCCCGCAGCGAAGCTGCGGCCGGGCGCGCAGCGACCGGGCGCGCTCGAAGAGCGCGCGCGATAGTGCTCGCCGTGAGGCGAGCAACTAGCGCCCGCAGCGACGTCGACGGCCGCGGGACCTCCTCGCGGCCGTTGTCCGTTTCGGGCATCGCGTTCGCAACGATCGACTTCGTGCGATGCTCCGCCCCATGATCCGGATCGCGCTCGTCGCGTGCCTCGCCATCGCCGCTGGCTGCAAGTCGAAGTCGAAGTCGCCGGACCAGGGCGCCAAGACCACCGAGCCCGCCAAGCCCAAGGAGCCACCGAAGCCGGCCGGCACGCCGCCACCGACGGGTGACGTCCCGAAGCTGCGGTGGACCGATGCCGAGGGCGAGCTCCTGCTCGCGACCGGCGAAGGGTCCAAGCTCGAGGGACCGTGTGGGCTGACCGGGACGATCTCGGCGAAGGAGGTCGAGCTCGGCGCCGGCACCAAGCAGGAGTGGACGGTGATCGAGCGCACCGGGAACAAGTTCTCGCTGCCCAAGCTCGACTGGGTGATCGAGGTCTCGCCCGAGGGCATGGTGACGCACAAGCGCGGCGGCGCCGAGACGCCGCTCGGCCGGGTCGAGGGCATCGGCAGCGACGACACCAAGCTCGCGTGGTTCGGCGCGCTCGTGATCGCGGCGCCGCTGATCCAGCACAAGGTCGGGATCGAGTCGCTCGACGGCAGCACGAAGCTCTACGTCCAGGGCGCCGCGGATCTGCGCGCGTGGGACGCCCGCAGCGCGACCGGTGACCGGATCGCGCACAAGCTCCGCGACGATCCGCGCCCGGTGTTCGCGGCAAAGGCCGCGTTCGACCAGAGCAAGGTCACCGTCACCCGCGACGCCGGCAACACCTACGTCGTCGACGTCAAGCGCGACGACGACGCGCTCAAGGCCGCGTTCGATGCCGACCGCTACATCGTCGTCGAAGATGCCAAGGGCGAGCTCGCGCTCAAGGACCACCACAAGAAGCCGCTGACGCCGTTCGCGCGGCTCACGTCACGAGCCGCGTGCCGCGCGCATGACCACGCGGTCACCGCGCTCGTGTGGGTCTACCTCGGCACCGACGGGACGACGAAGCGCCTCGCGACCACGGCCAAGGGGAAGTGATACCGTCAGGTCGATGACGACGCGCCGAAGAGCACCGACGAAGAAGGCGACGCCGATGCCCTCGGGGCCGGCGCTGGTGACCCGCGTCGGTGCGGCGCTCGCCGTGACGCTGCTCGGGTGCGGCCCGGCGAAGCGGTCCGTGGGTCCGCCTCCGGAGCTCCCGCCGCAGCGCGACAGCCCGCCACAGCTCCAGACGAATCCGGGCGACGGCTACGCGCAGCCGCCGCCCGATGAGGGCGAAGAAGTCGGGCCGGTGCCGCCGATGGTGCCGCCGCCGCAGCCCCCGCAGGTCGCGCCCCAGCCGTACCCACCGCCGCAGCCGCCGCAGGTGCGTCCGCCGCAGGTGCGTCCACCGCAGCCGCCGCAGGTGCGTCCACCGCAGCCGCCGCAGGTGCAGTCGCCTCCGCCGATGATCCCGCAGGCGCCACAGGTCCAGAAGCCGCCGCAGGTCCAGAAGGCGCCGCAGGTCCGGAAGGCGCCGCAGATCAACCGCGCGCCGGTTCGCCCCGATGAGCCGAAGATCGCGCCGCAGGTCGACGGCCAGTTCCCGGCCCCGCCGCCGCCGCTCGTCGGGCCGTTCGATCGCAAGAAGCGCTAGGCTCCGGGCATGGCGATCCGGCCATCTCGCGTGGTGCCCACGCGCCGCGACGAGCTCTCGGTCGAGCATCGCGCATGGGTTGCCGAGAATCTGCTCGCGGGCGTCGACGCCGCCGTCCTCGAGAAGCAGCTCGCCGCACAGATGTCGAAGGCGCGCGCGCGCGCCGAGGTCCGCGCGATCGCCGCGTCACCGTTGTTGCCCGTCTGCGCCGAGCTCGCGCGCCGCGCGCGCCAGCTCGAGCTGGTCGCCGCGATCGGCCGCAGCCACCAGCGCCACGAGCCCGCGGCGACCGAGGTCGAGCGCCGCACGACGCCGGGCGCCGAGGAGTTCTTTCGCACCTACTGGGCCGCGCACCGCCCGGTGGTGCTCGTCGATGCGACGGCGAGCTGGCCGGCGCTCGGCAAGTGGACGCCGGCGTTCTTCCGCCGCGCGTTCGCGCACGAGACGGTCGAGGTCACCGCCGGCCGCGAGGCCGATCCGTTCTACGACATGAACTTCCGCGCGCACCGCCGGCGGATGAAGATGCCCGCGTTCATCGACCGGGTGCTCGCCGCCGGGACGAGCAACGATCTCTACATGGTGTCGAACAACCACACCATGAAGCGGCCGGCGTTCAAGAAGCTGCTCGCCGACGTGCGACCGCCGCCCGCGCTGTTCGAGCCGGTGCGGCCGTCGGCGACGTCGCTGTGGATCGGTCCCGCCGGGACGATCACACCGCTGCACCACGACACGACGAACATCCTGTTCTGCCAGCTCCACGGGCGAAAGCGGGTCGAGCTGATCTCGCCGCAGGAGACCGCGCTGCTGCTCGATCCGGTCCACGGGTTCTACAGCCCGGTCGACCTCGATCGCCTCGGCGAGGCCGACCATCCTGCCCTGCGCTCGCTCCTCGTCAAGACCGTGGTCGTCGGTCCCGGCGACGCGCTGTTCCTCCCCGCCGGGTGGTGGCATCGCGTGACGTCACTCGACGTCAGCATCAGCTTCTCGCTGCTCGGGTTCCGCCGCCCGAACGACTTCGACTGGTATCGCCCCGGCCACGAGCGCGCGGCGCCGGGCGAGTGAGCTAGAGTCGCGCCGGGTGGGAGTCGACAAGCTCATCAACGAGCTCGGCAAGGACCTCGCGGGCTATGCGACGGATCGCAGGTTCTCGCGCGAGTTGCGGCTCGACGAGGCATCCGAGCTCGCGACGTTCGTCCACGAGCGAGTCGACAAGGCCGTCGACGATCGCGCAGTGACGATCGCTCGCTCGGGCAAGACCATCGCCTGTGCGCGCGGCTGCAACGGGTGCTGCGAGGAGCCGATCATGGTATTTCGGCCGGAGGCCGCTCGCGTCGCGCTGTGGCTCTCGCTGCCCGAGAATGCCGACGCGCGCGCGTCATTCGTCGCCGCCTACCCCGCGTGGAACGCGGCGATCGGCGACACCGTCGCGAAGCTGTCGGAGCTCTACGAGACCGACCAGACGAACTTCAACGAACATCACGTCAACGCGTGGCGCAAGAGCGTGCTGTGCGCGTTCAACCGCACTGGCGAGTGCACGGTCTATCCCGTGCGCCCGACCGTATGCCGCACAGGCCATGCGCTCGAGACGAACAACAACTGCAGCGGCACGGCGGAAGGGAATGCGCAACGAGCGACCTTCGTACCGCTCGACAACTTCGTCGAGCGTACGCGGATCTTGATGCTCGCAACGCACCACGCGATGCGTGGCACGCGCGGCCGGCCGGAAGCGCTCCCGCATGCCGTCCACGCCATGCTCCAGCCGTGATCAAGGGAGCGCCGCGGTGGGGCACGTCGAGACGTGCCGATGTATAACCGCACGGTTTCAAACTGGGGGAATCGCAATGAAGGTACGTGCTTGTTTCTTGGTGTCGTTGGTGGCGGGCTGCGGTCTGGTCCAGGTGAATGGAAAGCCGCTCGGTGGCACGTCGTCGTCGCCGCCGTCGTCGGGGGCGTCTTCGCCGGGCCAGAACGCGTCGACCGAGCCGGCGTCGCAGCCGGCGTCCAATACGCCCTCGGCGAGTTCGCCGGCTGCCGAGCCGGCTGCGGTCTCTGAAGCGCCGGGCGGCAAGAGCCTCGATGACCTCGGAAGGCCTGGTGCCAAGCGCGCGGCGTGGACGCCGGTCCTGCAGTACAAGGCGCTCAGCGACAGGAACGACGCGTATCCAGCACTGATCGTCGCCGACGAGCTCGGCGATCGGCTCTCGCAGGCCGGGCGCCTCGGTCTGATCGAGAAGTGCTTCGAACGCCAGCCAAAGGACGTGTCGTCCGCCGCGCTGTGGGCGGCGTGTGGCGCCGACGTCGAAGCATTCGACTTCAACGCGTTTGGCAAGGAGCTGCAGAAGGAGGGTCTCAGCGGGGACGCGCGCAAGAGGCTGTTCGACGGAGCCAAGGAAACGCTCGCCGAGGCCAAGGCGATCGGAGCGGCCGTGACGCTGGCTGCCAAGGACGATCCTGGCGTCGCCTCGATCGTCGCGATGGGGCAGACCGCGCGCCAGGAGTGGCAGACCTTTGCAGCCGAGCACGCCGATCAGCTCGCCGTGCTCGCGAAGTTGCAGGATCTCGTGCGCGAAGACAAGAACGGGCTAGCCGGCGACTGCATCGAAGAGACGCAGCCTGCGATGGAGAAGGTCGCGCGCGCGACGAAGTGGCGCGAGAGGGACATCCCGGTCGATCCGAGCGACGTCTACGTGAACCAGCTGCCGAAGACGACAGACGCGTTCATCTCGGTGGTTGCGTGGGGCGCGTGCCTGGCGCTGACGCACAAGTCCGGTGACGCGATCTACGGCTCGGCAATGAACACGCAGTACGGGTACAGCCAGCAACAGTGGCGTCGCTACCACCGCCGTGGTCCGCGCACGCTGACCGTCGCGAAGCTCTACGATGATTCCTTCAAGCCGAAGTTCGCGAGCCGCTCGCTCGAGATGAGGAACGGGATCAAGGAGCCGCGCGGCAACTACAGCGCGGAGCGCAGCGGCGTGCAGACGCCGCACGACGCGATCATCGCCAAGCTCGTCAAGAACGGTAACGAGACCACGATCAAGTTCGCGAAGGACAAGGTCATGGAGTGCGTCGACTGGCGTGACACGAACAAGGTGCAGAGCATCACGACCGGCGGCTCCATCATGTACGAGAAGAAGTGCATGAAGCGTCAGGCCGTCGATAACGAGTACTCCGACGTGGTGACCTCGACGGCCTTCACGAGCGGCCTCGGACCCGGGGTGCAGCTCACGGAGCAATACAGCTTCCCGGTCGTCGGCATGAAGGGCAGCAAGTTCGTCGCCGCGCTCGGCGTCAAGCTATAGCCAGCTTTCCACCGCCCGAGCGACTTCGACTGGTATCGCCCCGGCCACGAGCGCGCGGCGCCGGGCGACTGAGCTAGAGTCGCGCCGTGAGGTTTCCGACCGCGCTGCTCGAGCAGCTCTGGGACGCGCGCTCGCCGTTCCTGATCCTGACGTACCTCGTCGTGGCCGCGCTCGTCCGCCGCGAGAAGCGGGTCGAGCGCTATCACCTGCGCGCCGCCGGGACCCTCGTCGCCGGTCACCTCGTCGCCGTGGTGGTCGCCGCCGGGCAACTCGCGCACGACTACGAGCCGCAGATCGCCGAGGTCGTCGGCCTCGCGTTCGGGCTGCTCGCCTTCGTCTCGCTCGGCGTGACCGCCGCGTTCCGCGTCGTCCTGCCGCGCGTCGGCTTCTCGCTGCCGCGGATCATGATCGACCTGATCACCGCGGTCGCCGTGCTCGTCGTGTTCATCATCGTCGGCAAGCGCGCCGGGTTCTCGGTCGCCGGGCTGATCACGACGAGCGCCGTGCTGACCGCGGTGATCGGCTTCTCGCTGCAGGACACGCTCGGCAACGTGATGGGTGGGCTGTCGCTGCAGATGGACAAGTCCGTCTCGGTCGGTGACTGGATCACACTCGGCGCCGGGCAGCCGACGGGGCGCGTGATCGAGATCCGCTGGCGCTACACCGCGATCGAGACCCGGGCGTGGGAGACCGTGATCATCCCGAACGGCACGCTCGTGAAGAGCCAGGTCACGATCATCGGACGACGGATCGGCGAGCCGCCGATGGCGCGGCGCCAGGTCGACTTCTTCGTCGACTTCCGCTCGTCACCAACCGAGGTGATCGATGCGGTGCTGCCGGCGCTGCGTGCGGACCCGGTGCCGCGGATGGCGACCGAGCCGCCGCCGCAGGTCCTGTTCATCGGCGTCAAGGACAGCTTCGCGCACTACTGCGTGCGCTACTGGCTGAGCGATCTCGATGTCGACGATCCGACGGACAGCGCGGTCCGGGTCCGCGTGTGGTTCGCCCTGCGCCGCGCCGGCATCCCGATGTCGATCCCGGCGAGCACGGTGTTCCTGACCCACGAGACGCCGGAGCGCGACCAGCGCAAGGCAGACGAGGAACGGACGACGCGGATGACGGCGCTGGCCTCGGTCGACCTGTTCCGGGGGCTGTCCGAGGCCATGCGGCAAGACCTGTCCGCGCAGCTCGCGTACATGCCGTTCGCCGCCGGCGAGGCCGTCACGCGCGAGGGCGACCGGGACGACGGCCTGTTCATCCTGGTGCAGGGCGAGGCCGCGGTGCGGATCGGCGCCGGGCGCGAGGAGCGCGAGGTCGCCAAGCTCGGCGCGGGACAATTCTTCGGCGAGATGTCGTTGATGACGGGCGAGGCCCGCACCGCGACCGTGCTCGCGACCACCGACCTCGTGACCTACCGGATCAGCAAGCCGGCGTTCGAGCGGATCCTGCGCGAGAAGCCGGAGATCGCGGAGCAGGTCGCGGAGATCCTGGTGTCGCGCCGGACCGCCCTGGACGCGGCCCGCGACGAGCGCGACGAGGTCCGGCGCACCCGGATGGAGACCGCGAAGCTCGACCTCGCGAGCAAGATCCGCGGCTTCTTTGGACTCGAGCGCGCGTGACAGGCCGGGCGGATCCCTGGCGATTGGTCCGACCAGGTGCGTAGGCACGTTCGCACCCGGTGACCGGCTACACACCTGATTGGGTGGCAGTCGATCCACCGAGACGAGATCTGGTTCGTGGTTTCAGTGACTTGGCGATCGCGGGGGCGTGGCACAAGGAGTGCTGATTCACATGACCGTCCCATGACAGACCGTGAAGCCAAGACCCGCGCGGTGAAGATCCTCGCCAAGTCGATCTACCGTGACCTCGAGGCGCAGGGCTTCGACGAGAAGCAGATCGTGTCCCTCGCCACCGAGCTGATCAGCGAGGTGACGTCGAAGATCGCCCGCACGAACGACGACAAGCAGCAGCTCCAGTCTCAGGTCGCCTGAGTCGCTCGAGTCGAACGGTCCTGATGACCGCCGGGGAACGTGAGCTTGCTCGCGTTCCCTTTTGCGCTTTCTGACGTCCGCGGCGAGCTACGCCGGACGGTCGATCGTCCCGTCCGCGTACCGCGCGAACCGCCCCGCATCGCGCGCGTGGACCGGTTCGTTGCTCGGCCACGACCAGCCGCCGAACCGGGTCGTCTGATAGTCGTGGATCGCCTGCTGGATCTCCGCCTTCGTGGTCATCACGAACGGCCCGTGCTTGACCACCGGCTCGCCGATCGGCTGGCCCTGGAGCAGCAGCAGCTCCGCGGGAGCGGAGCCGTTGTCGATCCGCACGACCGTGTCGCCGCGGAGCTCGATCACGTGCGCGACCTCGATCGGCTGGCCCGCGATCGCGAGCGTGCCGCCGGCGAAGAAGTACAGCCAGCGCTGCGCACCCGGCGTCGCCGCGGGCAGATTCCACCGCGCGTGAGGTGTCATCACGATGTTCCAGATCGCGACGTCGGCGCCCGCGCGTGACGCCCACGACCGCGGCGGCGGTGGCGCGGCGCGCTTGCCGTCGAGGACACCGGCGACGATCGTGATCTCGGTCGCGCGGCCGGCGCTGTCGAGCAGCGTGTGGCGCGGGATCGTGTGGTTCCACAGCATCGAGAAGTGCGGATCGGCGAACTTGTCGACGGCCGGCAGGTTCAGCCAGATCTGGAACAGCTCGACAGGATTGGCGCCCGCGCGGTCGAGCAGCGGGAACATCTCGGCGTGCTGGATCCCCGCGCCCGCGGTCAGCCACTGCACGTCGCCCCCGCCGTAGCGCGCCGCCGCGCCGAGCGAGTCCGAGTGATCGAGCAGGCCGCGGCGGACGACGGTGACCGTCTCGAAGCCGCGGTGCGGGTGCGCCGGGAAGCCCGGGACCTCGCGGCCGTGATACATGCGCCAGCCGTCACGCCCCGCGAAGTCCATGCCGAGATCGCGGCCGGTGAGCTCCGCTGCGGGGCCGAGCCGGTCGTTGCCGACCGGATACGCGTCGTCGTGGTGAACACAGAACAGGAACGGATCGGGCGTCGGCCACGGCGTCGGCGCGACCGGGAGCGGCCGCACGCCGAGGACGGGCGAGGCGGCGAGCGAGCGCTCCGCGGAGCAGCCCACCAGGGTCGCACCGCCGGCGGCGATCCACGTCAGGGCGTCGCGTCGGGTCGGGTCACTCACGGAACCTTCACGATACGGCGCGGCCCGTCCGGTGGCCAGCACCACGGGTGGAACGGACCCTGCCAGGAACGCGCGGTCTGTCTCTGGCAGGCCCCTGGGAATCGATCTAGGGTGCGCGGCATATGGCGAAGGTCCGCATCGGCATCAATGGTTTCGGTCGCATCGGTCGTGGCTTCGTTCGCTGCCTGGCAGCGAAGCCGGATCTGTTCGATCTCGTCCTCATCAACGATCTGACCGACGTCGGCACGCTCGGCCACCTCCTCAAGTACGACTCGGTGCACCGCAAGTTCCCGGGCACGGTCGAGGTCAAGGACGGCGGCCTCGTGATCAACGGCGACATGGTCAAGATCAGCGCGGAGAAGGATCCGGCCGCGATCAAGTGGAAGGACGCCGGCGTCGACATCGTGATCGAGTCGACCGGCAAGTTCGTCGACAAGGCCGGCACCGGCAAGCACATCACCGGCGGCGCGAAGAAGGTCCTGATCTCGGCGCCCGCGAAGGAGCCCGACGTCACGATCTGCATGGGCATCAACACCGAGATGTACAAGCCCGCCGAGCACCACATCATCTCGAACGCGTCGTGCACGACCAACTGCCTCGCGCCGATGGCGAAGGTCCTCCAGGAGTCGTTCGGCATCATCTCGGGCCTGATGACGACGATCCACTCGTACACCAACGACCAGCAGATCCTCGATCTGCCGCACAAGGACCTGCGCCGCGCCCGCGCCGCTGCGCTGTCGATGATCCCGACCACCACGGGTGCCGCCAAGGCGCTCAAGGAGGTCCTCCCGATCATGAAGGGCAAGCTCGACGGCATGGCGATTCGTGTTCCGACGCCGAACGTCTCGCTCGTCGATCTGACGGTGCGCCTCGAGAAAGCCGCCGACGCCAAGACGGTCAACGACGCGTTCCGCGCGGCCGCGGCCGGCGCGCTCAAGGGCATCCTGCAGGTCGTCGACGAGCCGCTCGTCTCGTGCGACTTCAACGATGACCGCCACTCGGCCTCGCTCGACGCGGGCCTGACGACCGCGATCGGCGATCAGGTCAAGGTCCTCGCCTGGTACGACAACGAGATGGGCTACTCGCAGCGCATGCTCGACCTCGCGAAGTTCGTCGCGGAGCGGCTCTAGGCCATGACGCTGCCGAACGGCATCAAGCACGTCGAGGAG
>Ga0102851_10002462_pt1 | contig 11161 bp, 12 predicted proteins | sample Mud3Dept3metaG_FD_79558 | JGI IMG/M metagenome (GOLD analysis project Ga0102851, IMG submission 79558) | Freshwater wetland microbial communities from Ohio, USA, analyzing the effect of biotic and abiotic controls - Mud 3 Core 4 Depth 3... | ecosystem: Environmental > Aquatic > Freshwater >...
GAGCGCCCGCAATGGACAAGCCTGGGTGACCAGACAGAGGCCGCGTTGCGTGTAGTCGCTCTCAAAGGAGGTATGGATCAGGGGGCTCTGGAGGCCAGCTACCCGCGCATCCACGAGCTGCCCTTCGACGCTCGCCGCAAGAGGATGAGCACCATTCACTTATTCCGGAACGGTGACCAGAATGCGGGTTCTGCTACAGCAGGCGAGCTTGCGTTCGTCAAAGGCGCGCCGCGTGAAGTGCTCCAGCTCTGCACGAGTATCCAAATCGCAGGCAAAATCCTCACATTGAATGATCGGCTTCGAGGTGAAGTTCTCTCCGCTAATGACGACTATGCTCGCCGAGCTTTACGGGTGTTAGCACTAGCTATGAGAAAGCTTCCACCGCGCACTGGAGCATATAGCGCAGACAAAGTTGAACAGGAGCTGACCTTCCTGGGTTTAATTGCCATGCATGACCCACCGCGCCCTGAAGTTGCCGAAGCTGTAAACACCTGTCTGCAAGCTGGCATCCGCATGGTGATGGTGACCGGAGACTATGGTTTGACTGCCGAGTCGCTTGCCCGGCGAATTGGCATGCTCAGTGCGTCTGATACTCAAATCGTCACTGGCGCTGAGCTTGAAGCGATGGATGATATCGAGCTACAAAGCTTATTAGGGAAAGAAGTGATCTTCGCCCGCATGGCTCCGGAGCATAAATTGCGCTTGGTGGCAGCTTATCAAGAGCGTGGTGAGGTGGTTGCTGTGACCGGTGATGGTGTGAATGATGCGCCGGCATTACGTAAGGCTGATGTGGGGGTTGTTATGGGCTTAATCGGCACAGATGTCGCCAAAGAAGCGGCGGATATCATCCTGACCAATGACAACTTTGCGACCATCGTTAATGCGATCGAAGAAGGGCGAGCAGTGTACGATAACTTGCGCAAGTTTATGACCTACATCTTTTCCAGCAACGTTCCGGAAATCCTGCCCTTTATGCTGACCGCTATTTTTGGTTTGCCGCTGGCGCTGACCGTCGCTCAGATTCTGGCCATTGACCTGGGCACCGACATGTTTCCGGCATTAGGATTGGGCATGGAAAAGCCAGAACCGGATGTGATGCGCCGCCCGCCACGCAAGCGAGACCGGCCGGTGGTTGATGGTGGTTTGCTACGACGGGCATTTCTCTGGTTGGGGATGATCGAGGCCGTTTTGTGTTACACTGGCTTTTACATGGTTTATGCACTTGCAGGGAAGGTGCATCTGGTAGCATTACCCAGCTTCCTGATCCCTGCTGGGCTGGTGTTACCATCGAATATTTTGTTCCTGGGTACCACCGTCTTCCATGCCGGAGTGGTGATGGCGCAGGTGGGTAACGCCTTTGCTTGCCGGACGGAACTCGGCCGCGTTCGTTTCGTAGGATTTTTCAGCAATCGTTTCCTCCTGCTGGGTATCGCTGCGGAGGTCAGCATAATCCTCTCGTTAATCTACATCCCACCTCTGGCGCGCGCCTTCGATCACGTGGCTCTGCCGCCAGTGGCCTGGGTCTGGTTAGTGATGTATGCACCTATGCTATATTTATTAGAATGGATTCGTAAAAGCGTCGTCCGTGTGGTAATCCACTTAAAAGATGCAGGTAAGGAGGCTGTATGAATGTCATCATAATGGGTTGTGGTCGGGTAGGCGCACAGCTTGCTCAGCTGATGTCTGAAGAAGGCCATCAGGTAACGGTAATCGACCCCGATCCCCAGGTACTGGCTCGCCTGGGAGACAATTTCAAGGGTAGGAAAGTCAGGGGTGTTGGGTTTGACCGCGACGTACTGGTAGCAGCTGGCATCGAGGGTGCGGATGCCTTTGCTGCTACCAGCTCCTCGGACAATGCCAATATCATCGCTGCCCGTATTGCTCGCAATGTCTTCCGTGTGCCGCGCGTCGTTGCTCGCTTATATGATCCGCGCCGGGCTGAAATCTACCAACGCCTGGGGCTGGTTACCATTTCATCTACCACCTGGGGCGCCCAGCGTATTCGTGAGTTGTTGACTCATTCGGAGCTCGATCCAGTCTTCACCTTTGGCAGTGGGGAGGTGAGCTTGCTATCAATTGAGATCCTGCCGCAACTGGTCGGCCGCCAGGTTCGCCATCTCACCATTCCAGGCGAGATGCAGGTGCTGGCGATCACCCGCCAGGGGCAGGCATTTATTCCTCTGACCGGTACTGAGATGCAGGCAGGGGATACCATCCATTTGGCGATCCTGGCTTCGTCGATGGATCGTTTTAAAGACTTGATTGGCTTTAGTTAGGAGGTGAAGCATGTTTGTCATCATCGTGGGAGGCGGTAAGACGGGTTCGCATTTAGCGCGACAGCTCGTTGAGGAAGGCCATCAAGTCAAGCTGATCGAATCAAGGCCGGAAATCATCGAGCGATTGGCAAGTGAGATACCAACCGAAGTACTGGTGATTGGCGATGGCAGCTCTCCGGCTGTGTTGGAGGGCGCAGGTATTTCCCAGGCGCAGGTGCTGGCAGCGGTGACCGGCGAAGATGAGACCAACCTGGTAGTCACCACCTTAGCTCGCTTTGAGTTCAATGTGCCGCGCACCATCGCTCGAGTTAATAATCCTAAGAATGAGTGGCTGTTTACGCCGGATATGGGTGTAGATGCAAAGCTAAATCAGACGGACATCTTGGCTAAATTAATCGAAGAGGAGATGTCGCTTGGCGATATGATCACCTTGATCAAGCTCCGCCGTGGCGAATATTCAGTGGTTGAGGAGAAATTGTCACCTGGCTCAAGCGCAGTGGGAGTTCCATTGCGGGATTTGCCCCTGCCCGAGACTTGTGTCATTGCCGCGGTGATCCGCGCCGGCAAGGTGGTCACTCCGCGCGGTAACCTGGAGTTTGAGGTGGGAGATGAGGTGCTGGCAGTGGTGGATAACAGTTCGCTCCGCGCCCTGCGAGATTTATTTGAGCCAGCCTAGACTCAGGGACTACTGTTGATCGATTAACTCTCTCAGGGGTGGAGGCGTCGAGGTTAGTTTAGGTGATGTAGTTGTTTCAGACGAGCAACAGTCGCCTCAACGATCTGGCGTACATAACGGTAATCGCGTTCTGGGATTAACGGCATCTCCTGGTCTTGTAACCAGCGCCCGCCGTATTTTCCCCGGTAACCTTCGGGCAGCTCGTCGGGCAGGGATTGCCCGGACATAACCGCGAAAGCCAGCGTCCAGGAACGCGGCACTACGTCCAGGTTGTACCCACCCCCGCCCAGCGCTAGCCAGCGCCCTCCCAGCTTTTCTAGTGTCTTAAAAACTTGGCTTTGGCCGCGTGTGGTCAGTGCCAGATTGGCCAGTGGGTCCAGGTAGTGGGTATCGACGCCAAGCTGGGTTACGGTGATATCCGGTTGGAATCGGGAGACGAGTGGGGGGACAATCTCATCAAAAGCCCAACAATAAAGTTCGTCGTCTGTGTATGGCGGAAGTGGCAGGTTAACGCTGTAACCCACGCCAGCGCCCCTCCCAATTTCATCCACGAACCCACTGCCTGGGAAAAGGGTGCGCCCATCTTGATGCAACGAGATGGTCAATACATGGTCGCTATCGTAGAACGCCCATTGCACACCGTCTCCGTGGTGCACGTCGATATCGACATAAGCAACGCGCAAGCCTCGCTTGACCAGCCAGTGGATCGCCACCGCTGCGTCATTGAAGACGCAGAAACCTGAAGCCTGCTCCGGCCTGGCATGGTGCAGCCCGCCGCTATAGCTGAATGCCACCTCGCACACTCCATTTAGCAGCATCTCCGCCGCCAGCAATGAGCTGCCTGCTGTCAAGCTCCCGCTTTCGAACATACCTGAATAAACTGGGTTATCGCCTGGGCCAAAGTTGTAGCGGTAGGCGGGAATATCGGTTTCCCCAGCGCTCAAGCTGCGCACAGCGCTGATGTATTCTCGGCTGTGGAACAGCGCCAACTCCTCTTCGAAGGCAGTTCTCGGCGTGACGACTTGCACATTGGTTGCCTCCAGCGCCCCATATTCTTGTAACAACTGGTAGGTGCGCTGCAGGCGCTCGGGTTTGAGCGGGTGAGCCGGGCCATGACCATGCTCCCACAACGCCGGCGATACCAAAAAGGCTGCTTTACGCATAGGTTTATTTTACCCCTCTAATTCTCTTCATAAGGACTATCTCTCAGACCTCCGATTGCCGAAAAAGCACACAAGACTTGGGGTAAAATTGGAGTGTAAACCAGTTAGAGGAAGGGGATACATGAGCGATATTCATTCTGACATCGCCCGCGTTTTGATCACACCGGAGCAAATCCACGAGCGCGTGAAAGAGTTAGCCGATCAGATTTCTCAAGACTTTGCCAATGTCGACTGCCTTTACCTGATCGGTATCTTGAAAGGCGCCTTCATCTTTATGGCTGACCTCACTCGCCACCTGCGCATCCCACATGTGGTTGACTTCATGGCGCTATCTAGCTACGGCAAGACGACCGATTCTGGCGCGGTGCGCATCCTGATGGACTTGCGTGAGCCGGTCGAAGGTCAACACATGATCATCATTGAGGACATTATCGATACCGGGCACACGCTGAGTTACCTCTATCGTGTTTTGCAGGGACGAAACCCTGCTTCGCTGCACACCTGCGCCTTAGTGCGCAAGGAACGCGAGCATGTGGATGTACCTATTGACTACCTGGGATTTGTTATCCCGGATGTTTGGGTGGTGGGTTATGGGCTGGACTACGCTGATCTTTACCGCACTTTACCTTATGTCGCTGAGCTTAAGCGTGAAGTATACGCAAAAGATTAAACCGCGTTCCATTTTGTGCTAAAATTAGTGATCATGAGCGATTTTCGGATTGACCCTTTACAGCCTCGTAATATGAGCACTTACCTGCGCCACCGCAAAGAGGTTTTCTGGCAGATCACTATCCCACTGGTGATTGGCGTGGTCTTCGTTTTATTGTTGGCCATTCTAACCATCCTTCTCCCGGCTGGGAAAGCCAGCACCTGGGCAGATATTTCTATCATCTGGCTGATCACGCCTATGTTGATCTTTGGCTTGATCTTTGGGGCGCTCCTGGTGGCGTTGGTTTACCTGGCTGTGCGTTTAATCCAGGAGCTGCCTTTCTTTGCCTTCCGGGTGCAGAGCGCCCTCAGGCTTACCGGTATGCGGCTGCGTAAGGTAGATAATGCAGCCGTAGAGCCGTTCTTACGCTGGGCAGCTTTCCGTGCTTCATTACACGGTTTCGTGAGAAGCTTACGTTGGAAGCGAAGCTAAAATTCATCATAAGGGGAGTATCATGAGTGAAGAAGCAAAAGAAATCACTGCGACGACCAACTGGCAACCTAAAGTGCTCATACTCGGGGCTACTTTAGGTGCGTTGCTTGGTCTGGCTGCAGCCTATTTATATGTTCAGAATTGGGAAGAGGGTGAGCAACCCAAAATTACGGTCGGTGAAGGGGTAAAGCTGGGATTGCTGAGCTTTGGTTTACTGCGCAATATTGCTAAGCTACATGAGTGAGCCAGAGAAATGACCGATCTGAAAGACCTGAAATGTGTTCCCTGCCGCGGTGGCGAGCCGCCTTTGAGTGATTTTGAAATATCGGTGCTCAAACCTCAAGTGCCGGACTGGAAGGTTTACCAGGTGGATGGTATTAATCGGCTGGAGCGGGTATTCACTTTCAAAAATTTCGCCCAGGCGATAGCGTTTACAGACCAGGTAGGCGCCCTGGCCGAGGCAGAAGACCATCACCCGGCCATCTTGACCGAGTGGGGCAGGGTTACGGTCACCTGGTGGACGCATAAGATCAAGGGGCTGCACCAGAATGACTTCATTATGGCGGCGAAGACTGATGAGCTATATCGCCAATAGCGCATAACGACGAGTGATAGGGGATAATAAGACATTATGGCTTCTGGTTCTTGGACAACCAGAAGCCTGTCTGTTTAATCGAGAATAACGCTTGACAAGAGTACAAATTTGTCCTATAATATGAACGAACGTTCGTTCGTTATCATTACAAGGAATCCCTTATGTCTGAAATAGTTCCGACCCGCGGTGAGCGCACTCGAGATGAGATCCTATCCGCAGCTCTCCAACTTTTTATCGATCGCGGCTACCATGGCACTTCTATGCGCCAGATTGCCCGGCAAGCTGGGATTGCTTTGGGAGGGATTTACAACCATTTCTCCTCCAAAGAGGAGATTTTTTTCGAGGTCCTGATGGCTTATCACCCCATGTTTGACGTCCTACCCGCGTTACAAGACGCTCGGGGAGAAAGCGTCGAAGAAATCATCAGCCACGCCGCTAACTTGATGCTGGGTAGGTACGAGCAGCGTCTCGATTTTATCAACCTGATGTTCATCGAAATGGTTGAGTTCAAAGGCCAGCATGTCTCACAGTTGTTTGATATCGCTTTTCCCCAGGTAATGTCTTTCGCCAATCGTGCCTTGCAGGATCGTCCCGAGCTGCGCCCAATTCCTATGCCAATCCTGATGCGAGCCTTTATTGGTTTATTCTTCTCTTATATGATCACCGAAATATTGATCGGCAGGCAGTTACCGCCCGAGTCCCAAGAGAATTCTCTAAACTATTTAGTCGATATTTACCTACATGGGGTGATGCGACAGGCGTCATGAATCATAAATCTCGCTTAGCACCCATGGTAACGGTGAACCTATGATCAACTCACGTCTGACTTCCTTGATCCGTAAAGAGTTTATCCAGATATTTCGCGACCCGCGCACTCTGGTGCTGATCCTGATCATCCCGGTGATGCAGCTTTTCCTGCTCGGTTACTCGGCCACGAACGATGTGCGTAATGTGCCGCTAGCGGTTTTTGACCAGGATCAAGGCCCGGCTGCCCGTGCTTTGCTGGATGCCTACCGGGCCGCTGATTACTTTCTCCTGACCTATCAAGCCAGCTCTGAAGAAGAGTTAGGTAAGCTTATTGATGATGGTATTGCCAGGGTGGGATTGATCATCCCACCCGACTATAGCGATCGCATCAATGGGAATGATACTGCCCACGTGGCTTTCATCTTAGATGGGAGCGATCCAACGATAGCTTCAACCGCTCTTTCGGCCGCTAAATTGATCGGTCAAGAATACTCCACAGAAATTATGGTGGAAAGGTTGTCTCGTCGTGGTTTAGCCAAATCGATCAGCTCACCGGTGGAAGTGCACACCCAGGTATGGTACAACCCGGATTTGATCAGCGCCTACTACATGATCCCTGGGGTGATCGGTATGATTTTATATGCCCTGACATCGATCTTAACTGCCACCGCCGTGGTACGTGAGCGCGAGCGTGGCACCATCGAGCAGTTGATCGTCACACCCATCCGCCCCTGGGAGCTGGTGGTGGGCAAAATCTTGCCCTATGTCATCCTGGCTTTCCTGATGACTTTGGAAGTTTTGGCAATTGGACATTATGGGTTTGGCGTTCCAATCCGAGGCAACCTGGCGGTCATCCTGGCGCTTTCAGGATTATTCCTGCTCACCAGCCTGGGCATTGGGCTACTGGCCTCAACCTTTGCCAACACCCAACAGGAAGCCATGCTTATTGTTTGGATGACGCTCCTACCGAGCATCTTCCTGTCCGGTTTCTTCTTTCCAATTGAATCGATGCCGAAGGTGTTGCAATGGATCTCATACCTAATGCCTTTGCGCTACTATCTGGTGATCATCCGCTCGCTTATGCTGAAAGACGTTGGATTGATGGCAATCAGGGGTGAAATCTTCGCCCTGCTCATATTTGGCATCGCGTTGATGACTGTTGCCTCAAGGCGCTTTCGGAAACGGTTGGATTAATTTATCGCACCCTGGTCATGGAGGTTACCCATGCATAATCGTAAACGCATTCTTATCCCCATTGTCATCGTTGTGCTTCTGCTCAGCCTGGGCATCTGGTACCTGGTGCAACGCGTGAACGGAAATGGTAGTGGCTTGTCAGAAGCCTCGGGCACGGTGGAAGCAGTAGAAATGTCTATCTCTCCCGAGCTCTCCGGCAAAGTGGCAGACGTTTTTGTTAGCGAAGGAGATGAAGTCCAGGCTGGCGATGTATTGCTTCGCCTGGACGATGAGCTTTTGCAGTCAAAGCGCCAGCTGGCAGCAGCCGCCCTCGAAGCGGCGCGCGCTAACCTATCGGCTGCTCAGAGCGGGATGGAAAGCGCCAGTGCTTCTTTGCGCCTGGCAGAAGCCAATGCCACATCAGCCAGGGCGAGTGCCCAGGCCGAGATGATTCCGGCTCAGCAAGCTCTGGATGACCTGTATCAGCACCACGATCTAACTCTGGCTCAAGCCGAGCAGGCTGTTGCGGCTGCCAACCAACTCGTGCGCAACGCCCAGTACCAGGTGGATAACTTCTCCATACCCTCCAGCCAGCAGCAATACACTGCAATGGAGGCTGTAAAAGCAATGGAAACCAACCTGGAAAAGGCTCGAAATGCCTTCGAGCCTTACCGATACGAATCCGAGACCAACGATACCCGTGAGGATCTTAAAGAAGCCCTGGATGAAGCCCAGGCTGATCTCGATTCAGCTATCCAGCGCATGGAGAACGAGACCGCCCTGGCACGTGCCCTGGCCATGCGGGAGAAGGCGTTTAGCGACCTGGAAGACGTGAGAGAAGGACCTGATCCAGACGAAGTGTCCAAATTGAAAGCTCGCATTGAGGCCATCAATGCTGTCCCCGATCAGGCTGAAGCTACGATCGAGCAGGCTAAGGCGGGCGTTTCCCAGGCGCAGGCAAAGCTTGGCCAGGCGCAGGCAGCCGTCTCACAGGCCCAGGCTGAGCTGGATGGTCTTGACATCCAGATTGCCAAGCTTACTCTGTATGCCCCAGAAGCGGGGGTGGTGCTCAGCCGGGATGTCGAGGCGGGCGAAGTGATCCAGCCTGGTGCGCCGGTAATGACCCTCGGTCAGCTTGATGACTTGAAGGTCACCGTATATATCCCGGAGGATCGTTACGGCCAAATCCAGCTTGGCCAGCCGGCGATGGTGATCGCCGCGTCCTTCCCCCGCCAAAAGTTCAGGGCCAAAGTCACAAGAATTGCTGATCAAGCCGAATTCACCCCGCGTAACGTGCAAACCTCCGAAGGGCGCCGCACTACAGTCTATGCGGTTGAGCTCTCGGTGGTTAACCCAGGCGGTAAATTAAAACCCGGCATGCCGGTGGATGTCCTCTTTGGGAGCCCTTAATGGCCGAGGATTTGATTGAAGTTCGTCACCTGAACAAGACTTTTAGTGAACAGGTGGCAGTGGAAGACCTCAATCTGGTTGTCAAGGCAGGTGAGATCTACGGGCTGGTAGGACCGGATGGCGCCGGTAAGACCACCAGCATCCGCCTCTTATGTGGCGCGCTTAAACCCAGTCAAAGTCCAGGTGGGGAAGCCCCAAAGATCCGCATTGCTGGATTCGATATGCTCAAGGATATTGAGAAGGCTCGCGCACAAATCGGGTATCTGCCGCAGCGTTTCTCCCTCTACGAAGAGATGACCGTGATCGAAAACTTGCGTTTCTTTGCCGAAGTGCGCGGGTTGCCCACCTCCAAATGGCAGCCGCGCTGCATGGAAATTCTATCTTTCGTCAGCCTGGACGCTTTCGTCGACCGGCGGGCAGGCCAGCTTTCGGGAGGGATGAAGCAGAAGCTGGGGTTAGCCGCCGCCCTGGTGCACCAGCCGCGTGTGCTGCTGCTGGACGAGCCGACAACCGGCGTTGACCCAGTCACGCGGCAGGATTTCTGGCAGCTGATTATTCGCCTGGCCGCTCAAAACGACCACCCCGAGGGTCGTACTGCAGTTCTGGTCAGCACACCTTATATGGATGAGGCTTCACGTTGCACCCGCGTGGGTTTCATGCGCAAGGGCCGTCTGACGGTGGAAGGGTCGCCCAACCAGTTGCGAGCGCAGCTGGCCGGTCGTATTCTGGAGCTCATGGGAAGCCCCCTGCCTTTATTGCGGCGCATTGCCGTAAAAGACGCAGATGTACAAAACGCCCAGCTCTTTGGTGACAGCTTGCACCTGCGGGTCAAAGAAGGTTGTTCTGTCCAGGTTATTCAACGCGTAACCGAAGACGTCGCAGAACAGGGTGGGGTGGTTACCCGCTTCCGCCTGGTTGAACCGCAGTTGGAGGATGTTTTCATGGGCCTCATCGAGAGGGATTGATGAGCAGCGATCCAGCCGAAAACACGGTCATCCTGGCGGAGAATTTGACTCGCCGCTTCGGTGATTTTGTGGCCGTCGATCACGTCTCCTTCAGCGTGCAGCGTGGCGAAGTAGTGGGTTACCTTGGCCCGAACGGCTCTGGTAAAACAACCACCATCCGTATGTTGTTGGGCTTGTTGCTGCCCAGCGAAGGCTCGGCGCGTGTCCTGGGATATGATGTCGTGAGCCAATCGGAGGAGGTGCGGGCGTGTTCGGGTTACATGTCGCAAAAGTTCGCCCTGTATCACGATCTGACAGTAGGGGAGAACCTGGCTTTTTATGCCGGCGTGTATGGCATCCGCCAGCGAGAGCGGCTGGCAGAGGTGCTGGAATTAATGGGATTGCGGGAGCTGGAACGCCAGCGGGTGAGCGAGCTTTCTACAGGCTGGCGGCAGCGGCTGGCGCTGGCGACAGCCATCGTGCACCGCCCGCAACTGTTATTCCTGGATGAGCCGACCAGCGGCGTCGATCCGGCAGCTCGGCGCGCTTTTTGGGACCTGATCTATGAGCTGGTCGAGCAAGGCGTCACAGCCCTGGTCACCACGCACTACATGGACGAGGCCGAGTATTGTGGCCGGGTGGGGATCATGCGGGATGGGCGGTTGTTGGCGATGGATACGCCAACCGCATTGAAAGAGAAAGCCTTACCTGGCTTAGCCTGGGATGTGTTTGTTGAAATTCAGGCGGCGCCAGGTGAAAGCCAATCCCCTTTGTTGCAGGCGCTAAATGCCTTGCTGGAGTGCCCGTGTGTGCTGCGTGCAGGTTTGGTGAGCGACCACTTGCGCGCTATTACACCGCCTGAGGTGACAGCCGATACCTTGCTGGCTAGCCTGGCAGAGGCGGGAATTGCCGGCGCTCGTGTTGAACAAATCGAGCCTACCCTGGAGGACGTTTTCCTGGCTTTGGCGTCACATGATTAGCGTATAATTCCATCTTGTGGAGATCACCACTCCCCGCTTCCTGATCGCCGGGCGCC
>Ga0102851_10002467_pt1 | contig 11153 bp, 8 predicted proteins | sample Mud3Dept3metaG_FD_79558 | JGI IMG/M metagenome (GOLD analysis project Ga0102851, IMG submission 79558) | Freshwater wetland microbial communities from Ohio, USA, analyzing the effect of biotic and abiotic controls - Mud 3 Core 4 Depth 3... | ecosystem: Environmental > Aquatic > Freshwater >...
TCCTCCAGGAGCGCGAGGAGCAGTACCGGATGCTCGTCGAGAACCTGCCCGATGTCATCTGGACGGCCAACAGCGACGGACAGAGGGTCTATGTCAGTCCCCGGGTGGAAGAGGTCTCCGGTTACTCGCCGCAGGAGATTTACAGCGCCGGCGAGGAATTTTGGTTCGGCAGGATCCATCCCGATGACCGCGGCATGGTTCGGGCCGCATACGGCAACCTGATCCAGAAGGGAACAGTTTGTGGCCTCGAGTACCGCATCCTCCGCAAGGAAGGCGCCTGGATCTGGCTCAACGACCGCGCCTTCCTCCGGGCCACCAAGGAAGGGAAGAGATTGGCCCACGGCGTGTTCCGCGACGTCACCGCCCGCAAGCGGGCCGAGGAAGAGCTGCGGCAGAGCGAAGAGAAGTACCGGGACCTTTTCGACAGCGCTGTCGATGCCATCTTCATCCTCGACCAGGACTTCCGGTATGTTGACGTGAACCATCGGGCCGTCGAGCTTTTCGGATACTCCCGGGAGGAGTTCCGGTCCATGGGAATCTTCGACGTGATCCCGCCCGACCAGGTGCCCCGCACCGAAGGGGAGCTGCGCACGCTCAAGGAACGCGGGCGGTATGAGAAGTTCAGGGGGAAGATGCGCACCAAGGAAGGGCAGTGGCTCGACATCGAGGTCAGCTCGTCGGCCATCATGCAGGACGGCAGGGTCCTGGGCGCCCGGGACATCGTGCGGGACATCACTGCGCAAAAGCGGGCGGAAGAGGACAGGCACCGGAGCCAGGAGCAGCTTCAGCTCCTCATCGACCGGATGCCCGTCGGATGCATCATGTGGGACACGGGGTTCCGCGTGGCGCTGTGGAATCCCGCGGCCGAGAAGATCTTCGGCTATTCCGCGCTCGAGGCGCTGGGCAAGCATGCCTATGATCTCATTGTTCCGAAGGAAGCGCAAGGCAGGGTGGACGGCGTCTGGAACCGTCTGCTGGTCGGCGACCAGTCCGCGCACAGCGAGAACGGGAACATCACGGCCGACGGGCGGAAGATCATCTGCGAATGGTACAATACGCCCATCCGCGAGGCCGGGGGCCGGGTAACCTGGGTCCTGTCGATGGTGCTGGACGTCACGGACCGGAAACGGTCCGAAGAGGGGCTCAGGAAGAACGAGGAAAAATACCGGACTATTTTCAACAATGCCTCCGTGTCGCTGTGGGAGGAGGATTTCTCGGAGGTGAAGGCTGCGCTCGATGCGGTGAAGGCCGGCGGAGCGGCCGATTTCCGGAAGTACCTGGACGATCACCCTGAATTCGTTCGGCAGGCATGGGAAAAGATGAAGGTCCTGGATGTCAACGACTCGACCCTCCAGCTCTATGACGCCCGGTCCAAGGACGAGCTGTTCCGCGCAATGGACCGGATCGTGACGCCCGAGGCCGGGACGGCCATGAAGGAACTGCTGACAGCCATTGCCGAAGGGAAGACCTCGTTCCGGACGGAAACCACGAACCGGACGCTCGCCGGCACGACGATGGACATCCTGATCACCATCGCCATTCCCTCGGAAACGTCGTCGTTCAAGAATCTCCTGGTAAGCATCATGGATATTACCGAGCACAGGCGGGCCGACGCAGAGCGGCGGAAGCTGGAGGCCCAGCTCCTGCAGTCCCAGAAGATGGAGGCCATCGGTCTCCTGGCCGGAGGCGTCGCCCATGACTTCAACAATATCCTGTCGGCCATCCTCGGATACGCGAGCATCCTGCAGATGAAGATGCGGTCCGACGACCCGCTTCGGCCGAACGTGGACCAGGTGCTTGCCGCGTCCCAGCGCGCCGCGACGCTGACCCAGAGCCTGCTGGCCTTCAGCCGGAAGCAGATCATCAATCCCCAGCCGCTGCACGTGAACGAAAACCTCCGGAAGATCGAGAAGCTGCTCCGCCGCATCATCGGCGAGGACATTGAGTTCACGACGGCCTTCGCGCAGCCCGATATGACGGTCATCGCGGACGCGGGCCACCTCGAACAGGTCATCATCAATCTGGCGACCAACGCGCGGGACGCCATGCCGCAGGGCGGGGCCATCACGCTCGAGACCTGCCGGGCGGAGATCGATGAGGAGTTCATCAGGCGCCACGGATACGGCAAGGCGGGCAGCTACGCCATGATCGCGATGACCGACACCGGGACCGGTATGGACGAGAAGACCCGGGCGCGCATTTTCGAGCCCTTCTTCACGACCAAGGAGCTTGGAAAGGGGACGGGCCTCGGCCTCTCGATGGCCTATGGCATCGTGAAGCAGAACAACGGCATCATCACCTGCCATAGCGAGCCGGGCGCGGGCACGACCTTCCGGATCTATCTGCCGATCGTTGCTGCCGGCGCGCGGAAGGACGCTTCGGCCGAACCGGTCGTTGCCGGCAGGGGGGCCGAGACGGTCCTGATCGCCGAGGACGACCAGACCATGCGGGACCTTTTCCGCGCCCTGCTCGCGGAACACGGCTACACGGTCATCACCGCCGGAGACGGGGACGACGCCCTCGCGAAGTTCCGCGAGCGCCCCGGCGACATCCAGCTCATCGTGCTCGACGTGGTCATGCCGAAGAAGAACGGGAAAGAGGTGTACGAGGAGGCCCGGCGGCTCAGGCCGGGGGTGAAGGCCCTGTTCATCAGCGGCTACACTGCCGACATCGTGAAGCGGAAAGGGATCATGGAGGAAGGGCTCCACTTCCTGTCAAAGCCGTCAACGCCCGCGGTATTTTTGAGAACGATCCGGGACATCCTGGACAGCAGGTGACAGGACCTTCCCGGCATTCCCGCGCATGACCGCTCGACCCGCCCCCGCGCCCTCCCGGATTGACGATACCAGGAAAACATACTATAGTGGGAGCGGCGTCCGCACCAGCCGGACCGGCGCCAATCCACGGAGAAGGGGACGAACAGTCACATGAACGCATCAGACACAGAAATCGGGGAGTCCGCAGGCGGGCCCCGGCTGTCGATCATCCCGCTCGGCGGCATCGGCGAGATCGGCATGAACTCCACGGTGGTGGAGTGCGGCGACGACATCATCGTCATCGATGCGGGGCTCATGTTCCCGGACCCCGAGATGCTCGGCGTGGACATTGTGATCCCGGACTTCAGTTATCTCCTTGAGAACCGGGAGAAGGTCCGCGCCATCGTGCTCACCCACGCCCATGAGGACCACATCGGCGCGCTCCCGTTCCTGCTCCGCGACCTGAACGTCCCCGTGTACGGCACCCGTCTCACCCTCGGCTTCGTGAAGGAAAAGCTCCGGGAGCACGGCCTCGACGAGTCGGTCGAGCTCGTCCCGGTCCGCCCCCGCGACACGGTCATGCTCGGCTGCTTCCAGGTCGAGTTCATCCGCGTGACCCACAGCATCGTGGACGGTGTGGGCCTCGGCATCACCACGCCCGCAGGCCGGGTGGTGCACACCGGCGATTTCAAGATCGATCCGACGCCTGTGGACAATGAGATCATGGACCTCCGCACGTTCAGCGAGTACGGGGACAAGGGGACGCTCGTCTTTCTCTCGGACAGCACCAACGCCTCCCAGGGCGGCTACACCTTCTCGGAGAAGGAGGTCCGGCGCGGGCTCGAGGATATCTTCCAGAAGGCGAAAGGCAGGATCGTCGTGGCCACCTTCGCGTCCAACATCCACCGCGTCCAGCAGATCATCGACGTGGCCGTCATGCACGGCCGGAAGGTGATCCTGAACGGCAAGAGCATGATCGCCAATGCGCTCATCGCGCTGGACCTGGGCTACCTCAAGATGCCGCCGGACACGTGGCTCAAGATCGACGCCCTGAAGCAGCTGCCCGACGACCAGGTCGTGCTCATCACGACCGGCAGCCAGGGCGAGCCCATGAGCGCGCTCACCCTCATGGCGGCGAACGAGCATAAGCATTTCCAGATCAGGAAGGGCGACACCATCGTGTTGTCGTCCAAGATGATCCCGGGGAACGAGCGCGCCATCACGCGGATCATCAACCACCTGTTCAAGCACGGAGCCGAGGTCTTCTACGAAAAGGTCTCGGAGGTCCACGTCTCCGGCCACGCGTCGAAAGAGGAGCTGAAGCTGCTGTTGAACCTCGTGCGGCCGAAGTATTTCATCCCGGTCCACGGCGAGTACCGCCATCTCGTGTACCACGCCCAGCTGGCAAGGAAGGTCAACATCCCGGAGGAGAACATCTTCATTATCGATGACGGCGAGGTGATGGAGTTCACCGCCGGTTCGGCGCGGCGCGCCGGCCGCGTGCCCGCCGGCCGCGTGCTGATCGACGGCAAGGTGCCGGGAGGGGTGGACACGGTGGTGCTCAGGGACCGTATGAAGCTCGCCCACGACGGCGTGGTCATCGTGATCCTCGCCATCGAGCAGGCCTCGGGCCGGGTTGTTTCAGGCCCGGACATTGTGTCCCGCGGCTTCCTGTTCGAGGACGCGTCGCAGGAGCTGCTTGCCGAAGTGAAAGACGTTGTGCTGGACACGCTGCTCGTCATGATCCCCGAGGCCAAGGGCGACTGGTCGCTGGTAAGCGCCCGGGTCAGGTCAGCGCTCAAGAAGTTCATCAACAAACGTCTGGACAGGAGACCCATGATCCTGCCGGTGATCATGGAGGTGTAGTAACAGGAGGAAATATATATGGTAAAGAAAAATATAAATGACGCCGAAAAATCGACAGAATTATTGAATCTTCACTTGGCTTCAAGCGCCAGATTAACAAATCTTAACCGTCTACGGTCAACATCTCGATGAAAAACCGCGTCTTCAGCACTGCTCATGTGTGTTATAATATTCTCGCACAGGTGCAGTGATCCATTGTTGAGGAGGAGCTCTCGGACATCGTTGCCGCTAAGGTTCATCTTTCCGCTACGGAGGTACTGCCATGACAAAAACGACAGAAAAGCTTGCGTCGGAGATTCAATCCCTGCCGGATATTGAAAAATTACATCTTGTGGATGCGATCCTGGCCGACCTTGACAGGCCGGACCCGGCGATGGACCGCATCTGGGCGGAAGAGGCCCGCAAGCGCGGGGCTGCCTACAAAGCAGGCCGCATTCCCACAGTGTCCTACGAGGCGGTGATGGAGAAGTACCGCCGCCCATGAAGGTACGCTTTCTCACACCCGCCCAGTCCGAACTTGACGACGCTGTCGCCTGGTATAACGCACAAGCGACAGGTTTGGGATTCGAGTTCCTCGCGGATCGCATCAAGTAAGCCTTCAAGGGGTTCTCATAATGCCAAAATTCAATCCTCGTCTTCAAGCAGCATTCCTCGATGTCGTCGAGAACCAGCTCAGGGACAACGACCCGCCGGAAACGCGCCAGGCTTACGAGCGCCTGCTTCGGGAAGGGCACTCGGAGGGCGATGCGAAAAAGCTCATCGGGGCGGCCATCGCTGCGGAGACATTCTGGATATTGAAAGAAAACAAGCCGTTCGATCAAGCTCGGTTCGTTGCCACATTGAGCCGGTTGCCGACGCTTCCCGAGTAAAGTTACCTTCCCATCATGCTCCAGATCCGCTGTACGCGAAGGTTGCTCGATGAATTAAGCCTCCTGGATGCGGCGCTTGCCGGGATACGGCCGGCCGATCCCGTGCTGGGTCACTGGTACGCGAACGCGCTCAGGATCGGGCGGGAGAAATGCGTGCTCGTGATGAGCGAGTAGACGCTCCATTCGTCTCAGCCTCCTGGGAGGAAAAGATGAAAGCACTCTATTACAACGAGCAGAAAGGCCACAGCGGCATCAAGGTCGGCGAGTTCCCCGTGCCGGAGATCACGGACAGCGAGGTCCTGGTCCGGGTCAGGGCCTTTGCGCTCAACCACCTCGACGTCTGGGTCATGGGCGGCTCGTATCCCGTCGCGATCACCCTGCCGCATATCTTCGGGTCCGATGCCTCGGGCATCGTCGAGCGGACGGGGAAGGCTGTCACGCACGTCAAGGCCGGTGACGAGGTGGTCGTCCATCCGGGGCTGTCCTGCGGCCATTGCGCGGCCTGCCTGGGCGGCCAGGACAACGAATGCAGCGAGTTCTCCGTCCTCGGCGTGGTTACACCCGGCGTATCGGCCGAGTACGTGAAGGTCCCGGCAGGGAACGTCTTCCCGAAACCGGAAGGCCTCTCCTTCGAGGAGGCCGCGGGCATCGGCGTCACCTACACGACGGCATGGAACTCGCTCGTCCTGCGCGCGGGCATCGGGCAGGGAGAAACGGTCCTGGTGCAGGGAGGGGGCAGCGGCGCAGGCACGGCGGTGATCCAGGTGGCGAAGCTCTACAACGCCACCGTGATCACGACCGTGGGCGATGCGTGGAAGATCGAGAAGGCGAGAGCGCTCGGCGCGGACCTCGTCGTCAACCACCGTCAGGAGGACTTCCTCGATGCGGTCAAGCGGTTCACGCGCGGCAGGCTCGCTGACATCGCCGTCGACCATGTGGGCGGCGACACGTTCGCGCGGTCCATCGCAGCGGTAAGGCGGGGCGGCCGCATCATCACCTTCGGGGCAACGAGCGGCGACGAGGCAAAGCTCTCCCTCCGGCAGGTGTTCGGCAAGAACCTCGCCATCCACGGCGTTTACGTAGGTCCGAAGGCAGCGGCGCCTCAGTACCTGCCGCTCTTTCCGTCGAAGCTCAGGACGGTCATAGATTCCGTCTTTTCTTTTGATGAGGCCCCCAGGGCCTACGAAAAGCTCCTGTCCCGCCAGATCTTCGGCAAGATCATCGTGACGATGTGACGATCGGCAGAAACGCCTTGCCCCGCGTTGCCATGTGTGCAATACTATGTCAAAGACCCCCTGCAGCTCGCTGGAGGGGGTCTTCGATCCTCAGGGGAGGACGCTGTCCTGATCGCCCGCTAACCCGCAGCCTGCTGCGGAGAATGCGCCCGTTCCCGGATTCAGCAGGAAATAAGCCCGATGACCCGCTTCGCAGAACGCATAAAGACGTCGCTCCGCCTTCGCATGACCCTTGGCATGGCCATCATGCTCCTGCCGCTCGTCATCCTCGGGGCCGGCAGTTTCCTCGCATCACAGAGCATGGTCGGGGCGATGGAACAGGTCGCCCGGACCGAGACCGACGAGCTGAAGCCGGTCATCGAGATCCAGAAGCTCATCCTGCAGGCGGCCCTGCCAGCGAAGGACTACCTCCTCCTCGGCGATCCCACCGAACAGGTCCTGTTCGACTTCGTCGTGTACGAGACCGACAGCAAGTTTAAGGCCATCAAAGCGGCGCGGTGTTATGAAGAGGAGAAGGAACGGAAACTGATCGACGCGGCGCTGTCGGAGTGGGAGAAAGCGCGGGCGGTCGGGAGCAGGATCTTCGCCATCGCCCGCCCGCTGGGGAGCAGGGAAGCCGGTCGCCGCATGAAGGCCTTTGACGCGCAGATCGGCACGGTGGCGGAGAGACTGAACCGGTTGTACGACGAGGTGCAGAGCGAGATCGCCAAGCAGCATTCCCATGCCAGCCGGATACAGCGCACGATGACCTTGCTTCTCATCCTGGTCTTTGCCGGCGCTCTTCTGACGACCGTCATCGCCGGGTTCCTCCTGTCCCGCTCCATCATCCTTCCCATCCGGGCGCTCCAGGACGGCGTGTTCCGGTTCGGCCAGGGCGACAACTCCTTCCGCGTGGTCCTGGACCGGCGCGACGAGTTCGGCCAGCTGGCGAAGACCCTGAACACGATGGCCGAGCGGCTGGAGTATGACAGTCTCACCGGCGTGTACAGCCGGTCTGAATTCCAGCGCAGGCTCAAGAATGAGCTCGCCCGCGCGCTCCGGTACGGCCACATTCTGACCCTGCTGATGGTGGACCTCGACCACCTCAAGTACGTCAACGACACCTATGGCCATACCTGCGGCGACGACGCTCTGCGCGCGGTGGCCATGCGCCTGATCAAGGAGGTCCGGAGCTTCGACAGCGTCGCCCGGCATGGCGGCGAGGAGTTCGCCGTCATTATGCCCGAGACCGGCACGGACGGGGCCCGGGCGGTTGCCGAGCGCCTTCGAGATTCGGTTGCGTCCCGGCCGATCACGACGGAGCGCGGCAATGTCCTGAACATCACCGTCAGCATCGGCATGGCCTCGTTCCCCGAAGATGCGCGGTCCGTGGACGACCTCATCGCCGCGGCGGACCTTGCACTCCATGCCGCCAAGGACCGGGGCCGCAACCGGGTAGTCTTTTACGAGCCCGGCCTGGACCCGGCATTGCGCGACCACCGGGCCTGATCCCCGCCTGCATTCCCGATAATTGCTTGCGGCCCCGCCCCATTTATGAAATACTTTAACCGTGATTCATTGTTCATCTCCGCGCGGAGGTCCTCATGAAGGAATCGGATATCAGCAAATATCGCTACCGGCACCACGGCCTGGACAAGGAGTCCTTCAAGAAATCCGTGGTCAACCTCCTGGTCTATTCCATGGGGAAGGACCATATCACCTCCACGCACCGCGACTGGTTCCATACCGCCGCGGCCGCCGTGCGTGCGCGGCTCATCGAGCGCTGGATGGAGACCATGCGGAGCTACTATACGGCCGACGCCAAGCGGGTCTACTACCTTTCCCTCGAGTTCCTGACCGGCAGGCTCTTCGTGAACAGCCTGCTGAACCTGGAATTCTACGATGCCTGCCGCGACGCCCTTGCCGAGCTGGACCTGGACATTGACCGGATCAAGGACCTGGAGAACGATGCCGCCCTGGGAAATGGCGGCCTCGGGCGGCTCGCCGCCTGCTTCCTCGACTCCATGGCCACGCTGAACCTTCCCGGCTACGGCTACGGCATCCGGTACGAGTACGGGATGTTCACGCAGCGCATCGAGAACGGCTGGCAGGTTGAGCACCCTGACAACTGGCTCCGGTACGGCAATCCCTGGGAGTTCCCGCGGCCCGAAGTGCTGTACCCGGTTAAGTACGGCGGCCGCGTGGTGGAGTACAAGGACGAGCACGGCCATCTCCGGCACCACTGGGTGGACACCGAGGACGTCATGGCCATGGCCTTTGACACGCCCGTGCCCGGATTCGGCACGGACACGGTGAACAACATGCGGCTGTGGTCGGCAAAGGCGTCGCGCGACTTCAACCTCAAGTACTTCAACGAGGGCAACTACATCCAGGCCGTTGCCGAGAAGAACGAATCGGAGAACCTGTCGAAGGTCCTCTATCCCGACGACACCACCATCATGGGCCGCGAGCTCAGGCTCAAGCAGCAGTATTTCTTCGTCTGCGCCACGCTCCAGGACATCTTGCGGCGATTCACGAAACACCATCCGAATCTCGATGAGCTGCCGAACGAGGTCGCCATCCAGCTGAACGACACCCATCCCTCGATCGCGATCCCGGAGCTGATGCGCATCCTCGTGGACATCCATCACCTGGACTGGGACCGCGCCTGGGACATCACGCGGCGCACCTTTTCCTACACCAACCACACGCTCATGCCCGAGGCGCTTGAGACCTGGCCGGTAGACCTCTTCAACGAGATCCTGCCGCGCCATCTGCAGATCATCTACGAGATCAACCAGCGCTTCCTCGACGACGTCCGCCACCGCTTCCCCGGCGACGCCGCGCTTGTGCGGCGGGTATCGCTCATCGACGAGAGCGTGGGACGGCGCGTGCGGATGGCGAACCTCGCCACCGTGGGCAGCCACACGGTGAACGGCGTTTCCCGCATCCACACCGAGCTGATGAAGGAAACCATCTTCGCGGATTTCGAGCGCTTCTACCCCGGGAAGATCATCAACATCACGAACGGCATCACGCCGCGCCGCTGGCTCCATCAGGCGAATCCCGGGCTGTCGAAGCTCATCTCATCGCAGCTCGGCCCGTGCTGGCTCCGGGACCTCGATTGTCTCAAAGACCTCCGGTCCCTTGCGGACGACCCGGCGTTCCGGAAGGACTTCGTCACCGTGAAGCTGGAGAACAAAATGCGCCTCGCCGAGGGCATCGAGGCCAGGACGCGGATCCAGGTGAACCCGGAATCGCTGTTCGATGTTCAGGCCAAGCGCATCCACGAGTACAAGCGGCAGCTCCTGAATGTGCTGCACGTGATTACCCGCTACAACCGCATCCGTGAAGGAAGAACGAGGGACATCGTGCCGCGCACGGTCATCATCAGCGGCAAGGCGGCGCCGGGGTACTTCATGGCCAAGCTCATCATCAAGCTCATCCACGGCGTGGCCGACGTGGTGAACCACGATCCGGCGGTCGGCGAACTCTTGAAGCTCGTGTTCCTGCCGAACTACAACGTCTCGAATGCCGAAAAGATCATCCCTGCCTGCGACCTGTCCGAGCAGATCTCCACTGCCGGCACCGAGGCCTCGGGCACGGGCAACATGAAGTTCGCCCTGAACGGCGCGCTGACCATCGGCACGCTTGACGGCGCGAACATCGAGATGCAGGAAGAGGTCGGTCCGGACAACATCTTCATCTTCGGGCTCACCGCGGACGGCGTGGCGGAGATCCGGCAGGAAGGATACGATCCCTGGCATTATTACAACTCGAACGAGGACCTCCGGCGCGCGCTGGACATGATCGCCCTGGGCTTCTTCTCGCCCGAGGATCCGCACCGGTTCCGGCCCCTCTTCGACGCGCTCACGGGCGGGGGCGATCACTTCCTGCTGCTGGCGGACTACGAACCGTATATTGCAGCCCAGGACCAGGTGGACGCGCTCTATCGCGACCGGGAGGCGTGGGCGCGCCGCGCTATCCTGAACGTTGCCGGGATGGGCAAATTCTCGAGTGACCGCAGCATCAAGGAGTATGCGGAGCGGATCTGGAAAGTGATGCCGGTGACGCGGGGGTAGGCCTCTGCGGTCGCTTTGTATGAACCGACCCGGGACAAGGGGAAGCGAAAAAAGCCGGTCCAAGGTCTTCGACACGGCCAGCGGCTGATGAAGGCCTTGAAGGATCATGATGTTTCATGCGTTCTTTCAGGAAAATGCAACGGCACAGAATTGATGATCTCGTAAAAAGTCCGGTCTCACACGAAGCCACGGAGATCACAAAGAGAATCCTGAATATTTTCAATGTGTCTTTCTTCGTGCCTTTGTGGCGACCAGTGAAAATGTTAGTTCTTACGACTGCATCAGAATTGGCTCCTATTTCCGGCTTCGCAAAGAATTGAATCCAGGCGCGAGCGCATTCCCTGCGGCTTGCTGCGGGGTTAGCGA
>Ga0102851_10002470_pt1 | contig 11150 bp, 4 predicted proteins | sample Mud3Dept3metaG_FD_79558 | JGI IMG/M metagenome (GOLD analysis project Ga0102851, IMG submission 79558) | Freshwater wetland microbial communities from Ohio, USA, analyzing the effect of biotic and abiotic controls - Mud 3 Core 4 Depth 3... | ecosystem: Environmental > Aquatic > Freshwater >...
AACAGGGCGGTAACAGTGCAAGCGTTTTATCACCTTGGATTAACAAATGAAAAACTAGGCAATAAAAAAGCAAAAGAATATTATGAAAAGATCGTAAGCAGTTATGGAGACCAGCCGGAATTTGTGCGAATTGCCAGGGAAAGGCTTTCCAGGCTGACAACAACTGTATCACCCAATGAGATTGTCATACGACAGGTTTGGAAGGATCAGGATACTGATAATTCAGGAACTGTGTCAGCTGATGGAGAATATCTAACCTTTACAAACTGGACTACGGGAAATCTGGAGGTCCGTGACCTGAAATCCAATAAGAACAATCAGGTGACTAATTGGGGTAGCTGGAAAGATTCCGTACAATATGTTGATAAGAGCCTGATCTCTCCTGATGGTAAACAGATTGCATATTTATGGTACAGGGACAGGGGAGATAAGGGAATTTATGAATTAAGACTAATAAAAGTAGGTAATCAGACACCGGTTACTCTCTACTATTGCAGTAAAAATGAGTACATAATTCCTGAAGTATGGTTTTCAAATGGTAATAAGATTATTGTTCAACAATATAATAGTAATAATAATATATGGCAATTATCTTCGATCAATATCACTAATGGGGAATTTCAGCCACTGCTACAAAAAGATAAGGTTTCAGAAGTCTCTTTACCATTGAATTTATCAATATCTACTGATGAAAAACTGATAGCTTTTGATTTCCCGAATTCTTCTGAAAATGGTAAATATGATATTTTTCTGCTGTCAGTTGATTCAAAAACTGAAATACCTATTATCAAACATCCGGCAAACGACCGTTTGATTGGCTGGTTGCCTGGCAGCAATAAATTACTGTTTACCAGTGACCGCTCCGGGACAACCGATGTTTGGGCTGTTAGTACCTTCGAAGAAAGAACATTTGAAGAAACAAAATGTATCCTTACAAATATAGGGGACATACTTGATCCGATGGGTTTCACACGGGACGGATCTCTTTATTTTAGTATGGCGACTTTTGGCAGCGAATCGTTTATTGTTCCATTTGATAACTATAACGGGAAGGTGTCGATAAACCAGCGGATATCATTATCAGGTACGATCCATGATATCTGCTGGCTGCCTGATGGTGAATCGCTGATCTTCACGCAGATTATTGTGGAGCCGGATAAGAGCTGGAGTAATACCCTTTATCTTTTAAACAGCAAAACCGGAGAGGCCAAAGCCCTTGCCGGCAATTTAAAAATTGATGGACAGATCCGGCTTTCGCCTGATGGCAGATCAGTTCTGGTATTAGGACTTGACAAAAAAAGAATAGATGATAAATTGGGAATATATGCAGTTAATATAGCAACCGGTCTGCCAACCGAAATAAAAGTCAAGCAGGATGTTTCCCAGTCAAACAGTGTCGAGTGGGATAAAGAAGCTATAAACATTTTTTATACAAGCAATGATAAGATTATAAAACATAATATCAGATCAGGAGAAGAAACGATCCTGTATAATGACAAACGTCTGCTGCATACAATCCTGACAAGATCCTTTGACGGCAACAATCTGTTATTTGATGTCGTAGTAAATTTTACTGATGAAGGTTTAAGCTTTTGTAATTTGTTAAAAATCCCTGAAGCCGGAGGAGAATTCAGTATAATGTGCTCATACAACAGCCTTCAAAACTGGAGGTTTAAAAGGTTTGCTTTATCACCGGATGGGAAATACATTTACTACACTGAACATGCAATTGTTCAGGGAGATAAAACAATATTATGCCGGATTCCTGCTGCAGGCGGAACACCGGAAAAAATCTGGGAATTAAAGGATTATTTCATCGCAGGCATAAGTATTTATCCGGAAGGTAAACAAATTGCACTTTCAGCTTCTTCTCCCGGGATTGAAATCCGGGCAATAGAAAATCTTGGAAGGAAGGTTGCTGAAGTCTTTTCCGGTGATAAGTAACCTTACTGTTATGATTTAACACTCATACGGTCTTAATGTCGTGCGCCCTTCGGGGCGCTTGTCTTTAAGTCTTCATGCCTTTAAGCCGTTGCGCCCTCACGCCTTTGAGCCTTTTTTATATTTTGCCGTGACACAATTTTTATATAACTTATACTTTCGTGTGACAATGGGCTTCTACTCCTCCAATTCGAACTCTAACGTATTGTAACTTCACAAAAATTTAACAAAACTAATTTATTCCTTAACACAAAGTGTACAAAAATGGGTATATTAAACTCCTTAAATTAAGTGGTTAATGAGCTAATTCTCAAATGAGAACCAAGAGATACTTTAGTAACAAAAGGATTATAGTAAATTATTTGTTGTTTATTGTAATACCTAGTTGTATACTGGGATTTCTGGCATTAAGAGGTATAAGAAATGACCAGGCACTTATTGAGCGGGAGCAGAGAAAAAAATTGGCAGAAGCCGGAACTTCCATTATTTCTGAAATTAATTCGCGTATTACAATATTCAATGACAGATTTAGGGGAAAAATTCCTGACTTGTCCCCCTCGTACCCTTCTTCTTTAACTTTTGAAGAACATACATTAAACTCTTTTATTGAAGAGAACAGTTTGATCAGTAGCATTTTTATAATACAACCATCAGGTTCAATACGGATATTTCATCCGTCACTTTTATATCTTCCTGAAACTATTGAAGAAACAGAAAAAGAATGGTCACCAAATAATTATATAAATTTATTTATACAGGGATGGAATTATGAGTACAAGGAGAAAGATCTTCAGAAAACTCTTCTTTATTATCGAAAAGAGTTAAAGGAATTTGAGAAAAAAGAAATAGAAGGATATATTCTGACACAGATTGCCCGGGTGCTAACTAAACAGTCTGATTATAATAAAGCAAAAGAAACCTACCTGCTTATTGAATCGGAATATGGAGATATAATTATCGACAAGCGAATTCATTTGGGCGCTATGGCCCAATTGGAAATAAGCAATATTAGTCTGTTGGCTGGAGATACTACTTCATCTCTGAATTACTCAATTGAGTTTTTAAACGGGATATTAAATGCTGAATGGCAGTTGGATCATTCTGGTTACAAAAATCTCTTATCGTCTACCAATAACATTATCAATCGGTTTAAAGAAACTAATAATGAACAGGTAAGGGCCTTATTAGCCAGTGCAGATTCTCTTCTTGAAAAAATTTATATCCGGGAAAGAAATACAGAATACCTTTTTGAATTTGTGAAAAATTCTTCACTTTTAGTTATGAATTCTCTGAAAAATTCGGATTATGAAGGGCAATTCCCTTTAATGAATTATGCTGCAATTGATAGTAACTCATTTTATGTGTCGCTCTTTCGCGGGGCAGAAAATAAATACTGGGGGCTGGTTTTTAACATCGATGAAATATTTAATGATATACTTCTCCCATCGATAAGAGAGCATTCAGAGAATGAAAATTTTCTGTGGCAGTTATCTGGAGAAGGAGGAGAGTTAATTGCGAATTCATCGAATATCAATTTCGAATTGGAACCAGTAATAATAGAATCTCCCAGGGAATTGCCTGTTTGGACCCTTAAACTATATACAGAACCAACAGGATTAATAAATACATTGTTTTTCCCCGGACATAATATCTTCTTGTTTATTTTCATTTTTATAGTATTGGTCCTTGCACTGGGTTTATTTTTTACAATTCAAATAGTCAGTAAAGAACTTCAGTTGTCAAAAATGAAATCTGATTTTATATCGACGGTTTCGCATGAATTCAAAAGTCCTTTGACATCAATAAGGCATATCACTGATATGCTGGTTTTAAAAAGGGTTCCCACGGAATCAAAAAAGCAGGAATACTACGAGATTATTCAACAACAAAGTGAGCGGCTGAGCCATTTAATAAATAATATTCTTGATTTTTCAAAATTAGAGGAGGGAGAGAAAAGTTTTAGATTTGAACCTCTCTTTATAGATCAAATTCTTCAGGAAATTGTCATATCCTTCAAAAATTCGATTCCGGATAAAGATTTTAAAGTAATCTACAAACAAGGAAATCACTTACCCGGGATCAATGCTGATAAAGTGGCAATTACACAGGTGATCCATAATCTCCTGGATAACGCATTTAAATATTCCGGGAATTCAGATTTAATTGAGGTTTATGCAAAATCGGATAAGAAATCAGTTATTATTTCAGTTAAAGATTATGGCATTGGTATTCCTTCGGAAGAAAGGGATAAAATATACAGCCGATTTTACAGGATTAGTAATGATTACACTCAACAGGTTAAAGGAAGTGGCATTGGCCTGACAATAGTGAAACAAATAATAGATTCCCACGGGGGAACTATTTCTCTTGAGAGTAAAGTTGGTTCAGGTAGTACTTTTATTATTAAACTACCCATATTAAAATAGAATACTATGAAACGAGTGTTAATTGTTGAAGATGATGATGCCATCAGGAAAGCGTTGGTTGATGATTTTACATTTGAAGGTTTCTGTGTTGAGTCTGCAGTTATGGGTAAGGAAGCGCTGAAAAAAGCATTTGATCCGGATATTGATATCATTTTACTCGATGTAATGCTTCCGGAAATAGATGGTTTTGAGATTTGTAAAGAGCTGAGAAAAAATAGGGTTGAAACACCAATCATTATGTTAACGGCTAAAAGTCAGGAAATTGACAAAATTCTTGGATTAGAGTTTGGTGCCGATGATTACATTACAAAACCGTATAGTTCACGTGAGCTGCGTGCCAGAGTAAAAGCAGTCCTTCGACGAAGAAATAACGAAAAAGGAAATGCAAATGAGAGTCAATTCAAATTTGGCGATTTTGAAATTAACTTCAGAAAATTTACATGTAATAGAAAAGAGACGAATATAAACCTGACCACATTAGAGTTTGCATTACTTCATTGTTTAATTAATAAAAGGGAGCAAGTAATGAGCAGGGATGAAATATTAGACGTTGTATGGGGTGAAGATATAATGGTAGCTCCCCGGACAGTAGATACTCATATTGCCAAATTAAGAAAGAAAATAGAAGATGATCCTTCAAATCCAAGATGGATAATCGGTTTCAGAGGTATAGGCTACAAATTTACATGTTTATAGTGCTTTGCATTTGTTTAACACAACTTCACAATTCCAACATATAAGTGCTAAACCTGGAGGTTAATTTTGAAATAAAAAACCATGAAACGGATTTTAGTTTTTCTAGTATGCTTCCCATTGGTTACCGGTATTACTTTCGGGCAGGAGAAGCAATCGGATGAATTACTTAGTAATGCAATCTACCAGGAAGAAGTGAAAGGTAATCTTGAAGGAGCAATTCTTATTTACAAGGATATTATCAAGAAATATCCCGGGCAAAGGGCTATTGCTGCAGAGGCTACTTTCCATCTTGGACTCTCTAATGAAAAATTAGGCAATAAAATAGCAAAAGAGTACTATGAACAGGTGGTTAGTAATTATGGAGACCAACCGGAATTTGTGCGAATTGCCAGGGAAAGGCTTTCCAGACTGACAAAAACTGTTTCACCCAATGAAATTGCAATTAAACAGGCCTGGACTGGCCCTGACGTAGATATTTGCGGAAGTGTATCAGCTGATGGTGAATATCTTACTTTTAATGACTGGAGTAACGGAAATTTAATGATCAGGAATTTAAACACCAGTGAAAAAAAACAACTGACATTTGAAGGTACATGGAAAGACTCCATTCAATATGTTTTAAATAGTCTGATTTCTCCGGATGGTAAACAGGTTGCTTATTCCTGGTATAAATATAGTGGAAGTTGCGATTTAAGGTTAATAAAATTGGGCAACGAAACACCTGTTATCCTCAGTTCTGGCATGGAGGATATAGTTCCTGGCTTATGGTTTTCAAATGGAAATAAAATTATCGTTCAAAAATATGATATAAGTAAAAAAGTATGGGATTTATCTTTGATCAATATCACCAGTGGGGAAGTTAAATCACTGATAAAAAAAGAATTAGCGCCCGGACCCGGCCCTTCCTTCTTACCTGTATTCTTATCATTATCTTTTGATGAAAAATACATTGCTTTCGATTTCCCTGATCCTGCAGAAAATGGCAAATATGATATTTTTATACTATCAGTAGATTCTAAGGCTGAATTACCACTTGTTGAACACCCGGCAAACGACCGATTGGTTGGCTGGCTGCCAGGCAGAAGTGAGTTACTGTTTACCAGCGACCGGTCCGGTACAACCGATGTATGGGTTGTAAATACTTCCGGCAATAAAACGTATGGTGAACCACAATGTATCCTGACAAATATCGGGGACATTGACCCTATGGGGTTCACGAGGAACGGAGCTCTGTATTTTAGCATGCTGAGTTCTCTTAATGAATCATTTATTGTGCCTTTTGACAACGAAAGCGGAAAAATATCCGGTATCTCGCGGACATCATTGCCCGGGTTGATAACTGATGTCTGCTGGTTACCCGACCGGGAGTCACTGATTTGCATTCAGCATGTTCTTGAACCAGATAAAAACTGGAGTAATGTTCTTAATCTGTTAAACAGCAGAACCGGAGAGGCCAGAACCCTTGCGGGTAACTTAAATATTGAAGGACAATTCCGTCTTTCTCCCGACGGGAGGTCTGTTCTGGTATTAGCCCGTGATAAAAGAAGATCAGGTGATAAAGATGCTAAAAAGGGAATTTATTCCATTGATCTGGCTTCTGGTTTGCCGGTTGAAATAAAAGTCAAAAATGATGTTCTCTTGTCATGGAGTGCCGAGTGGGATAAAGAAGGGATAAATATTTATTATACTATTAATAATCTGATTCTTAAACACAACATTGACTCAGGAGAAGAGATGATCATTTATACTGGTAAACGTTTGAATGTTCCGATCTTAACAAGATCTTATGATGGCAACAGCTTGTTATTTGATGACTTGACAAATATTGACGAAGAAGGTTCAGGCTTATCTAATTTGTTAAAAATCCCCGAAACCGGAGGAGAAGCCCTCATTATGTTTATATACAAGAGCAATCAAAATTGGAGGTTTAAAAGATTTGCTTTATCTCCTGAAGGGAAATACATTTACTTCTCTGCACTCGATTCTGCATCAAAATCAATATTATACCGGATTCCTGCTGCAGGAGGTCCACCGGAAATAATCTGGCAACAACCAAAAGATTTTTTATTTTCAGGAATAAGCATTCATCCGGAAGGCAAACGAATTGCACTATCAGTCACTAAACCCGGAATAGAAATCAGGGTAATAGAAAACCTGGGCAGGAAGGTTGCTGAAGTCTTTTCCGGGAATTAATAAACTTCAGTATAATATTGGTACTTTATCACCTCCTGACATAGTCTCAAGATCTCTTAGTCTCTTCGTCACCATTCTTTCCACCTTTACGCCGTTTAGCCGTCATGCCGTTGCGCCTTCACGCCTTTGAGCCTTACAATATTTTGTCGTGACACAATTTTTACATATCTTATACTTTTTCGTGACAACGTGCATTTCTGGTCACCATAGATTTGTAATAAAATTAACAGGAGGACCAAAAAATGAAACCAATTTTTGTTACAATCACTATTATCGCAGCCTTTCTTGCGTTAAATGCATATTCTTTACAAGCCCAGACACCAGAGCAGTTATATCAGAAAGGACTGGGGAAAGAAGAAGGAGAAGGTGCTCTTCAGGATGCTATTAACCTTTTTAATCAGGTCGCAGATAATCCAAAGGCAGATAAATCTCTGCAGGCAAAAGCGTTGCTGCATACAGGGATGTGTTACGAGAAGCTGGGTATGAAAGAAGCCACCAAAGCATATCAACGTCTGGTAAGCAATTTCCCCGCTCAAAAAACCGAAGTGGCAATTGCAAGAAAGAGGCTTTCCAAGTTAGTGACGACCGAACCATCCGGAGATATGGCAATAAGGCTTGTCTTATCCGGACCCGGAGTGGATGGCCTGGGAAGTGTCTCCTCTGACGGGGATCACTTAACATTCATCGACTGGGTAACAGGTAACCTGGCTATGAACAACCTGAAAACCGGAGAAATCACTCAGCTGACAAACGAAGCCAGCTGGGTCGATACAACACAATGGGCAGAGTACAGCTTAATTTCTCCCGATGGCAAACTTGTTGCATACAATTGGTATAACAAACAGGAAACTTATGATTTAAGAATTGTAAAGACAGGTGATCCGACTTCAACAGTCCTATATTCCTGCAGTAAAGATGAATACATTATTCCTGAAATCTGGTATTCCGATAACAAAAGAATAATTGCCCAGAAGTATAACAGTAAAACAAAAGTCTGGCAGATGCTGTATATCGACATCGTTAGCGGGGAAGTCAGGCTATTGTCGGAGAAAATGCCCGGAAGCTCCCTGCTCTCAAATATATCTGTTTCTCCTGATGAAAAGTACATTGCATTTGATCTCCCTAATCCTGCTGATAAAGGGGGAGCAGATATTTACCTTTTGTCGGCTGATGGAAAACAGGAAATACCTTTTATAGTGCACCCTGCAAATGACCGGCTTCTGGGGTGGTTCAGGGACAGGAGCGAACTGCTGTTCACCAGCGATCGGTCCGGAGCGACCGATGTATGGGCGATAAAAACTTCCTTTGATAAACCGTCTGTTATGCCAAAACGCATCCTGACCAATGTCGGAGACATTGACCCACTGGGTTTTACGCGAAACGGATCATTGTTCTATGCAATTTCTTCAAGTAATATTGAAACGTTTCTTGTTCCTCTTGATCCGGATAATGGGAAACCTGATACTGATTCACGTGTGCCTCTGTCAGGCCCTGTTTATGATGTAAGTTGGATGCCTGATGGCATCAACCTGATCTGCTGTCAGAATTTACCGGATCCGGATAAGACCAGGAGATTGAAACTCTTCATTATAAACACTATAACCAATGAGGCCAGGGGTCTTGCCGATAATATTAACGTATCATCCCAGCCACGGATTTCACCTGATGGAAGGTCAGTCCTGATTATAGGCCGCGATAAAAAAAGATCAGAAGATCTTAATTATAAAGGAGGGATCTACAGCGTCGATATCAGCACCGGTGTCCCTGTGGAGATCAAAATACAGCATGATTTTCTTACACTTTCAAACAGTGTTGAATGGGATAAAACAGGGAGAAGCATATTTTGTGTTGTAAATAATCAAATTTTAAAACACAATATTGAAACAGGGGCAGATGTAGTAATTTATAATGATGAACGATTGAACCGTCCGGTACTGACAAGATCTCCTGACGGTAACCGCCTCTTTTTTGATCTAGTGGTTGATCTTAACACTAACCTGCACGGCCTGCTGAGTATCCCGGAAAACGGAGGAGATCCGGTCACTTTGAGTACATAGAATGTTGTAAGCGGATGGAGATTTAAAAGGGTGGCCATGTCTCCCGATGGCAAGCATATTTATATTTCTGCCCTTGATTCTACAGGACTAAGGTTATTATGTTGCATACCGGTCTCGGGGGGTAATCCCGAAAAGATTTGGCAGGATAAGACTCATTTTATTGCAGGATTAAGCATTCATCCGGAAGGTAAAAAGATCGCGCTTTCGCTCTGGGAACCGGGAACCGAAATCAGGGCAATAGAAAATCTGACTGTTGAGGTCGACAAAATCTATTTGATAGATGAGTGACCGGAAAATATCTTCTTCGAGGCTCACAATATTCTTTATCCTGGCCATTATTCTTTCAGGGAGCGTATTAACATTTTTCAGTATTAATAATATATCAAACCTTAAGGAACTTACTGAAAAAAGGATCCTTGAGGAACAGAGGGAACTTACAGCACGGTTTTCATCTGCGATCCAGAAAAATTTTGAGAAAATAGTAACCGGTTTAACAATAGAAACCAGGTTGTCGCCTTTCCTGAAAGACTCTTTGACAAAGAGAACATCTGAATATGATTTTATTATTCAGCCATTTATTCTGACAAACAACGGCCAGTTTATTTATCCGAATTTTATCGGAATACCTGATAATCCGTCTGAACCAGAGTTTTCAGTCAGATTCTATTCTGCCTTCAGCAAAGGTGAAGAAGCTGAATTTGGTGAAAAAAATCCGGGAAAGGCAAAAGGATATTATTTGTTGTGTCTGGGTAATTCAACCGGAAGAAATGACTCGGTCAAGGCATTAAATGCTTTGGGAAGAGCTTCTGTAAAACTTAACGACACAAAAAATGCATTGACTTACTACAATCTGGTTATTACAGAATATTACAATGTGACAGATGGAAACGGAATTCCTTATATATATTATGCTTTGCCTCAGCTGTTAAGGATCACAGGCTATAATAATCGTGAAGAAATCTTCCCAAAAGTTGAATTCTGCCTCAAAAAAATGGAAGCCGGATTAGTACCTCTGAATTATAACTCGGATGAATTATTGATCTCTGTATCAGAGTGGTTAAAGGAAAACGTTTCAGGTAATCCGGAAAAATCATCATACATTTATGGACTAATTGGGAAAATAAAACAGCAGATCCAATTCATCACAACGTATGGTAATGAATTATCAGATCTCCTGAGAAAAGGTATTTCAGAGAGTAACACGATGGTCGGAAACGACTTTAAGATAATGAATCCGGCTTCAGGAAACAACCATGAATATTTTCTTATCAATTCAAGTTCTGAGAATCCGCCAGGATTTCTGATCGACAGTAAAAGACTTCTTGATTCCGTGGCAAAATCAGATATTCAATCGGGACTGGAATTTGATTATAAAATCGAATTCCCTGTTAGTTATAATCCCGGTACAACTGGTAATAAACTGGTTTATACGTCACAACTGAATCCATATTTCACGGAGCAATTCCTGGAGATCAGACTAAGCGATGAAACACTGATAAACAATATTATAAAACGCCGGGGCTTGATTTACGGAATTGCCTCTGTGTTCCTGCTTGTAGCAATGTTTTTAGGCGTTGTATTGATTTTAAGGGACATCCGAAGGGAAAAACATCTTGCCCGGCTAAGGTCTGATTTTATCTCGAATATAACCCATGAATTAAAGACACCCCTGACCTCAATACGAATGTATGCAGAATCGCTTATGATGGGAAGAGTGAAATCAGATTCAGTTCAAAAGGAATATTTATCTGTAATAGTAAATGAGACTGACCGGCTGAAACGCAAGATCAACAATATGCTGGAATTCTCAAAAATGGAGAAAGGAAAACCAGAATAT
>Ga0102851_10002471_pt1 | contig 11147 bp, 12 predicted proteins | sample Mud3Dept3metaG_FD_79558 | JGI IMG/M metagenome (GOLD analysis project Ga0102851, IMG submission 79558) | Freshwater wetland microbial communities from Ohio, USA, analyzing the effect of biotic and abiotic controls - Mud 3 Core 4 Depth 3... | ecosystem: Environmental > Aquatic > Freshwater >...
AAGGCTTCGATCAACCCGACCAATGCATTCGTATCACGACCGATCGTGCCGGATAAGTGGGCGCTCAAACACAGCGCGTTAAGGTCACGTTCCACCGTAGCACCCTCTGGCAGGTCTAACCGTCCGCCGACAAAGTACAAATTGCGCCCCAAGACAGACTCTGGTCCAAGCTCCAGAGAGCCGCCGGCAACGATGGTCGTCCCATCGACCTGCCCATTGATGATGATCCGGCCGCCGAGTGCAATCACGCTCCCCTGCACCGTGCCATTTATGGTCACCGTACTGCCATAAACCAGCATGTCGCCGACAACCACGCCATCCATAACAGGATTATCACCGGTGAGAATCAAGTCGTTGTCGATCTGCTCGCCAGACTTTATATCCCCTTCCTGAACAATGCCCTGAGCCTGGGCAGGAATGAACAGGCTGAAGATTAGAACTAGAAGAGCAGCAAGATAGAAGAACAAATATCCCTTACGATTTAGATGCCTGATCATATTGAATCCTCCTCCTAAAATGTTTTTTTCTTAATGTTCACTCAATGTGCTGCACCTTGAGCAGGGGGTTCAAGAAAATGTGCGTGCGCTCGTCCTTCGGATTGTGGAAAATATCTTCGGGGCAGCCTTCCTCAACAATCTCCCCCTCGTCCACATAAATCATCCGGTCTGCCACATCACATGCAAAGCCCATCTCATGGGTGACAATCAACATGGTCATGCCTTCCTGGGCGAGCTGCTTCATTACATCCAGCACCTCACCGATCAGCTCCGGGTCTAAGGCGGAGGTCGGCTCATCGAAAAGCATCACCTTGGGCTCCATGGCAAGGGCGCGAGCAATAGCCACACGCTGCTTTTGCCCACCGGATAAGCGAATGGGATGCACATCGCGCTTGTCGAACAAGCCAACCTTGCGCAGGTATCTTTCGCCAATGGGAATGGCATCGTCTTTTTTCATGCGCTTGACTGTGATCAGCCCTTCAATGACATTATCCAGGGCGGTCATGTGCGGAAAGAGGTTGAACTCCTGAAAGACCATCCCAGTTGACAGGCGTAAGGCTAGAATCTTCTGCTGGTCCGGACGGATACCCGGGGCAGTGGTCACTGTATGGCCAGCGATGGTGATATTTCCTGACGAAGGGTCTTCCAGGAAGTTCAAGCAGCGTAACAAGGTGCTCTTTCCCGATCCGCTGCGCCCGATGATAACCAACACATCCTTAGATTGTACAGAAAATGAGATGCCCCGTAGGACGTGCAACAAGCCGAACCACTTGTGCAGATTCTCAACTCGGATAATGGTGTTATCGTTCATAGGCATGCGCCATACGGCGCTCCAGACGTGACTGCATCCAGGAAGTTACGATCGTCAATATCCAATAGGTTAATGCCGCCAGAAGCAACATCTCCATGAACTTGCTGTCCTGGCGCGCCATGCGATTGGCGCGGAAGGTTAGCTCCCAGATGCCCATCACCGAGACCTGGGCGGTGTCTTTTTGCATGGCGATGAACTGGTTACCGATATCAGGGATGATGATGCGCACCCCCTGGGGCAGGATAACGCGACGCATAGTCTGCCAACGGTTCATGCCCAGGGCGATGGCCGCCTCGCGCTGACCGTAGCTTATCGATTGCAACCCTGCGCGGAAGATCTCAGTCATATATGCGCCATAGTTCAGGCTGAGAGCCAGGACGCCCGATTGGAAGGCAGTCAGAGTGAACAGATCGGCTAGCTGGTCATACCCCAGCGCCCGAAACTGGCTGCCTATCTGGGGCAAACCAAGATAGATTAAGTATATTTGAATAAGTAAAGGGGTGCCGCGGATAATGGAGATGTAAAAGCCCGAAATCCCATTGGCGATGGGATTGGCTGACATACGCCCCAGCGCCCCGAGCAGCGCCAGGATGGTAGCAATGGCGATAGAGATCAGACACAAGGCGATGGTCGTCCAAACTCCGGTAACCACAAATTGCCAATGCTCGGCGACATAGGCCGGACTGAAGTTCAAGAACATCAAAGCGACGGTTAATATGGCAATGAGGGCGAGCCAGACGAGCGTTACTTCGATGGCATGAATCCGCTTGATACGACGCTGGATGGCCATTAAATCCTGCCCCATTTGGAAATCTGGATCAGGGGGCAACATACTGGGTGGGCTCATGGTTTGGACGGCCAACCTTTCCTCCTCTAAGGCTTAGTATTTAATCGTGGTTCATAACCACCTGTCCGGGAAGGGCGATATTAGGCGGTTATGAACCACAAATATACTTGAAAGTATGCCGGATTGTGCGATAAGCATGCTTATAGCACAATCCGGGTTTTAGGTTTTCCAAATTACCATTGTTTTAGCTGGGTAATGTCAAATTTCGCTGCTGCTGAAGTCAGGTCCGTCATGTACCATTGCTGCGAGAGCTTCAACAAGGTGCCGTCAGCGTGCATCTGCTGGATGAGCTCGTTTACTTTTTCGATAAAGGAGATCGGGTCCTTGCTGCCACTCTTATCGAAGGCAGCCGCCAGGTACTCGAAGAAGACCGGGTCACCCAACTGCTTGAGCGGCAGACCGTCAGCGACAACGCCTGCTCCAGTGGGTTGGGCAGTCAATACCGCATCCAGGCGCACCCCATCGCCCAAAGCCAGATCTTGCAAGGCGTTTATATCCGTCTCATAGCCAGTGAATTGGGCATCCTTAACCACAAAATCAATCGTCTCGCCGGGGATACTGAGGCTTCCCTGCAAGTACGAATCGTAGGTACAACCGGTGCAGGCGCCGATTTTCTTGCCGGAAAGGTCGCTGGGCTGGGTGTAGGTGGTGTTGTCCTTGTAGACAAAGAAGGCAGCCGGAGTGGTGTAATAGGGCTGGGAGAAGTAGAGCTTACCCATACGCTCGGGGGTGATGGTCATCGAGCCGACGGAGATATCCCAACGATCCGCCCAACTGCCACCCGTGATCAGCGTCCAATCCGGGGTGAAGAAACAGGGTTCCACCCCCAACCGCTTAGCAATTTCCACTGAGGCGTCGATGTCGAAACCGGTCAACTCGGAGGCGCTATGCTGGTCGGAGGCGCATTTAGTGCCTTCGGCGCGCTTGCCACCCTCTACCAGCATGGACTGAGGCGGGTAAGCCGGGTCGGTGGAGATAACCAGCGTGCCACGTGCCAGGATTGTAGCCAGGAGATCCTCTGGTATAGCTTCTGTCTCTTCAGGGGGTGGGGCTTGAGTCTCGGCAGGCGGCACTTGCGTAGGCGTAGCGCAGGATGCCAGCAGCAGGCTCAAGAGAGTGAACAGGGTCAAAACGAGGTAAAACTTCTTCATGCTAATCCTCCTTAGAATATTCATGTATTTTTGGAATCGGTTGCCACAGATTTGCTGTAATGATTGGATATGCTTGCGGGCAGCTCACCTCCTTGCTTCATATAGGTCGGATTGACTATCCAACAAAAAATATTATAACATCCTCTCGGTTATCTTGATTCCTCGCTTGCGCAATTCTGAAACGTAGAGGCTGGCAGGCACCATCACTTCAACCCCACCAGCGCCGCGCGGGGTGACCCCTTGCGCCATCATCTCAGCCACGATGGCTGCGCTCCATCCCGTGCTGCGCTCCATGGCAGTGAAACCCGTGGATTCGTCATAATAATCGATCACCTGCACGAAGGACTCTGCCTGGCGACCATCCTTCACTCCCAGGGCGCGCACGCGCACGATGATCAAATCCTTATCCTGCGGGAAGACCACTTTCGGCTCGAAGAGGGCATGAAAGACCTCGCGGGGAACAATATCCTGACTGCCGACGCGCAGCGGTTGCAGGTCCCAAAGCCCCAGGTCGTAAAAGGCGCGCAGCTGCTCGAAGTGCCCCGGGTAGCGCAGAGTCAGATTTTGCAGCGTGCGCAGCTTGCCTTCATAAGTCCAGGGCATTGTGTCGGTGCCCCCGCCGGCGACAAAGGCTTCCAGCACGCCAATCGGAGGTGGAAACTCGACTGTCTCCAGCTCGGTCATTGGCTCGACCTTAGTGATCTTCCAATCCCGCAAGAAGATCGCTGGCTCGGCGTATTCATTGGTCAGGCCGGCGATGTGAAAGGTGAGCAGGTAGCTGAACGGCGGGCGCGGCGCCTGCGGGAGACCGCCATCCCAGACATAAACATCGACCGCCTGATCGAGCAGGCTCATGGCGTAAACTGCCAGCGAGGTGCCCATACCGGGCACCTGCCCGCAGTTGGGGATGATGCTGATACCAACCTGGCGGGCTGCTTCTGCAAAGGTGTGTTGCTGGCGGGCAATGTCAGTGTTGCCGCCCAGGTCGCACAGGTTGACGCCCAGCTCGACGGCGACCTTGGTGATGCCCAGGTTGTAATAATATGGGACGGCGCTCAGACAGGCGTCTACGCCGTGCAGCACCCGTGCAACCGAGGCTGGATCGCTGGCATCCACATGCGTCGCTGCAACGATGTCCGTATCCAGCCTCTGGTTGAGGCGTTGGGCAGCCTTGCGGGCAACTTCCAGTTCGAGATCCGCCAGCAGGACGCGCTGCGCTGCTCCCCAGCGCGCCATGTCATAGGCTGCAGCTGTCCCCTGCCTGCCCGCGCCTAAAACTGCATAGGTGTATTGATTTCCCATCGATTTCTCCTAATTTAACCGCAGATAAACGCAGATGAACGCAGATTACTTTTTATTATTTTCAACTTCACTGATGAACATCATCGGGAAAATTATTTACAATCCGCTTGATTTCCACTTTTGGCTTATAGAAATTGAACAAGAGACAAACCTGCAAATCCGTTGCTCTTAAATAATTCATGCACTGAGCGATATGGATTTCGTCCAGCGCTTTGATTGCTTTTAGTTCTACCAGGATACATCTTTCAACAAGCAGATCGGCAATAAAGTCTCCCGCGATTATGCCATCATAGAAAACCTGAACGGGAAATTGCTGTTCGACTTTTAGACCCGCCTTATGTATCTCGTGAGCAAGGACATTTTCATAAACCTTCTCTAAGAATCCGCTCCCGAGAGTGTTGCTGACCTTGTATGCGCACCCAATAATCCTTTCAGTTATCCGATCTAACTCTGCCCCTGATCTCATAGAAGTTGTGTTAGTTATGGCCATAATGCTCACCTAATGAGATTAATTAAAAAAGAATCTGCGTTCATCTGCGTTTATCTGCGGTTTAAATAATGACTTACATTTTACCAAGCGATTCGGTAAAATGTCAGCGACCGAACACATCCGACTTCTGCAAGGAAACGTATTATGAACACACCATTCAACGCCAAACCACAGCTCACCCTGTTAACCATCGACCAAATCGAACAGGTGCACCGATACGCCTTACATATTCTGGCGACGACGGGCATCCGTGTAGACTCGCCCGGCATGCGCGCGCTGCTGGCGCAGCAGGCTGGCCTGAAAGCAGATGCCGGCGATATTGTGCGCCTGCCCGGCGATCTGGTGGGATGGGCATTGAAGCAGGCGCCAGGGCTGATCGATATCTATAACCGCAGCGGGGAGCTTACCTTCCGCCTGGGCGAGGGTCGCCTGCGCTTTGGCATCGGCGTGACCACCTTGTATTACCAGGACCCACTCACCGACGAGCTAACCCCATTCACCCGGGAGCATATGCGCCAGATGGTGCGCCTGGGGCAGCGCCTGCCGCTGTTTGATGTCATCTCGACGGTGGGCGTCGTTCAGGATGTGCCGCCCCAGCTTTCCGATCTGTATGCCAGCCTGGAGATGATCGCCAATACAACCAAGCCGCTGGTGATCTTGATCTCTGACGAGCACAAGTTTCCTCACGTGCTCGAATTGCTGGAGCACCTGCACGGTGACCTGGGGAGGCACCCTTTCGTCATCCCCTACTTCAACCCAGTCACGCCGCTGGTGATGAACGCCGGCACGCTGGATAAGATGCAGTCAGCCATCCAGCGCGGCCTGCCGGTGATCTTCTCCAACTATAGCATGGCCGGCATGTCCACTCCGATCACCCCTGCCGGGACGCTGGCGGTGCTGCTGGCTGAACTGCTGGCAGGGCTGACCCTCAGCCAGATAATCAAAGAAGGGGCGCCGGTCATCCTGGGCATCTTGCCCGCCTTCTTCGATATGAAGACCATGGTCAATTTCTACGACTCGCAGAGTATGCTGGTCAACCTGGCTTGCGCCGAGATGATGGCGCACTACAACCTGCCCCACGCCGGCACATCCGGCAGCGGCAACGGCTGGGGACCAGACCTGCTCTCCGCCGAGATGTATTGGATGAACCACCTGACCTACAGCCTGATGCGGGGCGGGCTGGCGCCCTTTGTGGGGGATACGCTGACATCCAAAGCTTTCTCGCCCACCAACACGGTCTATGTGCACGAGATCATAGACCAGGCGCTGCGTTTTGCCCAAGGCTTTCAACTGGATGATGAAGTGGCTTGCCTGGATGAGATCCACGCTGCCGGGCCGGGCGGCAACTTCCTCCTGTCGCCGTCCACGCTGCGCGATTTTCGCAACGCCTATTACAGCAGCCCGATCTTTCCGCGCTGGAGTATGGAGAAATGGGTGGAGGCAGGCCGGCTGGAGGCGATCAAGCGGTTGCGCGAATATACACAGCGCCTGCTGGATGACTTGCAGGCGCCGGAGGACTGTGAGGATTTGTTGGTAAAGGGGGAGGAGTTTATTCGGAGAATCTAATGCCAGGTGCTGCCGTATTCCCCTGTGAGCAGCTTGCCCTGTGCGAAGCGCTCCGGGTCGAAGGGGGAGATGTCCACAGTCTTTGCCTCTCCATCCAGGATTAGCTCTGCCATGCACGCTCCCACCGCCGGCGCCAGCTTGAAGCCGGTGCCGCTGAAGCCACACTGCAAGTAGAAGCCATCTGGTCCTGCTGCGCCCAGGATGGCGCGCTGGTCGGGGGTGATGCCGTCGTAGCCGGCCTGCGTGCTGTGTAGTGAGCCGAGATCCATGCCAGGCATGCGCCGGCAGATGCGATCCACCGCTCGGTCGACAAAACCCGGCCGCGCCAGACCAGTGTTGCCCTCTGGCGATTCGCCCAGCGGGTTGCCATCCTCCAAGCCCACCAGGGTCAGCCCACCCGTTTCTGGACGGAAATACATCTCGTTAGCCAGGTCGATCATGGTTGGGTGAGTAATGCCAAGCTTCTTCGGGCGGCGGATGAAGAGCGTCTCATGCCGCCAGGTATCCACTGGAATGTTAACCCCCGCCATTTGCGCCACCCTGGCAGCCCAGGGGCCGGCGGCGTTGACCACTACAGGCGCATCAAAATCGCCCTGGGTGGAGGTTACCCCGCCCACTTTCCCACCATGCACCTTAATGCCAGTTACCAGGCAGTCCTGCACCAGCTGCGCACCCCGCTGTCGGGCGGCATCCATCAAGGAGCGCGTTGTGCCGGACGGATCGGCATAGCCTGATTCGGGCTCGTAAGCTGCCCACTCGAAATCTTCAACTGAGATTTGGGGCGCCAGGCGGTGCACGTCGGCTGCGCTCACCAGCAGAGCAGGGATGCCGACTTGCTGGTGCATGGCTACGTTGGCTTTCAGCTGCGGCTCGAGCCGATGGGGGACGATGTTGATAAACCCAGTGCGGGTGAAGCCGCATTCCCCGCCGACCATTTCCGCCCAATTGCGAAAATATTGGAAGGAAGTCCAGGCCAGGCGCGATTCGGGCTCCAGGTCGTAGTGCATGCGCACCACGCCGCTGGAATAGCCGGTGGCCTCAGACGCCAGGAATCGCCGCTCCAGGACGGCTGCTTTCAAGCCTTTATGCGCCAGGTGAAAGGCCAGGCTGGCGCCGTGCACCCCACCGCCGATGATGATGGCATCTATGATTCGATTCATAGTAGTGACACTTCGTAAGACTTAAAAATTTCGTCAACAGTCAGCACAGTTAAGCCATGTTGTGTCGCTTCGATGCTTTCACGATAAGCTGATGGCAGTTGATCATCGTCGGTTATATACCAGAGAAAGACATGTGTATCCAATAAGAGATTCATTTAACTCACAAAACCATTAAGAATGTCATTTGGTAAGGGATCGTCAAAGTTGTCTGGAACCACAAATTCACCAGCACAAAGTCCTAAAGGCCGACGTGAACGTGTTTTCATTTGTATCTCTTCAGGCTCTCCTTGGCGCGCTTGCTCCTTAAGAAAGAGTAAGAATTGTTCAGCAACCTCCAGACTTTTTGGAGGTAAATCGTCGATAAGCTGCTTGATCGTTAGAATATCGCCCATTTAGACCTCATCCTCGAATTAGATATTGTTCGATTCTTTTCTGATTATACACGTATTCTTATATATTCTCAGGCAGGCGATTATAGTTTGACCCAGCAGCGCTCATAGGAACCTATCCCCCAACCCTAGAGTTTGGCTTTTTGAGGCAAACCCTTCCCTAAAGGGAAGCGGGTGTTTATACTTCATGTATGTCAAAACACATTCTGGTCGTAGACGACGATGCCCTGCTGCGGCGCAGCCTGGCTTTTAATCTGGAACAGGCCGGCTACCGGGCAAGCACCGCCAGCAACGCTGAAGACGCCCTGGCTATGTCCCGCCGCGATCCACCTGATCTGGTGCTGCTGGATATCGGTCTGCCAGGCATGGATGGGCTGGATGCTTTGCGCCATTTTAAAAACCAGCTCAACCTGCCGGTTATCTTCCTCACCGCCCGGCGGCGCGAGCTGGATGAGGTGCTCGGGCTGGAGCTGGGGGCTGACGATTACATCACCAAACCGTTCGACCTGGACGTTCTGCTGGCGCACATCAAAGCCGTGCTGCGACGCATTGAGAAACCTGCTTACCCAGTAGAAACAGTTGCGCCTCTTTTCGCTGGAGATTTAATGGTCGACCCGCTGGCGCACACTGTTACCCTGAGCGGGCGTCCAGTGGCGCTGACCCCACGCGAGTTCGACCTGCTGCACACTTTTATGCTGCAACCGCGCCGTGTCTTCTCGGTCGATGAGCTGTTGGCGCAGGTGTGGGGAGCCGAGTTCGTCGGCCAGCCACAGGTGGTCTATGTGCACATCCGCTGGCTGCGCGAGAAGATCGAGGACGATCCCAACCACCCCAAGCGCATCGTTACCGTGCGCGGTGTTGGTTACAAGCTGGAGATATAGAGGGAAATGCTACGCACTCTGCGCAATCGTCTCATCTTGAGCCATATCCTGCCCATGCTGGTGGTCATCCCATTGGTAGCCGTGCTGCTGGCTTACCTGCTGGAATCACGGTTCGTGCTACCCCAGCTCGCACAAAACCTGAGGGGCGACGCAAGACTGCTGACCGAGATTAGCCGTAGCGAATATGAGCTATGGGGAAACCCGGTTCTTTTCGAGATTATCCTGAGCCGGCTGCAACTGGATCCGGCAGTGCAGGTGATGCTGCTCAACCCCGAGGGGCGTCTGTTGTTCTCCAGTGACCGCGCCGATGATCGTCTGGTAGGCCGCCAGCTGTCTGTCCCTGGGCTGGAGATGGCCCAATCAGGCGAGGAAGCCGTGCTGACCAACTATGCCGGCCTGCGCTCCGGAAATTATCGCATCGATGTGCTTTCGCCGGTGATCGATAGCGCTGGCTATCTTTCCGGCATCGTGCGTGTCAGCTACCGGGTCAACTCGATCTACGCCTTGTTCTCCGAGCTGCGTTTGCTGATTGCCGGCGTGTTAGTTTTCGGCCTGCTGCTGGGGGTTTTGGTGGGATCGGCTCTGGCGATCAACATCGGCAAACCCGTTCAGCAGGTCACCAAAGCCATATATGACCTGGCGCGCGGCGTGCGCCAGGACCCCCTGGTAGAACATGGGCCGGAGGAAATCCGCAACCAGGTGCGGGCGGTGAACTATCTGGTGGCGCGCCTGCAAAGCCTGGAGCAGAGCCGCCGCCAGCTTCTGGCCAACCTGGTGCACGAGCTGGGGCGCCCACTGGGGGCGCTGCGCTCGGCGATCCAGGCGCTCGCCAAAGGCGCCGGTCAAGATCCGCACCTCCTGGCAGACCTGACCAGCGGGATGGATCAGGAGGCTTCCCGCTTGCAACGCATCCTGGACGACCTGGCTCACCTGCACGACCAGGTGCTGGGCAGCCTGGAGCTGAACCTGGAAGCTCTCCTGTTGAGCGATTGGCTGAAAGGCGTGCTAGTGCCCTGGGAGCAGGCGACGCAAGAGAAACGGCTGGTCTGGAAGGAGGAAATCCCGCCTGATCTGCCAACCATCCAGGCTGATCCGGTACGATTGGCACAGGTAGTGGGCAATCTGCTCAGCAATGCGGTCAAATACACCCCTTCCGGGAAGTCGGTAGCAGTCTCTGCAGGCGCCACAAAAACCGAAGTCTGGATCAAGGTCAGCGACACCGGGCCGGGCATCCATCCTGATGAGCAGGAAAAAATCTTTACTCCCTTCTACCGCGGCAACCAGGATCGTCGCATTAAACAAGGCATGGGGTTGGGGCTGAGCATCGCCCGCGATTTAGCTCAAGCGCATGGCGGGCGTATCACACTGAACAGCACACCTGGTCTGGGAAGCGAGTTTACAGTGTATATTCCCAGCTATCAAACCGCAGATGATTACAGATAAACACAGATTCTTTTATATTTACGTCCAACGGTATGTACTGAGCCTGATAAGGACATAACGCTGCTGTTTCTACCCAGAGGTCAACATGAAAAAGATCGCATTGTGGATTATTTTAGGAGTGGCCATTCTCTTTTTGGTCGCCCAACTTATTCCGTATGGTCGTGACCATACGAATCCAGCCGTGCAGCAGGAGCCGCAGTGGGATACCCCACAGACCAGGGAGCTTGCCAAACGCGCTTGCTTCAACTGCCATAGCAACGAAACGGTCTGGCCCTGGTACAGCAGCATTGCCCCAGTCTCCTGGCTGGTTTATCATGATGTCGCGGAAGGTCGCAGCCATGTCAATTTTTCTGAATTGAATCGGGGAGAACAACACGTAGATGAGGCAGCGGAGATGGTTCAAAATGGAGAAATGCCTCCTTCCATTTACCTCTTGATGCACCATGAAGCCCGTTTGAGCGCTGCTGAAAAGCAAACTCTGATTCAAGGCTTGATTGCCACTTTTGGGGGAAGCAGTGGCGAAGGCGAAGAGGACGATTAACGTACACCCGATCGCTGATTACTGATTACTGATCACTGAAAACTGCCTTAAGGTTGCCTTAGGGTTGAG
>Ga0102851_10002474_pt1 | contig 11142 bp, 5 predicted proteins | sample Mud3Dept3metaG_FD_79558 | JGI IMG/M metagenome (GOLD analysis project Ga0102851, IMG submission 79558) | Freshwater wetland microbial communities from Ohio, USA, analyzing the effect of biotic and abiotic controls - Mud 3 Core 4 Depth 3... | ecosystem: Environmental > Aquatic > Freshwater >...
CGAATCGCTGGAGAAAGAGTCTGGCGCGCGGTTGCTGCATCGCTGCGGAATGCTGGTGATGGGCCCAGGTGGATCCGGAATAGTTCAAGGGTCACTCGACTCCGCACGCCGCTGGGACCTGACGGTGGATGGCCTGGATGCGACGGCGCTACGGGCTCGATTCCCCTGGTTCGTCGTTGCGGACGACGCGATCGGAGCCTTCGAGGCGAACGCAGGCATTGTCCGGCCCGAAGCGACGGTGCATGCGGCAGTGGCTGTCGCGCGCGCGCGTGGAGCGGAACTCCGCGTCGACTCGTGCGTGCGGAGCATCGTTGAAGACCATGCCGGCGTGACAGTGGAGACCGACGAGGGACCGGAGCGGGCAGCCGCCGTCATCGTCGCGGCCGGCGCGTGGACGTCTCGACTGATTCCGGAACTCGCGCCACTGCTGACCGTGACGCGACAGGTGCAGGCGTGGTTTGCCCCGACCGCGGGCACCGATGCCACGGCGATGCCCTGCTGGCTGTTCGATCGCGGAACCGGCCTGCGCGCGATCTACGGCCTGGCGCCAGATCCCCTGGCGGTCAGCGGCGCGGACGGAGCGCCCTCACCTGGCCGTTATCCCAAGGTCGGGCTGCACGGATCCAGCGTCGTCGTCGATCCGGAAACCGGGGCGCAGGCGGTGGACGATTCCGACATCGCAATGATCAGGAAGGCATTCGACGAGCGCGCGCCGACACTGACCGGCGCCCTGGTCGAGGCGGCCACCTGCCTGTACACGATGACGCCCGACGAGAACTTCCTGGTCGGGACGCGCCGCAACTGCACGCGCACGCATTTCGCTGCCGGGCTCTCGGGCCATGGCTTCAAGCTCGCGCCCGCGCTCGGGGACGCTCTCGTGGACCTCGCGCTCCGCGATCGCACGGACTTGCCAGTCGCCTTTCTTGCTCCGGGCCGTTTCGAGACGCGCGGATAGCCGGCCCGGAACCTTGCGCCGGCTCACAGTTCCGGCGTCGGGCCTTTCCTCTTATGTCACCTGCGCGAGTACGCTGCGGCTCGATCCATTCGATCCGTGGCAACCGGTATACACGCCAGTGGCGCGAACGCAAAAGACGACGACTCGGAGCAGGCAGGACGCTGCGCCGGCGCAAAAAGCCGACGCTGCACGAGCAGGCTCGGCTGGTACCGGGCGCAAGTCGCGGCGTGCGTTCAGCGAGATATTCGAATCGGTCTCGCTCGCTGCGCAGTTCCGCATCGCGGCCATCGCCGCGGTCACCGTCACGCTGATGGCGGTCCAGCTCGTCGTCGCACTTTGGGATTCTCGTGTCGCCAGGCAGGATGCCCTGCAACTCGCCAACGACATGGCCACCGCGATCGGCGCGCGGGTCGCCAAGTCGGGGCCCGCCGACGCACTCGACGGCCTGGCCGGACATCGCGTCTTCATCGCCGCGGACCTGCACCTGCCGACCGGCGAGGTCCTCCAGCGCTTCGATCGTGGCACGCCGCTGGACGGGACCAATGCTCCAGGCTCGCCGGAACAGCGGCCGGTCGCGCCGGCCAGCACGGGATTCGCTCATCGCGTGCTGCAGTTCCTTGCACTGCAGCCGGCGTACGTCGAGCGCACTGTGCAGGTCACGCCGCAGGTGACCGGGACGATAGGCCTGCTGCTCGACCACCGGCTCGCCTGGAGCGCCGCCGCCGATCGGCTCGAGCAGGCGCCTGTCGTGCTGATCCTCGGCTTCCTCGTCGCGTTTCTCGCCGCGAATTCGCTGAAACGGCAGGTCGTCGAGCCGCTCGTTCAGCTCGCGGACGCAACGCGCATCCGCGGCATCGTGGGCGTCAGCCAGGGAGACGCTACGAAGACGCCCGGCCACCGCCGGAATGAACTGAACGAACTTGCCGACAACTTCAACGCGCTGGCCGAACGCCTTGGAGCATACGAGCGCGACATGACGAACCTGCGCGTAACGTCACGGCAGGAGATCATCGAGCGCACGCGGGAACTGGAAAGCGGCCTGCGCAGGGCCGAGGCACTGACACGTTCCAAGGACGAGTTCCTCGCCAACATGAGCCACGAGATCCGCACGCCGATGAACGGCGTGCTCGGCATGGCGGAACTGCTCTCCGGCACCGACCTCGACAAGCGGCAGCGGCGCTACGTGGACTCGATGCGCACGGCCGCCGAGACGATGATGCAGATCATCAACGACATCCTCGACGACTCGAAAATCGAAGCGGGCAAGATGGACCTGATCCGCGAGAAATTCGACGTCCGCGAGTTCGCGGAGCAGATCGGGCAGCTGTTCGCCGGGCGCGCCGAGAGCAAGAAGCTCGAGCTCACGGTCCGTGTCGAGCCGACCGTGCCGGCCGCCGTCGAGGGCGACGTCCTGCGCCTGCGCCAGGTCATCGGTAACCTGATGTCGAACGCGGTCAAGTACACGCAGCAGGGCGAGGTTCAGATACGCATCGGCCTCGACGCCATGGACGGCGACAAGTGTCGCCTGCACTTCAGCGTGTCCGACACGGGGCCGGGCATTCCCGAGTCGGAGCAGGCCACGGTCTTCGAAGCCTTCACACAGCTCGGCAACGCGCAGCGCGTCGGTGGTACCGGGCTCGGGCTGTCGATCGCGACGCGCCTCGTGCAGCTGATGGGCGGGGAGAAGATCGACTTGAGGAGCAGGCCCGGACAGGGCAGCTCGTTCTCGTTCGCGCTGCCGTTCGAGGTCATTGAGGCCGCGCCGGCGCCGGATCGGGCCACGGACGACTTCGCGGGCATGCGCGTGCTCATCGTGGACGACAGCTCGACGAGTTACATGTACCTGGAAGAGACGTTGTCGAACTGGTCCGCCGACGTGACCGTCCTCAACAGCGGACGCCTGCTGGGCGACAAGCTGCGCGACGCCGCCACTCGCGGCAAGCCGTACGCAGTCGTGCTGCTCGACCACGCGCTGCCCGACGCGACGACCGAAGACCTGCTGCGGGTCATCCGGATCGACCCGGCACTGGCGGGCACTTACGTGGTGCTGCTGAGCGCATTTGACTTCGATCCTGCGTACGAGGGCACGCGCGCGATCCAGCCCGACGTCTGCATCGCCAAGCCCGTGCGCCAGCAGATGCTCAAGAGCGCGCTGCAGGCCGCACGGATGCCACGCGAGGTCGCGGCGGCGCGGCTGGACCCGAAGGCGGACCGCACGGCTGCCGAGCCCGCCGGCATGCCATCACTCGGCCTCGACGTGCTGGTCGCCGACGACAACGCCATCAACCGCGAGGTCGCGCTGGCGATGCTGGAGCGGATCGCGTGCCGCGTGATCGTCGTCGAAGACGGCAGCGCGGCCGTGCAACAGGCGCACACGCGCAGGTTCGACGTGATCCTGATGGACTGCCAGATGCCGGGGATGGACGGCTATCAGGCCACCGCCGCGATTCGCCGCGAGGAGAGTGAACGCGGCAAGTGGACGACGCCGATAATCGCGCTCACGGCCAACGTGCTCGCAAAGGACCGCACGCGGTGCATCGAGGCCGGCATGGATCACTTCCTCGCCAAGCCCTTCACACACAACCAGCTGCTCGCGATCCTGCAGCCGATCGCCGAACAGCGCGGAACGTTCGTCGCCGCACAATCGGTGCCCGCAGTCGCACCGACAGTCGAATCGGCAGTCGAACCGCAAGTTGACATGGCGCCAGTGCCTGCCGGGCAACAGTCGGACCCGGAGCCAGTACTGCAGCCGGCTGCGCCGCAGGCCGACGACGACAGCCCGCTGCTCTCGGACACGGTGGTCCTCGACATGCTCGAGATTCCTTCGTTCGACCCTGCCGCGACGAGTGCTCCGGTGCTGGACGCGGACCAGATCGCCGCGATCCGCGGCCTCGGCAAGCCGAAGGTGCTCGAGCACCTCTGCGACCTGCTGTTCACCGGCGCGCCGGCGACGTTGAAGGAACTGGGGACGGCGCTGGAGAACAATGACCTCGACGCAGTGGGCAAGGCCGCCCATTCGCTCAAGTCTCCCGTCAGCAACCTCGGCGGGCGCCGGCTCGCCGAGCAGCTCGAACGCTGCGAGGCGGCGGCTCGCGACCAGGGCGACATCAAGGCCGCGCGCAAGGCCGCTCGGGGGATCAAGCAGGCCTACGCCGATCTCGAGGAAGCGCTCAGGGCCGAGACCAGGCGCAGCACAGGTACATGAGGATCCAGATGACAGACGCAACTCGCCCGACGACGATCCTGATGGCCGACGACGACCCGTCGCACCTCATGCTCGCCGAGGCGGCGCTGGCCGGCGCCGGATTCATGGTGCACACGGTCGGCGACGGCGCGGACGCCGTGGAACAGTTCGAGCAGGTGAACCCGGACTTCGTGATCCTCGACGTCAACATGCCGAAGATGTCGGGCACGGACGCCTGCCGCGAACTGCGCAGGATGACCGGGAACCGCATCCTGCCGATCCTGATGCTCACCGGCCGCAACGACCTGCCGGTGATCGGCGATGCCTTCGCGGCGGGCGCAAGCGACTTCGCGCAGAAGGGGCTCAACCCCCGGTTGCTCGTCGAACGCGTGCGATTCCTGCTGCGGGACCGGGACCTGCAGCAGGAACTGCTCGCGAGCCGCTCGAAACTGCTGCTCGCCCAGCGCATCGCCCGCGTCGGTCACTGGGAGCTCACCGTCGAGGGCCGCACGATCCACGTGTCGCCGATGGTCGGCGAGATCCTGGGCGTCAACGCCGACGCGCTCGGCCGTTTCGAGGACTACGTGCACCTGCTCGCGCCTGACGAGCAGGTCGCGGCGCGACAGGCCTTCATCGGCTGCGCCACGGGCGATGGCCGGTTCAGTCTCGATCACATCCTGAAGGCCCGGGACGGCGCGACCATAAGCGTGCATGCGGAAGCCGAGCTGGTCAGCACGGACGGCTCCACGCAGGGCGGCACGGTGATCGTCACGCTGCAGGACCTCACGCGTCTGCATCGGGCCGAGGAAGCCGTGCGGCAGCTGTCGTACTTCGACACGGCGACGGGCCTGCCGAACCGCCGCCATCTCGCGGAACAGATTCCGACAGTGCTCAAGGAACAGGCCGGCGTCGTCGCGGCGGCCGTCGTAGCCATTCGGCTGCACGGCTTCGACCGAGTCGTGCAGGCCCAGGGCCTCGAGTTCGCCAGCAAGCTCGTGGCGCGCATGGCCCGCGGCGTGGAACGCGAACTGGCGAGCGTCAGCCAGGGAGGCGCCGTCCCGTGGCACGCGTCAAACGCGGTCTGCCGCACAGCGGAGGGCGAACTCGCGCTGCTGCTCTGCAGCCGGGTTTCGCACGACCACCTGGCGGGGATCGCGCGCTTGATCCTCGAGGCCATATCGACTCACGGGTCGGCGACGGACTCGGACTACACGCCGGCGCTGAGCGCAGGCATCGCTTTCGCCGAGGGCGGCAACGTGGACCCGGAGCTTCTGCTCCAGAACGCCCATGCCGCCGCCGAGCAGGCCAGGGAGCCGCGATCCTGCGAAGTCTATTCGCCGGTACCGCAGGCGCGCTCCCGCCGCCGGCTGCTGATCGAGTCGGCGCTGCGCGGCGCGGTCGAGCGTCGCGAGATGTCGATCGCCTTCCAGCCACGCGTTACGGTCGGCACGTATGAGCTGACGGGCGTCGAGTGCGCCGTGCGCTGGGACAATGCGCAGGTCGGCGCGATCTCGCAGGAAGAGTTCATGGCGATCGCCGACGGCGCGGGCATCGGCGACGACATCAGCCGCTGGGTGATCGGCGAGTCCTGCCGGCAGGTAGCGGCGTGGCGCAAGCAGTTCGAAAGGGAGATCTTCGTCTCGGCGAAATTCTCCGCCCGCCAGATCCGGGATCCCGGCTTCGTGGCAATGATTCGGGCGACGCTGGAGCTGCATGGCCTGCCGTCGCGCGCGCTCGAGATCGCCGTCACGGAGGCGAGCGTCGTAGAGGCCCCGCGGGAGACGCGAGCCGCGCTCGATACGCTGCGACTGAGCGGAATCGGGGTCGCGATCCACGATTTCGGCGAGGGCCATTCCTCGCTCAGCCAGATGCGACGTCTCCCGGTCGACTGCATGAAGCTCGGCCGCTCGCTGCTGTCGGACCTCTACATCGACGTGGGCGCCCAGGGCGTCATCGCGGCCGTGCTCGCGATGGCTCGCGGCATGCGCGTGCGCTCGGTAGCCGACGGCGTCGAGGATGCCGCGACGCTGCAGATGCTCGGCGCCCTTGGCTGCGACGAGGTGCAGGGTCCCTATGTATCGGCGCCGCTCAGCGCACGGGACTTCGCGGAGTGGCTCGAGGACGGAGGCGCGTCCAACCTCACGCAACAGGACACACTCGAGATCATCGAGGCGCTCGAGGCCGCGGAGGCCAAGTCGAGGGGCTAGCGAGCCGACCCGCGGTCCATTGTCCGCTCCGACGGCCGCCGTCGGCAGCGAGGCCGCCATGACTCCGCATTGCGGCTGAATGATGCGATCATTCCCGGGCGGGCGCCGTGTGCCGCCGGCATGTCGGACCGACCGGGAATCGCAACGGATGATCGAGACGAGCTGGCCTTACATCGCGACGACACCGCTCGCGTTCGTGCACGCGCCGCTGCTGGCGCTCGCACCATGACGTCGGAGTTCTGGACGGCCCGCCTGCCCGACGCAGACGCGCTCCTCGCGGACCCGGCATCGATCGCGGCGCAGAACGAACGCCTCCGCGCGCTCGACCCGGCAGTGCGCTCGCTCGAATCGATGCCGGATCGCATCTCGGGCGACCAGGTTCGTGCGTGGATCGGCGCGCTCTCGCGCAAGCCCGCGCAACCGCTCTTCGACGGACACGGAGTCGAAGTCACGCCAGCGGAACTCGATGAGCTGGAGGACGCGCTGGCACTGGACGCCGTCCCTGCAACCCAGGCGACACGCTTCGGCCTCGTTACGCATCGCGCCTCACTCAGGACGTTTCCTACCGCACGGCAGGTGTTCAACCAGCGTGGGGACACCGACCTGGACCGCTTCCAGGAGTCCGCATTCTTTCCGGGCACACCCGTCGTGGTGGCGCACAGTGACCGCAGCGGCGACTGGGTTTTCGTCATCGGAGAGTTCTACGCGGCGTGGATCACGACCGAAGCCGTGGCGATCGGCGAGCGTGGCATCGTGCTCGGATACGGTCGACGCGAACCGTCGCTGATCGTGACGGGACCACAGGTGCGAACAGTTCCCTACCCCGGTGAGCCCACGCTTTCCGAACTGGTGCTGGACATGGGCGTCCGGGTGCCGCTGCTCCCGGACTGGCCGGCGGACGCGCCGGCGAACGACCGGAGCGGCACCGCAGGACACGTCATAGAGCTGCCAGTGCGCACGGCCGGCGGCGGCCTGCGGATCGCACCGGCAATGCTGCCCGCCTCCTCCGACGTGAGCACGGCGCCACTCGAGTACACGCGAGGCGTCCTGATAAGGCAGGCGTTCAAGTTCCTGGGCGAGCGCTACGGATGGGGGCATGCCCACGGAGCGCGCGACTGCAGCGGCTTCGTCTCCGAGGTATACCGCAGCGTCGGGATCGAACTTCCCCGCAACTCGCAGGACCAGGCCGCCAGCGAGGCGTTCGACCGCCTCGCGTTCGACGCCAACGTCGATCGTGCGGCGAGGACCGTCGCGTTGCGGCAACTGCGGGCCGGCGATCTCGTGTACACCCCCGGGCACGTCATGATGGTGCTCGGGCAGACCCGCGAAGGCCCATGGGTGATCCACGACACCAACCGGCCGAGCATGCGCGACGCCGACGGCGCGCTGCGGCCGCTTCCGGCGAACGGGGTCGTCGTCACGCCGCTGCTGCCACTCGACTTCGGGCCTGACGGAGAACTGGTCGACGCCGTGACAGCGGTGCAGCGAATTCACCCGCGGGGCACCACTTGAAAATCGTCGGCGTCCGCTGCGGCCACCTCCGCGTACCGCTCAGGACGCCGTTCAGGACGGCGCTGCGCACCGTCGAGGCGATCGACGACATCGTGGTGACGATCGAGACCGACTCCGGCCACGTAGGCTGGGGCGAAGCGCCGCCGACGGCGGTCATCACCGGCGACACGCACGATACGATCCTCGCGGCCATCCGTGGTCACATCGCGCCACGGCTGATCGGCGGTGAAGTGGCCGACCTCCAGCGCCTGACTGCGACCGTGCAGGGCGCCCTTGCTCGCAACACTAGCGCCAAGGCGGCCATCGAGATCGCGTTGTACGACCTGTACGGGCAACTGCACGGCGCGCCGCTCTACAAGGTCCTCGGCGGCGGAGTACCGAGGCTCACCACCGACATCACGATCAGCGTGGACACCATCGAGAAAATGGTTGCCGACTCGCTCTCGGCGATCGACCGCGGCTTCGGCTGCCTGAAGGTCAAGGTGGGCAAGGACATCGCGGTGGATGTGGAACGCGTCAAGGCGATCCACGCGGCGGTCGCGGGCCGTGCCGAGCTGCGACTCGACGCCAACCAGGGCTGGACGCCCGAAGAGGCCGTGCGCGCGCTGCATGCCCTCGAGACGGCGGGCATCGAGCTCGATCTCGTCGAACAGCCGGTCAAGGCCGCGGACATCGACGGTCTCAAGTACGTGACGGACCACGTTTCGACGCCGGTCCTCGCCGACGAGAGCGCGTTCAGCCTGGGCGACGTCGTCGAGGTGATCCGGCGCCGCGCCGCCGACATCGTCAACATCAAGCTGATGAAGACGGGCGGCATCTCGACCGCGCTGCGAATCGCGGACATCTGTGCCGAGCACGGCATGGAATGCATGATCGGCTGCATGCTCGAGACCAGCATCAGCGTGGCCGCGGCCGCGCACGTCGCGGTTGCGCGCTCGAACGTGATCGGGCGCGTCGACCTCGACGGCCCGCAACTCGGCGCGTTCAATCCGGTCGCCGGTGGCGCGATCTTCGACGGCCCGCGGATCGAGCTCACCGATGCTCCCGGTCTCGGTATCCTTTCCGTGCGCGGGCTCGATTGGCTCGACGCGTGACGCGTCGCATCAGCTGCGGGCGGTGCGCTCCCCTACCGCATCGATGACGGAGAAAGCGCCGGCATCCCAGCGCTCGCGCAGCACGAACTTCTGGATCTTGCCCGAGCCCGTGAGCGGAAATTCGGCCAGGAACACCCAGTAGCGCGGCGCTTTTGGCGCGGCAAGCCGGCTGCGAACGTGGGCGCGCAGCTTCTCGACGCCGGGCTGCTCGCCCGAGACGCGGACGAACGCGGCGAGTTCCTCGCCCATCCGGCGATCCGGCACGCCGATGACGGCGGCCTCGATCACGGCAGGGTGCTCGATCAGCACCGCTTCGATCTCGGCCGGGAACATGTTCTCGCCGCCGCGGATCACCATGTCCTTGAGGCGTCCGGTGATGCGGCAGTAGCCGCGCTCGTCCATCGTGCCGAGGTCGCCCGTGTGCAGCCACCCGTCGGCATCGATTGCGGACGCGGTCGCCTCCGGCTTGTCGAAATACTCTTTCATGACGAGGTAGCCCCGGGCGCACAACTCGCCGACGGCGCCAACGGCCACGGGCTCTCCGGTCGCGGGGTCGGCGATCTTGACCTCCGTCTGCGGGAAGGGTTTGCCGACCGTGAAAGCCTTGTCGTCGGGCGTGTCGTCAGGGCGAGTCTGCGTGATCAGCGGTGACGCCTCGGTCTGGCCGTAGACGATGCAGAAGCTCACGCCGAAACGGGACTCGATCGAGCGCACGACCTCGGGAGGCACGCTCGCGCCACCGGACGCCGCAGTGCGCAGGCTCGAAAGATCGCGCTGCGCGAGCTCGGGATGCTCCAGCATCGCGATCAGCATGGTCGGCACCCCGAGCATCAGCGTGCCACGCTCACGCTCGAGCAGCTCGAGCATCCGCCCCGGCTCGAAAGCCGGCAGGAACGCGTGGGTTGCCTGCGCCTGGATCGACCCCAGCGTCGCCAGCACGCACCCCGCCGTATGGAAGAACGGCATCGCGTGTCCGTACACGTCGGCCGGCCCGAGGCCTGAGAGGCGCGCGAAGAACCGCGCGTTGTTGGTCAGGCCGCGGTGATGCAGCAGCGCGCCCTTGGGCGAGCCGGTCGTGCCGGACGTGTACTGGATCTGCGCCGCGTCATCCGGCGTGACCCCTGGCAGTTCGATGCCTGCGCTCGCGGAATCCACGAACGCATCCCAGTCCTCGAACCTCACGACCTCGCGCAGGCCGGGCAGTCCCGGCCGCACTTCGGCCACCCACTCCGCCATCGGATTGCCGCGAAACCCGTCGACGTGAAACAGGCCCACCGACCGCGACTGGCGCAGCACGTATTCGAGTTCACTTGCGCGGTAGGCCGGGTTGACGGTCACGAGCACGAGGCGCGCCAGCCCCGCCCCGAGTTCGAGCAGCACCCACTCCGCGAGGTTCGGTGCGTAGACGGCGATGTGCTCGCCAGGCTCGAATCGCGTCAGCAGCGCGCGCGCAGTTCGCTCTGCATCGCGCAGCAGCTGAGCGTAGGTCCACGCGCGGCGTTCGCCGGGCGACTGGCCCCAGGCGACGATCGCCGTGCGCCCGCCGGCAGCGGCGGCCGCCTCGCGCAGGACCGATCCGACAGTCGTCTCGAGCACGGGCTCAGCCGTGTCCGCCGGCCAGTAAGACCGTTGCAGTGATTCCATGACGCTTCTCCCCTGCCGGGCGTCCGGCGAGCGATGCTCATCCGGCGGCCTGATTCTATTGCGCCTGAAAATAGCAGACTTCGGCGCGACGTGACCATGGCTTCAGCCTCGCCCACGACGACTGGCTGACGTACCATCCGGCACACGACATGCATCCACAGGGGCCAGCAATGAAGTCGATCGAACGCGTGATACGGCATCGGAAGGGATTGTTCGTCGGCGGGCGTGCGCTGATCGGCATGCTCGGCCTGGTGCTGACGGGACCCGCCCTGGCTGCCGATGCCGCGCCAGCAGCGGCAGCCGCTGCCGACCCGCAGAAGGCCGTGCTGGTGACCGGCGCCAGCACGGGCATCGGTCGCAAGGTCACCGAGCGGCTCGCGAAGGACGGCTACTTCGTCTACGCGGGCGCCCGCAAGGACAGCGACCTCGCCGAACTCGACGCGATCGACAACGTCGACGCCGTGCGCCTCGACGTCACGAACCCGGCCGAAATCGCGGCCGCGGTCGAGACGATTACCAAGGCGGGTCGCGGGCTCTATGGCCTCG
>Ga0102851_10002475_pt1 | contig 11142 bp, 6 predicted proteins | sample Mud3Dept3metaG_FD_79558 | JGI IMG/M metagenome (GOLD analysis project Ga0102851, IMG submission 79558) | Freshwater wetland microbial communities from Ohio, USA, analyzing the effect of biotic and abiotic controls - Mud 3 Core 4 Depth 3... | ecosystem: Environmental > Aquatic > Freshwater >...
AAAAATCTGTTCGTGGGAACCGGTGGTCCTGAAGGCATAAACAAGAGTCATTTTGTGGGAGCGGTTTACGGTATGGAAAAGATCATGGGTAAAGCCGACAATCCCGTGCGAAGAATGCTTAATTACGCATCGGACCATTTCATAACTCATCTGCCGGTTGTTTATATTCATACAGTGATCGGCCGTGATGAATCAGGCAAGCTTGTGATCCGCGGGCTGTTCATCGGGGATGACCCTGAGGTTTTCACCCGTGCTGCAGAACTTTCTCTGAAAGTCAATTTCAATGTATTCGAAAAACCTTTGAAAAAGGTTGTTGTATATCTTGATCCCTCCGAATTCAAAAGTACGTGGCTCGGGAATAAAAGCATCTACAGGACCCGGATGGCTATGGCTGATGATGGAGAATTAATTGTGCTTGCTCCCGGTCTGAAGGAATTCGGTGAGGACAAGGAAATCGACAGGCTCATAAGGAAATATGGTTACAAAGGAACTCCTGCAACGCTCGAATCGCTGAAACAGAATGAAGAGCTGCAAAAGAACCTGAGTGCTGCTGCCCATCTTATCCATGGTAGCTCCGAGGGCAGGTTTTCAATCACCTATTGTCCGGGTCACCTTACACAGGAACAAATTGAATCAGTGAACTTTAAATACTTCGATCTTAATACGGCTCTTAAAAAATACAATCCTGAAAAGCTGAAAGACGGATTGAACAGGTTGCCTGACGGAGAAGAGATCTTCTACATTTCAAACCCGGCAACCGGATTGTGGAGCTCACGGGAAAGATTGAAATAAATTCAGAACAAACAGTTTTCCGGATGATCAATTGGGGTATAATAGGATGCGGGAATGTGACTGAAGTGAAAAGCGGACCCGCTTTCAGCAAAGTGAAAGGCTCCCGCCTGTTGGCCGTAATGCGAAGGAATGCAGCTCTTGCAGAGGATTATGCAAAAAGGCACAATGTTCCCCGGTTTTACACTGATGCCCGGGATCTTATTAATGATCCGGAAATCAATGCAGTTTATATAGCGACTCCTCCCGGCAGTCATGCTGAATATGCAATCATGACGATACAAGCCGGTAAACCGGTGTATGTTGAAAAGCCCATGGCCCGGAATTATGCAGAATGCAGGAAAATCATTGCAGCATCAGAAAAATATAAGATCCCTGTTTTTGTTGCCTATTACAGAAGAGGTTTGCCGGGTTTCCGTAAAGTGAAGGAACTGGTTGAGAGCGGGGCAGTGGGCAAAGTGAGGTATGTTATGATCCAGTGTTTCAAGTCACCTGCGAAAGACGAACTTGAAGGTAAGCCATCGTGGAGGGTGGAACCGGAGATATCAGGTGGAGGGCACTTCTTCGATCTCGCTTCGCATCAGCTTGATTACCTTGATTTCCTGCTGGGGCCGATACAAAAGGTCAGATCGGTTGTTCTTAATCAGGGAGGGCTCTATGAAGCTGAAGATTTTGTTTCGGCAGTATTCGAGTTTCCGGACAATATAGCCGGATCAGGTACCTGGTGCTTCAGCGCTTCACCCGAGAATAACAGCGATATAATAGAAATCAAAGGTGATGCAGGTATGTTGAGATTTTCTGCATTCAGCTTTGAACCGATAGTTCTTTTAAACAAGGAAGGCCGGACCGAAATGATAAACGAGCGGCCTGAACATGTGCAGTATTATCTGATTGAACAGATTGTCAGGGAACTGAATGGTGATGGAAAGGCAGCTTCCACCGGGATTACAGCAGCAAGAACAAGTTGGGTGATGGATGAGGTGGTGAAGGAGTTTTATAAACGAAACGCGTAACTTATAATAAATATAACATATTAATATAATCGATTCATTATGAACAACTTATCAGACATTGGACTAATCGGACTGGCAGTTATGGGTGAGAATCTGGTGCTCAACATGGAGAGTAAAGGATTCCAGGTGACTGTATTCAACCGTACAACGCAAAAAGTGGATAATTTTCTGGCTGGCAGGGCAAAAGGAAAAAACATTACCGGGGCTCATACAATTGAAGAGCTTGTAAAATCACTGTCAAGACCAAGGAAGATCATGATAATGGTAAAAGCAGGAATCGCAGTTGATGAAATGATCAACACTCTTATCCCCCACCTTGAAAAAGGCGATATCATTATTGACGGTGGCAACACACATTTTCCTGATACCAACAGGAGAACGGCGTTTGTTGAGAGCAAGGGGCTTCTTTATATCGGAACAGGAGTGTCAGGAGGTGAGGAGGGCGCTCTGCTGGGTCCTTCGATAATGCCGGGTGGTTCCAAAGCTGCCTGGCCTGTGGTGAAACCTATATTCCAGGCAATTGCTGCCAAGGTTGAAGATGGCTCACCATGCTGCGACTGGGTTGGAGAGAACGGGGCAGGACATTTTGTAAAGATGGTTCACAATGGAATCGAATATGGCGATATGCAGCTTATATGCGAAGCATACCAGGTAATGAGGGATCTTCTCGGGATGAATGCTGATGAAATGCATAAGGTCTTTAAAGAATGGAACAAGGGTGAACTTGACAGCTATCTTGTCGAAATCACCAGGGACATACTTGCTTATAAGGACGAAGATGGCAAACCGCTGGTGGATAAAATTCTTGATACAGCCGGACAGAAAGGCACCGGCAAATGGACCGCAGTTGCTGCTCTCGACCTTGGCATTCCTCTTACTCTTATCGGAGAAGCAGTATTTTCAAGATGCCTGTCAGCTGTTAAGGAAGAAAGAGTGAAAGCGTCAAAAATACTTACCGGACCTGCCAGATCTTTCACAGGTGACAAGGCTAAATTCATCAACGATCTTAAAGAAGCGCTCTACGCATCCAAGATCGTTTCCTATGCCCAGGGTTATGCATTAATGAGAGCTGCTGCAGAGGAATATAAATGGGAATTAAACTACGGAGGCATTGCCCTCATGTGGCGCGGAGGATGTATTATCAGATCAGCCTTCCTTGGAAAGATTAAAGAAGCATTTGTTAATAATCCGGCAACAACCAACCTTCTGCTCGACCCGTTCTTCAGGGAAACAGTCGATAAGGCACAGAAGGGATGGAGAAATGTCGTTTCGGCAGCAGCATTAAATGGCATCCCGGTCCCCGCAATAGCCTCAGCTTTAGGATATTTCGACGGTTACAGATGTGAAAAGCTTCCTGCCAACCTGCTTCAGGCACAGAGGGATTACTTTGGAGCCCACACTTATGAGAGGATCGATAAACCGAGAGGTCAGTTCTTCCACACCAACTGGACAGGAAGAGGAGGCACTACAGCTTCCACAACATATAATGCTTAAAACTGAAATAAATAATAACTAAAACAAATCTAACCTTTCAATTATGTCAGAAAAAAAATTCAGTAACTACAGATGGACGGTCTGCGCTCTGATCTTTTTTGCAACGACTGTCAACTATCTCGACCGGCAGGTAATCGGTATTCTGAAACCCCTGCTTGAATCGGATCTGGGAATTGGCGAAAAAGATTATGCGCACATTATTATGGCCTTTCAGCTCTTATATGGCGTTGGGATGGTCATCGCAGGACGCCTGATCGATAGATTCGGGACCAAGATCGGATACGGGATTTCGGTTATTTTATGGAGTATTGCTGCAATGGGACATGCCCTGGCCAAGGGTGTCTGGGGTTTCGGTTTCTGGAGAGGCTTCCTCGGTGTAAGCGAAGCCGGAAACTTTCCTGCTGCTATTAAATCGATTGCCGAATGGTTCCCAAAGAAGGAACGGGCTCTTGCAACAGGAATATTCAACTCAGGAACCAATGTCGGGGCAATTGTTGCACCTCTGGCGATTCCGGCCATGGTTGTGGCATGGGGATGGCAGGCAGCATTTATAATAACGGGAGCAATTGGATTCGTGTGGGTAATACTTTGGTTTATTTTCTATGAAATACCGGAAAAACATAAAAAAGTATCCGCAGCTGAACTTGCTTACATACACAGTGATGTTGATGAACAGAATGAAACCAAAGAAAAGGTATCATGGCTTAAGCTTCTCAGATATCGCCAGACATGGCTTTTCTTTATCGGAAAAGGGATGACTGACCCGATATGGTGGTTTTATCTGTTCTGGATCCCCGGCTGGCTTTCAACTGTCAGAGGTACAGGTCTCAGCGTATCCTCATTCGGATTGCCCCTTGCCTTCATTTATACGATGACAACAATAGGCAGCATCGGCGGAGGATGGGTTTCAGGATATATGATCAAGCGTGGAATGACACCGTTCAAGGCAAGGAAGTACACAATGCTGATCTTCGCTCTGCTTGTTGTTCCGATAATCTTTGCACAATCAAAGTCTGTGAGCACATGGGGTGCTGTCTGCCTTATTGCTCTTGCAGCATCGTCACACCAGGCATGGTCTGCCAACATCTTTACCACCGTATCAGATGCTTTCCCGAAGAAAGCGGTCAGCTCGGTCACAGGAATCGGTGGTATGGCAGGTGCTGTAGGCGGCGCCTTCATTTCATATATAGCAGGAGGGATAATCCAGCATTTTAAAGACCTCGGGCGTATTGAAACAGGATATGTTGTGATGTTTAGTATAGCAGGAAGCGCTTATCTTATTGCATGGGCCATCATGAATATTTTTGCTCCGAAAAATAAGACTGTGAAACTGGATTAACATACGTGAATCAGAGCCAATAATACTCAAAGGTTGCTGAGGCTGCCGGAAAAGTTAAGATTCTCTTTTGGCAGCCTCTTTATTTTGTTAAATTTGTTTTCAAATAAACTGTTATGAAAAAACTCGGAAAATACTCTATCGGGATGGGCGACAGGTTCGGCCACCAGGGCAGCGCCCAGCTTAACACAATCATTGAAGCAGGTAAAAAAGGTATTGAGATAACACCTGTCTGGAATAAATCTAACAGGGAGCATAATATAATCGGTACAGAACCGGGTGATGTCAGAAAAGAGGCTGACGCTGCAACGAAGAAAGCAGGTTTTGACAAACCATACTTCGTCGATGCCGACCACATCAATCTCGATACAGTTGACAGGTTCCTTGACAGCTCTGATTTCTTTACCATCGACGTGGCATCATATATCGGGAAAAAAGCAGGTGATGACGAAATAAAAAAATTTGTTTCAGGCGCAGAAAAGTATTCAGGAGTATTGAATATTCCGGGGATTAAAAAATCCCTGAGTGTAGCAAAGAGACAGATCATTGATATTGCCGAAAAATACCTCTTTGCCGCTATCAAGGCAGGGGAAACTTACAGAAAGATTGAAAAAATAAAAGGTAAGGATAATTTTGCCACTGAAGTATCAATGGATGAAGTTCCTGTTCCGCAAACCCCTGTGGAACTCTTCTTCATTCTCAAAATGCTCGGCGAAGAAAAGATTCCCGTCCAGACAATTGCACCCAAATTCTCAGGGAGGTTTAATAAAGGAGTTGACTATGTAGGTGATCCTGAGAAATTTGCAGAAGAATTTGAATCTGATCTTATGGTTATCGATTTTGCGGTGAAGGAATTCGGGCTTCCGGATAATCTGAAAATGAGCATTCATTCGGGTTCAGACAAGTTTGCGATCTATCCTTATATCGGTTCAATAACTAAGAAACATAATAAAGGGTTCCATCTCAAGACTGCAGGAACAACATGGCTTGAGGAGGTCATTGGTCTTGCAGAATCCGGAGGTAAAGCGCTCGAATTTGTTAAGGAGGTTTACACCAGTTCGCTTGAAAAAGTAGAAGAACTGTGTGCCCCTTATGCAGATGTTATAGATATCAATATCTCAAAGCTGCCATCTTCAAAAGAGGTCGCAGAATGGAACGGTAAAAAGTTTGCTAGCTCATTAAGGAATGTACCAGGCATTCCTGATTTTAATCCGAATATGAGGCAGCTTATACATGTTGCATATAAGATGGCCGCTGTCAGAATGGATGAATACTTCAAACTGCTCGAAGCCAATGAAAAAACTGTTACGCAATGTGTTTTTGAAAATATGTATAACAGACATGTTTGCAGGCTGTTTGATATAAAATGACAATCTAACATCACATCAGTGAAAGTTAAATTCTCCTGTTGCATTGCCGGACTTGGAAGTTTGCTGATACTTCCCTCCTGCTCCCTGAAAGACAAGAAGGGGGAGAATCCAAATATTGTACTGATTCTCGCTGATGATCTGGGATATGGCGATCTCAGCTGTCTGAATCCGCAATCAAAAATCAGGACGCCAAATATTGACCGTATTGCTGCCTCAGGGGTCACATTCACCGATGCTCACTCATCTTCTGCCGTTTCCACTCCCACCAGGTATGGAATCATGACAGGGAGGTACAGCTGGCGAAGTACACTGAAAAGCGGTGTTCTTGACGGATACTCGGCAGCCCTTATTCCATCCTCCAGGAAAACGATAGCCGGCATGTTGAAAGACCATGGATATAATACCGCTTATTTTGGCAAATGGCATTTGGGATGGAACTGGAATAACATTGAAAAAGGGAAGGACAGTGTTGACTTTTCAGGGCAGATAACGAATGGACCGACAAGCCGGGGATTCGATTACTTCTACGGGATCAGCGGATCGCTTGATATGCCACCCTATGTTTATGTGGAAAATGATCAGCCCACAGCATTACCCGACAGGCTGACTGTGGGAAATACTTTACCGGCTGGAAATCCCGGTTATGATGGTTCATTCTGGAGGGAAGGACCAACCGGTAGTGATTTCGACCATCGCGACTGCACCCCGAATCTGACAAGACGGGCAGGCAGATATATTACCGATAAAGCCCCTTCCGAAAAACCCTGGTTCCTGTATCTTGCTTTCCCTTCACCACATACACCAATATTGCCTTCAACTGAGTTTCAGGATAAATCAGGACTTAATCAGTATGCAGATTTTGTCATGATGGTTGATTCAGAGGTAGGAAAAGTTCTGGAAGCTGTTGAGCAGAGCGGTGAAAAGGAGAATACGATTGTGGTTTTTGCATCGGATAACGGCTGTGCTCCATGGGCGGATATTGAAACACTTAAGTTAAAAGGTCATAATCCGAGTTACATATTCCGTGGGTATAAGGCCGATCTGTACGATGGTGGTCACCACATCCCATGTCTGATCCAATGGCCTGCAAAGGTAAGAAAACCGCATGAAGTAAAGCAGACCGTTTGCCTGAACGATCTTATGGCAACATTTGCAGATATTATTGATTATCAGCTTGCTGATAATGAAGCAGAGGACAGCTACAGCCTGCTTCCGGCTATCCTTAAGCCAGGCTTCAGGAAGGAGATCAGGGAGGCTACAGTACATCATTCAGGTAATGGTAACTTCTCCATCAGGAAGGGGGAATGGAAACTCCTTTTATCACCGGGATCCGGCGGCTGGAGTTCACCCAAACCCGGAAAAGAGGAAGTAGGATTACCACCGGTGCAATTATATAACATGACAGATGATCCGGGAGAAAAGATGAACCTCCAGGACAAATATCCTGATATTGTTAAAGAATTAACGGTTCTTCTGAAAAAGTACATTGAAGAAGGACGAAGTACCCCGGGGCTGCCCCAGAAAAATGAGGGAATCTTTCCGGTTTCCCTTGAAGTGCACTAAATTTCAATCTCAAGTATTTTCACCGGTCCGAACAATCCGGAAGGCTGCAATTTACTGCCGGGTGTGTATGGATTCACAGGGCACCACGTAGGTCTTTTATTAGCAGGTAATCTGCTGTCGCCGATCAACCGGTTTACCCAGGTATTAACCATTTCTATTCTTAATTCATTTTCCCCTGGATTAACCAACCTGGTAATATCAAGTCTGTAAGGTAAAGTCCAGACACCACCGGCATATTTTCCGTTAATTGAGACTTTTGCCATCGCTGTAAGATTTCCCAGGTCAATTACCAGCCTGTTACCGGCAGTTTGTTTTTCAAGATTAAAAGTAGTGTTATAAAATGCTGTACCCGAATAGTATTTTATCCGTTCATCAGCAGAAGTTATCCAATCCTGTAATGAATCTAAAACAACGGGTTGATCAGGACCTCTCATTGCAGGATCGAAATTCAGGGTCCAGGGACCTTTAAGGCCGGTGATCTTCACCGGTTGCGGAAAGTTGGCATCCACACTGCTTGCCGGATTTTTCTCTGCCTTTTTGCGGAATACTATGAACACGCTTTCGAATGGTTCAAGCTTAAGTGGTACTTTCGTTGCATTTGTTTTAAACTCAAAGGCAGGCAGTGAACGGATATTTCCGGATGTGGCTTCCCAGAGTTCGGGCTGCATACCTGTTACCCTGAATTCAGGAAAGAGTGTCCGGATTTCACCTGATTGATTGGATATAAAATAGATCTCCCCTTTACTCAAAGTGCGGTGTCCGTAATGGATCGAATTGTCTTCAGGTAGTTTGCAGTCCGGGATGCAATTAATCAGGGCAAAGGCTTCCGGCATATCCATACCATTGATAATAAGCCCTTTCCCGAATTTTCCGGATTTCACCTTTTCCCCATCCACCATGCCCCAGAGTTCACCGGCCATTTCCTGAACCTGCTTATCAGCGTCAGGCTGGTTTTCCAGGCTGGGCGAGATCCCGGGAGCAGGTCCCAGAACGACTGCACCATCGTTGACAAGCTGTTTGATTTTTGTCAGGAGTTCAGGACGCATGGTTTCAAGTTTTGGTAAAACCAGAATACGGTATTTTGTGCCGTGAGGCAAGGTTATCCGGCCATTTTCCACGGTCATATATTTCTCAATCACCTCCGCATTGATATAATCGAATTGATAACCTGCAGGAAGAGCAGGATCCGTCACACCGGTCATTTTAGGGGCATCTTCGCCGATAAAATAAGCCACATCAGCAACATTTAGTCCCTGCTGAAGCATGAAGTTTGTCCTTTTCAGGTATTGTGTATATACATCCATTTGGGAGAACCAGGTATTCTTACGGTTGAATTCATTACCAAACCAGGCATTCATTCCTGGATTTTTGTCTGCATAGGGTTGAGTGATATAAACATGTAACAGGGTGTTGTTTATTCCTTCAGCAAAAAAGCGGTCTCCGCGTTGTTTAATAACTGCAGGATATCTTGAGAATGGACTTCCTGAACATGTGTTGGATTCTGCTGATATTTTTGTTTTTCCATAAATATGGCCGCATGAAGTAGCTGCACGGTTTTCAATATTTCCAAGCTCGCCTTCGCTCCAGAATTCCCCTCCTATTTCGTCTGACTGGCCGCCATACATCAGAAACTCACCTGGGAATCCCCAGTGACCGTAGTTCTCCAGCCAGGTATGCAATCCATATTTGTGGCTGATATCCCTTAATCCCCCGACATAATCGTAAGCTACTTTGTCAGCCACCATCCGGCGCATATCCCAGAGGAACCGGTCGGATTCCAGCTGGCTGTTGACTACTTTACCCTGGTATACCGGAAGAAATGGAACCGGATCGTACCCGTATTTTGCCTGAAACTCCTCAATGAATCCGTCTGTAAAATTCTGTCCTCCGGTTTCATAGCTATCCTGAACCACAACCTTAAAACTCTTCCGGTCAGCTTCCGGGATCCGTTTTAAAATTTCACCCATATGTCCGTAAAAGTGGTTTTCAGTGTGTAGTTTGCTCATTTTGTCCACTTCGTAACCTGTAGCTTCCGGTGATGCCGGACTGTTTACCGTACCGGTCGGGGTCATGCCGGTACGTAAAATGATCCATTCGCCTTCCGGAACCTCCCAGTTTAATGTTCCGTCCGCAGCCATAAATTGAGTGATGTCCCTGACTTTTAAGGCATCGATTACAAGTTCTCTGTCGTCGACTTCAGGCTGAACCGGCCACTGATAATCATGCCAGTATGGCAACGGTGTCGGATGCATTTTAGCCAGTGTCTTTTCACTGAACCGTTCAACCAATGGTGCATTTGCCAGTTCTATTTCAGCGAGGCCACCCCCGGGCCCGGTATTTTTAATTACCAGCCGGAAGACTGAAGCTGTTGTTGAGGGGAAACTTACAGTTACCGGAGCATAGGGTTCAAAACCAACATTTAACGCCGGATTGGAACGGTTGATCTCAAATTCAGAAAGTGTTCTGTATCCGCCATTGGACTCTTTTACCTGAAGCGTTGCTCCTGCAAGCATCCTTTGTCTGGTTGGGTGTAGCGTAAGACTGCGCGCAGTAAAAGGAGCCCAGGACTCGAAGTTGACAGTAATCTCTATTCCGGCCGGGAGAGCTATCCCTGTTTCCTTATCTCTGTCAAGAATTTTGCCAAGACCGGTTATCTCAGGAATTGATGTAACTCTTCCGTTCTGATTATTCAGCATAAGCTGATCGTTTTTAGGTGAAGGGTATGCTATTACCTTAACATCCTGAAAGATCCTAATTGGCTGTTCCAGTTTTTGTGACAACCTCTGAGGTCCTGTTACCTTCAGTGTGGAAGCAGTCAGGTATCGCATGGCTTCCTCAGAACTTACCCAGGGGCCTCCCGACTGGCTCCACCCCGGGGAGTTGAATATCCCGATCTCAATATTAAGTTCAGTGGCTGTTTTCAGGGCAACATGGAGAATCTTCCACCACTCTTCACTCAGCATTTTAACCTTTCCGTATGGAACACCGCTCAACCCGATGTTCCCGATAAATGCCCGGTTGATCCCGGCTTCCTTCATTGAATGAAGATCCTTGATGACTCCTTCTTCTGAAATATTGTCAGATATCCAGTACCAGTAAACACTGGTCTGAATTGAATCCGGTATGGATTTAAAACCCGATTCAATTCCGGAAAAATCAGGTCCGGAAGAAGTTCCTGTTGAACATGAGACCGCTATCGCTGAAATAACACATGATATCACAAGAGAGAGGAATCTGTTGATAACAGACATATTTTTACACTTATGCGAATGTTTTTTTATTTGTATTAATATTCAGAGTTAAAGATATAGATAGAAAGGTACTTAAAAGTAAAACAAACCATAAATACTACATTACAACCTCAATAATCCAACCACATCCGGGAAAGAGGATTATAAACCTTAATTATCTTCCTGCTCTTTTCTGGAAATTTTGGTATTATTAATTAATGTTATTAACGCGTTGTGCAGTTAACAGTCTTCTCTGGCTGCACGTACTCATCCCCCCGGTCTCTTCTCTGCTTTTTTTTCACGTACTCATCCCCTCGGCCCCCTTCTCTGCTGTCGCAAAGAAGGGG
>Ga0102851_10002476_pt1 | contig 11141 bp, 10 predicted proteins | sample Mud3Dept3metaG_FD_79558 | JGI IMG/M metagenome (GOLD analysis project Ga0102851, IMG submission 79558) | Freshwater wetland microbial communities from Ohio, USA, analyzing the effect of biotic and abiotic controls - Mud 3 Core 4 Depth 3... | ecosystem: Environmental > Aquatic > Freshwater >...
GCCATTTTCACCAAATCAAACACAAATAAGCATTAACTATTTTCTTGTCAACTCAATCATCTCGGTTAACAAAAAATCGATGCTGAATAACTGTCGTAGTCGGTTACTTGTGTTAATTCGTTTTAACAAAAGTGATCTGAACTACAGGTAACGGCCAAAAGTTGATTAGCGTGATCGGCGGCAGTCGGCCATTATGCGGAAGTTCGCCTCCCCCCCGCCTGATAGCTGTCACTAGAGGTGCAGCTTGTCTCGAAAAACCTGCCGAAGGGTAATCTAAAAAAGTCGGCTGAGGTTGACTCTCACGCGGTCGAAGCGGATACCATAGAAGTTTCACTTATACAGACATCAAAATCCACAGACTACCTCAAGTCTTGTCCGGCTACTTGTCAACGTGAATCCGCCCTTGCCAGCTTAGTGGCATATAATATGCAATTATATTGGTTCACGCTAAAACTTGGACAAGCCATAAAGCAGCGCGTTGCGTCTTCAAAAAGCATCTTTGCTACGGAACTATGTAGGACTTTAATAGTGAGAAATAACTTTCAGAGTAAAAAGGCATGCCGCCCAACGGAAATCTACAAACTCATAGCCGGCATTCGCAATATAAAGAAGAGAAATTTATTGCGAGGTTATATTGCAAAACCTCATCTCACCCATCATGACGCTGAGGTCATTCGAAGAGAAAACTACCCACATGACAGCATGATTGTTGGCGCATTATTGAAGGCGCACCACGGGCTGATGGATGAACAGGCGAAGAAGAAAAAGAGGACAAGTAACGACCTGTTCACGATGACCTCATTTCCTCCAATAGATTGGAGAAACGAGGTCTGCTATACGGCTGGATATATTAACTCCATGAACGAAGTCGCAACTGAGATGTTGCATGTTATAAAGAGTCTGGCTCGATTGGAAACCATAGATTCCGATTGCGCTCTCAGATTGCTCCTTGATTTGAGCAAGAAGCATGGCGCATCCAATTATCTATCTTACAAGCTTGCATATTTGAGGAGCGCAAGGGATCTTTCTGCAATGTCATTAAGCTTAGTTTCTGAAATAGAGGATGAAATAGGCCATCGCGATAACCCGGGCATGCACTTCAGCGCCCTTGAGAATTTAAGTTCAAAAATATCACTCTTTGTGATTGCACAAAGGCGAATAAGTGGGCTTGTAGCAAGGGTAAATGGTGATTTTAGAAAAGCGCTTTCCCTGAGTAATTTCATACCAACCCCACTCGATGAGGAGGACGTTGCAGGATTCTTACTTCGAGCAACTGAGTCTTGCTTACTCGATACTGTCTACGCGGTATTAGTAATATTCAATCTTGCGGACGAACTTGGAACAGTCCGGTGTGAGTTTGAAATGCACCTTAAGCCAGAATTTGTGACGCAACTGCTAGATGTAATCCAATTTGCCGCTGAATCAGAGGATGGAGTCATCGTCACTGACAACTATCGAGATCAAAGTCAAGGCAGCGAACAGTCACTTGATCTGTACCGAACTTCTTCCGCATTTCTTGAACGCCCGAAATTTGCCGCATACAGGAACAAATTTGACCGAGTCATTGGTGCCCGGTTGCTGGCAGAGATTATTGACGGCAAAGTCTATGCGGTCTCCAAGCCATTCGACAATAAAAAACTTCTGTTTGTGCAGGACTCCATGCCTTTAGAAGAGATTTTGCTGGTTTCGATGGATATGTTCTACAGAACGTTTTTGTTTCTGACGTATATAGGCAATAGGACCAACTTATTAGATCTTTCAAAGGACGACATTAAGTTCATCTTTGAGAAAACTCTCGGTCTAGAAGTACTCCTAACCGAAGAAGAAATGAGGGCGTTATATTTAACTGCACCACCAGAGACAAAAAGCTTGGTTGCAGTCCTCGCTCTCGCACTGTTTCGGACAAAATCAATCGATCCTGATGTTGACTTTGAATTCAGGACGGATTTCATTTCGCACGTCAAGACTGAGCATAACGGATCTATCGTTGATTTTATAGATTATCTACTGAAAGACTCGCCACAGGTTGCAAATTACATTGTTACAACACTTGATGAAGTTACTCTTGAAAAAATGTATACCCTTGTCAAGAATGCATCTCAAGCCTCTCAGATACGATGTGAAATCTTACGGGCAGTAGGGCAAAAACTAAATCGCATAGAATATTTTATCGAGGCCGATGCAATCATAACCCGCTCCAAGGTTTCAAAGCTACAGCAATACTTCGATAGCAGTCGAATGTATGTTGATAGTGTTGCGATGAAAAAATGGCTCGATAGTAATCCTACCATATCAACAGAGCAGTATCGGTCTTTGTATCCGAGGGTTGAAGCTAGAATATCATCGATTGAGAATAGGTCTGGAGGAGAAACTAATGTGTTGTTCATCCAACTAAACGACCAGGACGAATACCTCATTTTGCAAATTGCCAAGGACGCATTCGAGCAGTTTTGTCTGAATGCCGAATTCGGAATTGAATCGTACCTAGGTCGTCGCATTCGACATAACACTCTTGATGGAGTCACAATAGATACTGTAGATGCCGTGTTGCGCAAACCAGAATACGGGGTTGTAAGGTCAAATGCCAACATGCGCCGAACGGTAGACGCTTGGATGGCTTCGTACAAATCAATTATTGATAAATTAAGAAGAGATCACCTTCAGTTCAAGTCTTGCAATTCGCTCTTCAACGCCAACTTGGATTTAGAAGATTCGACAACCAAAGAGAACATCCGGAATCTATCCAGCACACTGAGAACAGCGGGGGGTAGCGAGCTACTCAACGATTTGGTTATAGCATTTTGCTGGAAACAAATTACCCCACAGCTTGAAAACGCAGCACGGTTCATAAAAACAAAGCTCCTTCAGGAAGCCAATACCTCTAGTGACAAATATTTTTCTGGATACTACGGCGCTATCGAGGGACAAATAAAGGCAGAGTTGCATGAAGCGGTGAATGAGGTCTTAAAAAAAGTTGCTGACTGGTTTCAGATCCCTCAAACAGGATTTATATCTGCATCAGTTAAAGATTTATGCCAGATTATTTTGATTGAGCTGAATCGAAATAATCAGGTTGAATTTACAGGAAATGCCTTGGTCATCAAATATACAGGTATAAGCGTTCATCGCCTATACGATTGCTTAGCCGTTTTGCTGCAAAATGCCCACAAGCATGGTGAAGACGATACATTAATACTGGTTAATGTTTGCACAAATCGAACAAGTGCCGCCTCGGTCTTGGATATTGTATCTGTTGACATAACATCAACAGCTACCAAAGAGGAATACTCGCAATCCAAGGAAAGAATTTTCAAGGCAATTGAGTCTGCAGAAACCGGCATAGAAATGGTTACGGAAGGCTATACCGGAATAAAGAAAATCAAATTTATTACTCGAACTAGTGAGAGTGTTCACACTATACGATGTGATGCCAACGATGAAGCAAGAGAGCTGAAATTTGGCTTCTCTCTACATGCAGAGACTGCAACAGAAGATTTCACTGCTGGTACGACATCATGAGAATTTTACTTGTTGAGGACGAGGTACATAAGCGTGACGAGATGAAGCAGTGTGTAAAGGAAGTGCATGGCTTTTCCCCTGAGGTAGTTGATGGGGTAAGTAGCGCAGTATTGAAAGTTATGGAGGCAGACTACGACCTTATTATCCTGGATATGGCTCTCTCCACTTTTGGGGATAGCGCTGATGACAAAAATAAAGGACACGATCAGGCCCAGGGTGGTATCGAGGTCTTGCGAGCGCTTAAGCTGGCAAAAAAGTCAACTAAGGTAATTATTGTTACTCAATACCCAGATTTTTATATTGGTGGAAACAAAGTAAAACTCAAAGATTCACCAAAAATCATCTACGATAAGTACAATCAAAAGGTCATAGGTGCTGTTTTGTATCACTACAAATCGAAGTCGACGCTGCAGAGGATTATGTCAATCTTGAGGTCCTGCTAATGAAAATAATGTTGATCGAGGATGATGACAGGAAATATCGGGCGATCATTTCCCATCTTCAAAATCGTGGAGTTCTGTCGAATGACATAATTCACGCCAAAAATATGACAGATTTTTCGGCAAATCTCAGTGCTAACATTGGGCTTTTTATCATCGATTTTAAATTGCCAAGCATTGATAACGGAGTTGCATCGCAGAACGGAAAAGCAATTTTAGAGACCATTGTAAAAGCTGGCAAACACGATGCGTTGCTTCTGGCAATAAGCTCATATCCGGATGATTTCCCTGATTTAAGAAAATCATTTGAAGCTCATGGATGCATTTTAGCTGATTTTGCCAACAAGAAGGGCTGGAAATCTACGCTTGATCATTTGTTAATACAGCTCAAAAAGAACCTGAAGTTTGATTTTGTTATTTTCTGCGCTTTACATGAGGAACGAAAACCCTATATTACTTTGATTATTGGAAAGCAGGTCACCAGGAGTGGGGTTGACTGCTACGATATTGAAATTAATAGCAAGAAAGGTACTGTCATACTCCTACCGCAAATGGGGCTGGTAAATGCTGCAGTGACAACCAGCTTGTGTATTGACCGATTCAAACCTTCAGTTGTTGGAATGAGTGGAATTTGTGGGGGATTTGATAGCCGCGCAAGCTTGGGGCAATTGTTCGTTTCAAGCATGGTTTATGAATACCAATCTGGAAAATGGGCATCAGACGGTTTTAAACAAGAACCATATCAGGTACAAACTGATCATGTTACGCTCACTGATCTGAAAGCACTTACAAATGATGATGCCCTTATTTCTGAGTTGGAACAAGGATTTATAGGAGAGCGTCCTAAGACCGCACAAAAGCCTGAGGTAGGAATCTTTACTAGTGGTTCTGCGGTCATTGCTGATCAGGAATACATCAAACAAATCGAAGGAATTCACAGAAAGGTCAATGCCCTTGATATGGAAGTTTTTGCTGTGCAACGAGCTGCGGAACTATCGCCATATAAACCACCTTGTATTTGTGCCAAGACAGTAGTTGACTTGTGCGATAAAGATAAAGGCGACGACATTCATGCGTATGGTTCTTATATTTCAGCAAAATTTCTGATTAAGGCGGTTAGCAATTTCTTTACTTGACCTCCATCATAAGCAATTCGAGTCGATGATGCTGCCGGCGAGCAGTTGTTTGGAGTGAAGGCTACACTTCGTTACCTGTCCGTCTGAGAGTTAAGGACCGAAGGGCAGTAATGGGTCGCTATGTGAATCTACACATAGGGGTCGTTGGCTGTCATTGGCAACCGATTACTTGTGTTAATCGGTTTTAACAAAAGTAACAGTTGATGTGGTTTTAAGTAAAGTATTTGAAACTAACCATTACTAGCATTTGCAGCAGCAATGCAGAGGCTTGCAATAAGTTTTACTGTCAGTAATGATTGCCGATCATTTTAGTTCTGTATGACGGACCATATCAGGCCGATAGCTGACTACTGTGACTGTCAGTTTGCGCCCCCGATATAGGGCGCGTCCATTTGGTCTAGCTTATCACGGCTGGATAAAGTGTTATGTTTCTTCTTGCAGATAAGCCTGTTCTTGATAATGTCGACTATGCCAAGCAAATCCCACGGCTGTCAGCAACATCAATCCCGCAAAAAACCAAAAATAACTGGCTCCGGCAAGACGACTGGAACCATCTGGATTTTCAATGAAAAAGTTTACCACACTGGTGAACAAATTCCCCAGCGCAACTGCTGCCAGATAAAGCGACATTACCAGTGATTTCATCGTCATTGGGGCTTGAGTATATGAAAACTCTAGGCAAGTGATCGACACCATTACCTCAGCGGAAGTCAGTAATAGGTAAGCTAGCAACTGCCAGCAGATACTTGGGTGAAATCCTGCGTCTATGCGCATTTGAATACCCGCAACCAATACAAACGACAAGACCGTAATAAACAATCCGATGGCGATTTTGTTGATATAACCCAGGTGTAAATAATGGTTTAGCCTCGGGTATAGCTGTTTATAAAACAATGGCGTTAACATAACAATCAGCAATGGATTGGCTGATTGAATTTGCGAGGGCAAGATTTCGATGCCGAATACACTGCGATCCATTTGTTGAGCTTGTAAGACCCAGGATGAGCCATTTTGGTCAAACAAGGCCCAAAACATTGCAATAAACAAATAAATCCCGCTTAACCGGACTAGGCAGCGTAAACCTACACCGCTCAAGGCCTCGCGGACGAACCCCATACCGGCAGCGGGTATGTGTACAAACCGATAGCGCCCCGACCAGAATATCCCCGTCGCCAGCAGCATCAACACACCAGGCACCAAAAATGCGACCGATGCGCCATAGTTTTTGAGCAACCAAGGTACCAGTAACATAGCGACAAAAGCCCCGAGGTTAATGGTCAAATAAAACCAACTGAAGACCTTGCTTAACCAATGCTGATTACTTGCACCAAATTGGTCGCCGACATGAGCAGACACACAGGGTTTTATACCGCCAGCGCCTAATGCGATCAACGCTTGCCCTACTAACAAACCCGTTCGCGTGTCATCTAATGCTAAGCAAAAATGGCCTAGGCAATAAACGAGAGACAATAAGATGATGGTACGGTACTTGCCCAATACACTATCAGCTAACAACGCACCTAAAAATGGCGTGAAATAAGTAATGGAGACGAATAAATGAAAATAGCCCTTAGCCTCATTTGCCGTCATAGGTGCAAAGTTGCCGCTGGCATCCATCAAGTATTGCGTCATAAATACAACCAAAATCGCCCGCATGCCATAATAGCTAAAGCGTTCCGCGAGTTCATTGCCGATAATAAAGGGAATGCCGGAGGGTATTTCAGTGGAAGGAGCAGGGGCAGTACGGTATGGCGTTTTCACAAAATAAAGTGCCTCAAAGCTTTTAATTTCATTTGGACATGCGTCCCCATATCAATGCTGATTAGCGCTGAAACAAGTTGTAAGTGTTCCTCCAGGCGAGGAAAGGCAATACTAAAGCCACATCGAATGATTAACCACTTACAGAATGAGTCAACCAAAACATGATGCTGGGGAAAGTTTTTACGGTAACCCTGATAAATGGGGCAAGGAATTTGAAGCGTTTGGCTTGAGCAGAATTTGCTTAAATAAAACACAACTCGACATTCTTCACTGATGAGTGTCAGGTACCTTTCAAGTTATAGTAATTTCGAAATAAAATTTTGCTCTTGTAGATCGCCTATTTCCCCCTCAATAACTTGGAACAAACCTCTATAAGGGACTAGCCATTCGTTGTGTTCATTGATTTTTATGGTGGCTGTTTTTGGATTGAGGCGAATCACCTCACCGAAGAGTTCATTATTATATTTATCTTTAAAGCCAACTTTAGTACCGATTTTTAAAGTATTTTTGGGTATGCCAGCAGTATTCTTCGCCGGTTGAATATCAGTATCAACATTCTCCAGATTGAGGTAATAAAAAGGAAGATTCCAGCTTTTCTGGTCTTTGATGTTTCTCACCAAACAGCGAGTTATTTGAATTTTTAGAATTACAGCATCAATCAGATCATTAGATTTTGGGTCAAAATAGCTAATGGATTGGCCGATTTTTAATTGAGCTTTAATCTGTTCTATCCGCTTTGGATTGAGTAATTCCTGATAAATAGCCGACTGTAGCCGATGTAAATCAAATAATGAAGCTTTGTTTAGTTCTTGAAGTATTGTGGTGTAGTCCATTGTTTGTTGGCCGATTTCGAAAGGTAAAAATATTTAGTCCCAAGTGGAGAAATTATAAGGCTTGTTGTTGATGTCGCAACACATATCCGAGGTAATAAAGCCAACATTGCTATCCTGCGGCATCAAAAGTATATGGGGGGTTCCTTATCACCCACGCTTTGGCTACCGATTCATTATTCAGCCCTACCAACTCAGTAGGTAATTTTCCGAAGAATATATCGCCTTATAAGCAGTTTATGGCTTTAGCAGGACAACTTTGTTCACAATTAGGTGGCGGCTTAAGCCCTTGAATATTTTTCGACAGAAACCGTGAAGTATAATATAGTCATGACTATAGTTTATGAGGCGCCGCTATGCACGTTACCTTAGTTCATGTTCAAGTAAAACCCGCTTATATCGATGATTTTATTGTTGCCACACGGTTTAACCATGAAGCTTCGATTCAGGAGTCCGGCAACCGTCGTTTTGACGTGCTGCAATCACCCGAGAATCCCGGACATTTTATCCTTTATGAAGCCTATATCTCTGCCGAGGCAGCGGCGGCGCACAAGCAAACAGCCCACTATTTAGCCTGGCGCGATACGGTGACGGCTTGGATGGCGGAACCACGTCAGGGCTTCCGTTATGAAGGCCTCTTTCCGCAAGGGTAAAATCATATGCAATTCTCCCCTTTTTCTATCTCGCGTTTGCCGCGCATTAGCTACGGCAGTGGCCGTATCAACGAAGTCCCGGCGCTGGCGGCGGCCTATGGACGTACAGCCTTGCTGGTGACCGGTAAACAATCTTTCACCGCCACACCACGCTGGCAGGCTTTCACCCAGTCGCTAGAGGCGAGTGGTATGCGCTGGCTGCACTTTACCGTCTCAGGCGAACCATCACCAACCTTGGTGGATCAGGCGGTGAGTCAGTTTCGTGGTGAAGCGGTCGACGTGGTTATCGCCATTGGCGGCGGCAGCGTGCTCGATGCCGCTAAAGCGATAGCTGGACTGCTACCCCACGGCAATTCGGTGATGGATTACCTCGAAGGGGTCGGCAGGAACATCCCTTATCACGGCCCCAGCACCCCTTTTATTGCCGTTCCCACCACGGCAGGGACTGGCAGCGAGGCCACCAAAAATTCGGTACTAAGCGTACAAGGCCGCGACGGCTTTAAGAAGTCCTTCCGTGATGAGTGCTTAATCCCCGAATACGCAGTGATCGATCCCGATTTGTTAGTGAGCTGTCCCCGCGAACTGTTGGCAGCCGATGGCATGGACGCTTTCACGCAACTGTTGGAGGCCTACGTCTCGCTCAAGGCCAATCCATTCACTGACGCCCTGGCTTGGAGCGGAATATCTGCCGTGAAGGAAGGTTTTTTTGCTGCTTGGGAAGGAAATGAACCATTGGCCAGTCATGGGCGCGGCGCTATGGCTTACGCTGCCTTGCTTTCTGGTATCACCCTGGCTCAAGTGGGTTTGGGATCGGTGCATGGCTTGGCCTCGCCGTTGGGCGCATACTTTCCCATTCCCCACGGCGTAGTCTGCGGCACTTTGGTAGCAGCTGCCACCGAGGTCAATATCAAGGCGATGCAAGAGCGCGAACCGGACAACACGGCCCTTGCCAAATATGCGCAAGTGGGGCGGTTACTGACCAGCCGGACCGGGATTGATGATGTTACAGCTCGTTTGTTGTTAACCGCTCTGTTGTCCGAGTGGAGTGAACGGCTGCAACTGCCGCGCCTTAATGGCTATGGTATTACCCCAGCAGATTTCCCGCTAATAGTCGCTAATAGTCGCGGCAGTAGTATGCAGACTAATCCGATTGTTCTGACAGATGCCGAGATCAATGCCATTTTGATGCAGCGCCTTTAATAGAGTGATGGCTTGGTGCGGCTGTTGCCACCATCTTCATCATGTCGGATGATCTCTACAATCTGCTTCCTAGGCCAAGAGAGGTTATAAGCAAACAGTGTGAGCCTTGAGTGATTAATTACAGCCATTTCATTAACGTTATTGAAACAACAAGCAGTTTAGTTTGTTGTGGGTAAACAGGATATTTAAAATGTCAGAACCTCAGTGGCAAAAACAAGGGGCAGCATTAAGCCATAAAAATGCTTGTAAAGAATTTGGCTTTACCGAAGATGAAGTCAAGGCAGCAATGAAAGCAGGTAAGCTGCAATATTTGATAAACTATGCTCATGGAAATCCTTATTATAAGTTGCTTAGACTTGAGGTTGAATCATTAGCCTTAGAGCTACACGGAGCCAAAGGTATAAAAGATCAAGAGTTAAAATATAAGTTGCAACAAATTACACAGGAAATAAATAGCTATAAGAGAAAACTTGCATCTTTGGAGAGGCAGAAAATTGAATTGATTAAAATTCAAACACTCTTAAATACCTAACAAACAAATGCAAGGTGACGCAATAGTCATGCGTTATCTATAAAGTTATGATTATTTAATACCTGTTATCAGTTGTTAAAAAAATAGTAATGCAAAGGTATAGCGCTCATTTTACTGAGAATAAACAAGTAATGAATATTTTTCATCTATTCGAGCGTCTACTTAGATCTGGCTTCGGCAATAACTATAAAGCTAGTCATAGAACAGATTTAATTATGACCGAGCAAGAAGCACTTAATACAATACCTGATGACTGGATAAAAGACATTGATCCCGCTGAATTAGAAGAAATGGCCAATGAATCTCAGGCATCAGTCATTTTCGGGTTGGCTGATCAATTAGGAATTGCTCCCGTTGGAAACATAGACAAAATGATTACGCAATTGGCTAAAGCCCACAAAATAAGCAGGAAGAAAGAGATTGAACAATTAAAAGATACTTGTATTCAAAATTCAAAAATAGATATTTTTATAGAGAGATATGGCGATCTATTTAAAAAAGATAAAGATGGTGAACTGTCTTATTCAAGACCCATGATAAAAAAAATCACTGGAATTAGCCTTAAATAAATACTTACATTCAACTCATAAGTGCAATCGATAAATATCGGATTTGAAGAAGGCTGGCTGATATAGTTTCAGGCTTTTTTCAATCCGACCAAAGACGAGGAAGCACATGAGAAACTATAAACAGCTAAGCCAAGCACAAAGATACCAGATTGAGATATTAAAGAAAGCAGGTAAAAACCAAAAAGAGATAGCAGAGTTGCTAGGCGTATCGGCACCCACGATTTCTCGGGAACTGAACCGGAATAAAGGGCAGAAAGGCTACCGTCCGAAACAGGCGCAGAAAACAGGCAGCCAAAGCCACGAAAATGACGCCAGCTCTGATTCTTCTAATTGAAGCCAGAATCCTACTGGATTGGAGCCCTGAGCAAGTATCAGGACAGTTAGAAGATGAGTTAGGCATCCTGATAAGCCATGAACGCATCTATCAACATATCTGGGCAGATAAGCGTCATGGCGGCACCTTGTTTACGCATTTACGGCAATGCCACAAGAAACGTAAAA
>Ga0102851_10002477_pt1 | contig 11140 bp, 8 predicted proteins | sample Mud3Dept3metaG_FD_79558 | JGI IMG/M metagenome (GOLD analysis project Ga0102851, IMG submission 79558) | Freshwater wetland microbial communities from Ohio, USA, analyzing the effect of biotic and abiotic controls - Mud 3 Core 4 Depth 3... | ecosystem: Environmental > Aquatic > Freshwater >...
GATTCTTCAAGTCTTTTCCTGAGTTTTCTCAGGGTCCGGTCATACTCCTTTTTTTCAAGGTACTTTTGCTTGTTAACCGAAACAATATCGGACTCATTCCCCTTTACGATGATCTCCTTTCTCTCCAATTCCTTCAGATTAACTATCTTCTTCTTTCTAAGGAAATCATATATGCCGCCTATGTGTTCCTTTATTGTGTTATTCCTGAACTCATATATTTTACCGGCGACCCCGTCAAGAAAATCCCTGTCATGAGAAACCACAATTAATGTGCCATCATATTTGACAAGCGCCTGTTTAAGAATATCCTTCGACCGCATATCGAGATGGTTTGTAGGCTCATCAAGTACAAGAAGATTATGCGGTTCAAGGAGCAGCCGCACAAGGGCAAGCCTTGAACGTTCGCCTCCCGAAAGCACTTTCACCTTCTTATCTATGTCATCACCGTGAAACAGGAAAGCACCAAGAATATCCCTGATCCTGGTTCTTATTTCCCCCTTTGCAGCATCATCCACAGTCTCAAAGACTGTCTTATCTTCATTGAGCAGCTCATCCTGATTCTGGGCAAAGTACCCGGTTTTAACATTGTGACCAGTTTTAAGTGAACCTTCATGATTCAATTCACCAATTATGATCCTGGAGAATGTTGTTTTTCCCTCGCCGTTGCGTCCGACAAATGCCACTTTCTCGCCCCTGTGTATCCTGAAATCAATGTTCTTAAGAACAACCAGATCTCCAAAACTCTTTGACAGCCCTTCAGCTTCAATGACATTGGTGCCGGAGCGGGGTGAAGGAGGGAACCTCAGGTTCATTTCACTGAGATCTTCTTCATCAACTTCAAGCCGTTCAAGCTTATTCAGCTGTTTGATCTTTGACTGGACCTGTACAGCTTTTGTGGCTTTGTACCTGAACCTCTCAATGAATTTTTCAGTATCATCAATCATTTTCTGCTGGTTCCTGAAGGCAGCAATCTGCTGTTCCCTTCTCTCTTTCCTGAGTTCAACGAATTTCGACCATGATACTTTGTAATCATATATCCTGCCAAGGGAGATTTCAATGGTCCTCGCAGTAACATTGTCGAGAAATGCCTTATCATGGGAAACAAGCATCACAGCCCCCCGGTATGAAGCCAGGTAAGTTTCAAGCCATTGGATTGATTCAATGTCGAGGTGGTTCGTAGGCTCATCAAGAAGAAAAAGTGAAGGTTTCTGCAACAGCAACTTAGCCAGCTCAATTCTCATCCTCCAGCCGCCGCTCAGCTCGCGGGTCGGCCTGTCAAAATCCTTCCGTTCAAAGCCGAGTCCGATAAGGGTTTTTTCTGCCTCAGCCATATAATTGTCTCCCCCCAGGAACCTGAATCTCTCTTCAATATGTGTCAGGTGATCACATAACCTCAGGTAATCGGGCGACTCAAAATCGTCCCTTCGTGCTATTTCAGCACTGCATCGTTCAATTTCTCCGGAGATTCCGGTGATTTCCGAAAAGGCCGTTATTACTTCGTTCATTACCGTCGTGGAATCATTGACCTTCATTTGCTGGGGGAGATATCCGATAGAGACCTCTCTTGACATATCAATCCGTCCGGATGTCGGACCCTGGATCCCTGCTATGATCCTGAGAAGAGTAGATTTGCCTGATCCGTTTTTGCCGGTCAGCCCGATCCGGTCCTGATCATTTATCAGGAACGAAATATTTGTCAGCAGATCGAAGCTTCCAAATGATACCGACAGATCCTGTACAGAAACCATATCCGAAAAATTGAGCAAAGATAAAAAAAGTATGTCAGGCCTGGATGAGGAGAGTATCTCAATATGGATTATCTTTGAACCTCAAAAAAGGAAGTGGAATACTTTTGGTACCTAAAATGTTTCCATGGATATTTATTTTTATATTGTTTATACCCCCATCCCAACCTTCCCCTATGGTCATCAACCCAGGGAGTTTTGGGTACAAAAAGTTTCCCCTCCTTTTGAAGGAGGGGTGGCCAGACAACGAAACCATCTGACATGCAGAATATATTTGGTCTGGCCGGGGTGGTTGATTCAACGTTTCATATTACTTTTATTCTGATGGATAACAAGCACCTCTGCAACAGAAAAAGTCTCAAACCTCTCAGATCATCTCTGAGAAATAAGTCCACTTTTGCTGAATCCGTTTTATGGAATCAATTAAAGTCAAATATTCTTGAAGCATTGAGTTCATTGAGCTACGGTTTGAGAACAGGTTTGTGTTTCAGGAACCCGAAAAATCAACCACCCCGGCCGGGAAAGCAGAATTACAGATATTTCAAAATCAACAATCCCGGCCACCCCTCCTTCAAAAGGAGGGGAAACTTATATAATTATAAACCATATAATTATGATGGTTTGCGATATTAATATATTCCTTGACGACTATGGCCTTCCCCCCTTGGGAAAACAGGAAAGGGAGTTGACTTAAGATTAGAAGACAGGAACTTGGTCCGGATGAGAAAATAGAATGAAATAATAGAAATCTGAAAATGATGAAAAGTAACCAGCATATAATAAGATTAATCCTGCTTGTATCGATAATCTCAGTCATGGTTTCCTCTTGCAGGAAAGATGAAGAGCCGGACTATGATTATTTTGTATCAAATGAACTTCTCCTGTCATATACTGAAGCAAATATCAATAGTCTGATGGATCTTGCAGTTATGTCCTATCCTGAAATTGGTGAAATCAAACCCTATGTCACGGATGGTGTTAATGTATACAAGATGGTTTACATGACAACAATAGAAGATGAGGAGATCGAAGCCTCAGGGTTGGTTTGCGTGCCCGGAACACCCGGCAATTATCCTGTCCTTAGCTTTCAGAACGGTACCAATACACAACATGATGCTGCCCCGAGTGAGCGTGCGAATGATGTGTCATATACCCTTGTTGAAGCCATTTCTTCCATGGGATTCATTGTGGTGATCGCTGATTATCCCGGATTTGGCAGCTCTGAACAGATACCTCATCCATACCTGATCGCAGAACCGACACTCAGGGCGTTAATTGATATGCTTTATGCCCTGAATGAGGCAGGGAGTACAAAATTCCCGGGGATAGCCGTCGAAAACGAATATTATCTTCTCGGATACTCTCAGGGAGGCTGGGCAACGCTTACACTCCACAAAGCGCTGGAACTTGACTATACCAATGATTTCAACCTGATCGGAAGCGTCTGCGGAGCAGGATCCTATAATATGCATGATCTTTTCCTTTCGATGATAGAGGCAGATACTTACCCTATGCCCTCCTATCTGGGGTATATCATTAATGCCTATTCAGCCTATAACCAGTTCACGAATCCGGTCTCCGACATCCTGAATCAACCATACGCCGGAATTCTGGGGTCATTATATACCGGAACCCTCTCCCTCAGCGAGATCAATGACCAGCTTACCACTTCGATATCCGGATTGTTCAAACCGGATTTTCTGACCGGAATAACTTCATCTCCCGCCTATTCCTCAGTGCGTGATGCACTTATAGATAACAGTATCAGTCCATGGAACTCCGGAAAGCCGCTCATGTTTGTCCATGGCGAAGGCGATACGCATGTCAGCGTAACTGCTACTGAAACAATGTATGATGCAATGATTGAAGCGGGAACTTCGACTGCAACCTGTGAAAAGGTCATATTCCCCGGTCTTGACCACGGCGATGGGGTTGTACCCTGCATGATTGAGGGACTATTGTTCCTGTTGGATATAAGGTATCAATAGGTTCAAACTTTCGGCATAAATCATCATAAAGTGGGCAGAAAGAGAGAATTGCCTCTGTTGGAGAAAGTTTTGATCACTGACATCGGAGCGGAAGGAAAAGCCATTGCCCGGGTTGAAAACCAGGTGGTATTCGTTCCAATGCTTATACCGGGAGATATTGTTGATATTAAAGTAAGAAAAAAGAAGAAGAAATATCTTGAAGGCAGTGTCGTAAGGTTCCATGAATACTCAGCTGACAGGATCAAGCCGGTTTGCAGACATTTTGGAATTTGCGGAGGTTGCAGATGGCAGCATCTTCCGTATGATCTTCAGCTTAAATATAAGGAGAAACAGGTAAGAGACAGCCTTACACGCATCGCCAAAGTAAGCTTGCCTGAGATAAGCCCCATTATCGGGTCTTCAGATGTATATTTTTACAGGAACAAGCTGGAATATGCATTTTCAGATAAAAGATGGCTTACGAGGGAAGAGGTGAATTCCGACAACAGCTTTGACAAAGGGGACGCTCTGGGATTTCATGTTCCCGGACTGTTTGATAAAGTGCTGGATATCAGAGAGTGCCATTTACAACCTGAACCGTCAAATGCCATTCGTGATGCTGTCAGAAGGTATGCCCGCAGGAAAGGTCTGGCATTTTTTAACTTCCGTCAGCAGAGCGGATTTCTCCGTAATCTTATTATCCGGAACTCCGGTAACGGCAATGTAATGGTTATCGTGGTTTTCTTTCTTGATGAAAAGGCGCGAAGAGATGCACTTCTGGATTTTCTGTCATCGGAGTTTTCTCAGATTACTTCCCTCTGGTACATCATAAACACGAAACGGAATGACTCCCTGACCGATCAGTTGCCCGTATTATACAAAGGTGATGATCATCTGGAGGAGGAAATGAATGGCCTTAAATTCAGGATAGGACCAAATTCCTTCTATCAGACAAACACAGGCCAGGCCGGCAAACTATACAGGATTGTTCGTGACTTTGCCGGTCTGACAGGTAATGAAATTGTATATGATCTTTATACCGGAACGGGAACAATTGCAAACTATGTTGCAGCATCAGCCCGAAAAGTGATCGGAATTGAATATGTCAGGGAAGCTGTAATGGATGCGCGGCTAAATTCAGGAATTAACGGCATTAAAAATACAAAATTCTTTGCCGGTGATCTGAAAAATGTGCTCTCTGAAGAGTTTTTTGAAGAAAATGGCAGTCCGGACGTGGTCATCACAGACCCGCCGCGGGCAGGAATGCACAAAGATGCAGTGAATTCGATACTGCTTACTGCTCCGCAAAGGATAGTATATGTAAGCTGCAATCCTGCAACGCAGGCACGCGATTTAATGCTGCTTTGCGGTAATTATGATGTGGTCCGGGTTCAACCTGTTGACATGTTTCCGCATACACATCATGTTGAAAACGTAATTCTTCTAAAAAGGAAGTTTGATAATAAGTGTTGAACAAATCAAAAAAAATGTATCTTTAACATCTCAATACAATGAGGGGATGACACCCGAAAGTCAATATAGTACTGGATTTATTTCGTTGAGCCAAAGCCAGGGAATAGATGATCACCTGGCCAGCCTTCGTTATGCAGGTATTATTCAACAGGCGCTCATGCCGGATAAGGAGATGCTCAGCGATTTCTTCAGAGATCAATTTGTGCTGTTCCTTCCCAGGGATATTGTCAGCGGCGATTTTTATTATGCAATCCGCAACAAGAATTACATATGCGTTGCAGCTGGCGACTGTACAGGTCATGGAGTCCCCGGAGCACTGCTCAGTATAATGGGAATAAGCTTTCTGAATGAGATATTCCAGCTAAAGAGCGAACCAAGAGCCAACAGGGCACTGAACCTGATGAGGGAGAAAGTAATGAAATCCCTTCACCAGACAGGGGAGAGATCCGAAGCAAAAGACAGCATTGATATTGGTTTGTGCGTTATAGACTGCAATGAGCATACATTACAATTTTCAGGGGCAAACAGACCATTGATAAGGATCAGGAACGGAGAAATGTCAGAATTCAAACCTGACAAAATGACAATTGGCCTTGCACCCCTTAAGGAGCATTCCTTTACAAACGTATTGATAGATACTTTACCTGGGGATACCTTTTATCTCTTCACCGACGGGTTCTCTGATCAGTTCAGCGAAATGACCGACAAAAAATTCAAGCATAAGCAACTAAAACGGGTAATTCAGACTATGGCGGGGCTTCCTCTTTCCAGGCAGAAAGTGTATCTGGAAGAGACATTCTTTGAATGGAAAGGCACCACTCAGCAGATTGATGATGTGCTGATATTTGGATTTCAGTTATAATACGTGAAGGCATGATGAAGGTTACGGCTTTCAGGATCAAAAACTTCCGGTCAATAATCGATACCGGCTGGCAGTCTTTTTCGCCTGATAACGTAACATGCCTTATCGGTCAGAATGAGTCAGGTAAAACATCCATCCTTGAAGCCCTGAAAGTATTTTATACCGGAGTAATTTCTGAAGATATCCTGCGCAGCGATCTCACATTGCCTGAGGTAAGCTGCAGATTCAGCATTCCTGAAGGCTGGCTCCTTAAGATCACCGATAATCCGGGAACTGAACTGAAAGAGCTTTTATCAGGACTTACTGCTATTGAACTTACGAGGTACTGGATTGCGGATCTGTCTTCAGTTGTCAAGGTAAGTGGCGCTATCAGTCAATATCTTGATTCACTTGAAGATGCATGGAGGATATATCTTGGTGATGTTACCATTAAGCTGGAAGAGGAAATAGATCATATTACTGAACTTGAAGCAACTCTGCAAAACCTTAAAAAACAGGAATCTGATTTAAAATCAAAGCTTCCCGACCGGGAAAGCAGGAATAAGGTATTGCGGCTGTTTGCCGGTAAAGCTACTGGAGTCGAAATCCCTGAGGATACCGAAATTGCCGGTATAAGGAGCCGGGTCATTGAACTGGCTGAGAACAGGGAGAGGATCAGTACCGAGTTATCCGGGAGGCGTTTGATGAAAAGGACGGGTGAGACCTGGAAATCGCTTCTGGAAAAATGCACATTGCTTGAAAACCACCTCGGGGAGCTTTCATTAAAGCTCGAGGAAAGGCATCAGCAGATGGCTCTTTTTATGCAGCCTCTGAGTAATGGCGACGAACAGGCATGGAAGAATGTCCTTAATGACTACAGGAAGACCCGGAAAGAAAGAGATCTGAAAAAGGCGGAACTCGACAGGCATATTGCATTGTCGGGATACATCATGAATGGAAGTACCGAAGAAGAGGCTGAGCGGAAGGTGAATGAGATCATTCAGTCATATAAATCACAGTATAACAGTGAAATACTTGGGAAGAAGTATTTTGAGCATTGCCCGGTTTTTGAGATGTTTGAAGATTTCAGCAGCCTTCTTCCAAATCGCATCGATATGGAAGATATTGTTTCAGGTAACGAGAACGTTGAGGGATACAAGGCTGCCCGTAATTTCCTTGCTTTAGCCAAGCTCGATTATTCATTTTTTCAGCAACCTTCAAACCGTATCCTTAAGCAGAAGATTGAGAACATCAATCAGATGCTTACCAATAATTTCCAGGATTTCTGGCAGCAGTCGGTAGGGCGGAACAACAAGATACACATTCAGTTTGAGCTCGATCATTATAATTCAACTTACGGTGAGAAAGCAGGTAAGCCATATCTCGAATTCTGGATAAAGGATGAGCGCGAGCGGCTTTATCCAAAACAGCGAAGCCGTGGCGTACGATGGTTTTTGTCATTTTATATTGAGTTAAAATCCTCGGCGAATATCAACAAGCAGATGGTTTTGCTTGTTGATGAGCCCGGAGTGAGCCTTCATGCCAGGGCACAGGAAGATGTGCTGAAGGTTTTTGAGGATATCAGGGATAAGATACAGGTCGTTTATACAACACACTCGCCGCATCTTGTTGAGATAAATAAGATTCACCGTGTACTGGCCGTTCAGAGGGATGACATCGACAGCATGAGGAGCACCACACGGATCATTGATCCGCTGGAGCTCTCCACTGCTTCGCCGGATACGCTGAGCCCTTTGCAGAGCATTCTGGGCAATCCGGTGACAGCAGAGGGATTCTCACAAAAGAAATTCAATCTTGTTGTAAATGATACGGGTTCTTTTTATGTCCTGAATGCAATTATGCATCTTACAGGATTCAAGAACAAGGTAAGCATAGTTCCTTCGACAAGTGTCTCATCGATTCCGTTGTTATGTAATATCCTGATGGGTTGGGGACTGGAATTTGCGGTTTTGCTTTTTGGAATTGACAGGGAGGACAATGTGGACGGATTATTGCAGGAGACAATCTTTAAAACTGACAGCAGCGGCAATGATATGATTATCAGGATGCCGGAGACTTGCCTGAATGCCGAGGATCTGTTATCGACCCTGGATTTCAAGAATCATATTCTGAAAACCAGGGAGGGAATAACCATGTCAAACTCCGAATTTATGAAGGAGAAGGAGATCTCAAGGAATTTCCTGTTCTCAAGGTTTCTGACCGAAGTCATGGTTGGAGACATTAAGCTATCTGATTTTGATGAGGAGACGCAGGAGAATTTCAGGCTTCTGATAGACAGGATTAGCAGTCTGAAATAAAAGAAAAGGAAGGGATTTTGGCACATTTATAGGATAGATAAATAGTAGCTGCCAGTTTACTGTATCCCAAATTAGGATAATACGTACATATCTTTTATCTTTGTACGGATAGAATAAACAAAGCGATGAATACAAAACTTACAATAAAATTAGACAATGATGTAATATTACGTGCCAAGAGATATGCTCATCACCGCAGGACCAGTTTGTCAAAAATGATCGAATCCTATCTCGACGCTGTGACAAAATCAGAGTCAGATGATATCGAAATTACACCCCTGGTTAAAAGTCTCAGCGGTGTTATATCACTTCCCAAAAATTATGACTATAAAAAAGAGAGGACTGATTACCTTGTAAAGAAATATTCGTGAAAAACATATTTCTCGATACAAACATAGTTCTCGATCTTCTGGCTTACAGAATGCCGTTTTATACGGATGCTGCAAAGCTTTTTTCACTTGCCGACAAGAAGAAGTTAAAACTCTCTATTTCTGCTCTTTGTCTTGCTGATGCCCATTATATCCTGTTAAAGCAAAGTCCAGACATTGAGGTAAAAAGCATATTGAGAAAATTAAAAGTACTTGTAAATGTTCTGCCTCTTGATGATAAAATAACCGATCTCGCACTTAACTCAGAATTCCGTGACTTCGAGGATGCTATCCAATACTACACCGCAATTGAGAATGATCAGGATTTGATAATAACAAGAAATCAACCTGATTTTAAGGAGAGCAAGCTACCAATTATGACTGCAAAAGAGTATATAAAATCAATGAAGAAATAGTCAGAATGGGGGTTACTTTCAGTGATCCCTGTTGGAAAATCCTGCAACTCCAAATTACTCCCGGTTTGTTTCACTCAAAAGGGATTGCTCTCCGCCTGACGGCGGATCGCGACCCCGGTTGGGGTACCTTGCAAAGCCAAAGCAAACCCTGTTTTCATGCAGTCACTAAAGTCCCTCTCCCCTGGGAGAGGGATTTAGGGAGAGGGTGATTGTGAAGGGATTGCTCTCCGCCTGACGGCGGATCGCGATCCCGTTTGGGGTACCTTGCAAAGCCAAAGCAAACCCTGTTTTCATGCAGTCACTAAAGTCCCTCTCCCCTGGGAGAGGGATTTAGGGAGAGGGTGGTTGTGAAGGGAAGGTATAAGGGGTAGTTTATGGGATTGCCTTTGGCGATCCCTTTTGGGGAACCCTGCAACTCCAAATTACTCCCAGCTCGTTTCACTCGCTGGTCTTTTTGTTTTTCATATGTCCTCACTCAGGCAAGCCTGGCTCGGCCATCTGAAAAACAAAAATCCCGCAGCAGGCTGTGGGAGTAATTTGGAGTTGCGGAGAGAGGGGGATTCGAACCCCCGGTACCCTTTTGAGGCACACTCGCTTTCCAGGCGGGCCAGTTAAACCACTCCTGCATCTCTCCCTTCGTCCTCCGTAGCTTTCTTTGACCTCCGAAGCTTTAGCGAAGGTGGTAGCGAAGGAGGCTCTTTTCATTATCCTGCCATGAAAACAGGCGGCGCAAATTACAAAATATTTCAAGAAGTTGGGGATAATCGCCAGTTTATATATTGATCCTTGTATCATATAATGGATTTAACTCCTTCCCCTTTCAGGGGGAAGGTCGGGAAGGGGGTGCTATGATGTCTCTCCGGCGATCGGCCTGCCAAGACACTCTATCACCTCTTCCCTCGATGAACATTTCCCAAGCAGCAGCATCAGCTTGGTGACAGAAGCCTCTGAGGTTATATCCTTACCGCTCACCACGCCGGCAGCAAGCATATCCCGGCTCGTTTCATACAAGCCCATTTCCACACTCCCGCCATGACATTGCGTGACATTGAGAATGATCCCGCCCTTCCTGATAAAAAGCTTGAGATCATCAAGAAACCATTTGTATGTAGGAGCATTGCCCGATCCGAAAGTCTCAATGATAAGGGCCTTAAGTCCTTTTGTGCTTATCACAGCCCGGACAAAATTGCGGCTGATCCCCGGGAAAAGCTTCAGAATGGCAACATTGTTGTCAAATTTCTTATGAACCTTTAGCTTCCTGTTACCCTGAGGATTATGGATTAGGTTGAAGTTGTACTTCAAATGTAATCCCACTACAGCAAGCGGTGGATAATTAGGAGAGTTGAAGGCATCAAAATGCTCGGCACTGAATTTTGTTGTACGGTTACCCCGGGTCAGTTCATTGTCAAAATAGATACAAACCTCAGGTACAAGAGGAAACCTGTCTTTCCGGGCAGCAGCTATCTCAATGGAAGTGATCAGGTTCTCCCTGCCATCGGTGCGGGGAAGGCCAATAGGCAACTGGGATCCTGTAAATATCACCGGTTTTGAAAGATTTTCAAGCATAAAGCTCAGAGCCGAAGCTGAATATGCCATAGTATCTGTTCCATGCAAAACAACAAATCCGTCAAACCTGTCGTAATTTTCCTCAATGGTTTCAGCCATCCTGATCCAGATCTCCGGATCAATATTCGAAGAATCCTTGACCGGATCAAATGAGACTGACTGCAGGTCAAAACCAAAACTGTTCAATACAGGGACATGATCGGTAATATGCTTGAAATCTATAGGCACGAGCGAACCTGTCAGCGGATCGTGCACCATCCCTATTGTCCCCCCCGTATAAATGATGAGAACAGACCTCTCTTTTTTCCTTTTCATTTTGCAATCAGATATTAAAAAGCCGGCATGAATTTTCAAATGTGACGGCAGCAGCCTCTTCCTCGTTCATCCCAAGGATTTCTGCCAGTTTTTTATTTATGATGCAAATATACGAACTCTCGTTTCTTTTA
>Ga0102851_10002479_pt1 | contig 11136 bp, 6 predicted proteins | sample Mud3Dept3metaG_FD_79558 | JGI IMG/M metagenome (GOLD analysis project Ga0102851, IMG submission 79558) | Freshwater wetland microbial communities from Ohio, USA, analyzing the effect of biotic and abiotic controls - Mud 3 Core 4 Depth 3... | ecosystem: Environmental > Aquatic > Freshwater >...
AAGGAACACCGATTAACGATTTTAGAAGTGAGTCGCCGCCGGGTTTTTTGAAACTGAAATCAAAAACGTTAATCGATATTCATTTAGACACTTCCCTTTTGTCGTGAAATTGCTAAAAAACTGCTTCTGCTTCAATCTTCAACCTCAGCATCAACTTCCACATGGTTGCTTTGTTTATTCAGAAATTGTAACAATTCATCCTTTTTACGGACTGCAACTGCGACCAATGAATTATCAGACAAAACTACAAATCCGCCTTTGCCGCGAATGTACTTTTTTACATGCGCCATGTTCACCATATTAGATTTGTGAAGGCGGAAAAAATTTGCTTCAGACAAAATATCTTCGTAATCTTTCAGACTTCTTGAAACAATAATTTTTCTTTGCCCTGTTAAATGAAAAGTGCAATAAGCTCTGTCAGCTTCACATCGAAGAATTTCACTGACCTGGAAAAACTCTAATCCCTCTGCAGATGGTAGCGCAATTTTTTTAAATTCAAAACTCTGATCTCTTTTATTGGCGCGCAAAACCTCGGCCATTTTAGTATTGTTAGAGGTATTTCCGTTTTGTGTTCGAAGTTTTTCTGCAACTTTTTCAACTGCATTTTTTAGTTCGGTCAAATTTATCGGTTTCAATAAATAATCGAATGCAGCAAATTTGATCGCTTTAATTGCATACTCAGCATGAGCTGTTGTAAATACAGTAAAAAAATCAGGTGATTGTATTTTATCAAAAAGCGTAAATCCATTACCTCCGGGCATTTCAACGTCGAGAAATACGACATGCGGTTTCATTGATTCGATTAATTTCACCGCGCCATCTACTGTTTCTGCTCTACCCAAAACACGAACCGATGGACAAAATTGATCAATCATTCTTGCCAGTACTTCCTGATTTTGTAATTCATCATCTACGATAATACACGTTACTTCTGCCATATAATTTTAGAGTATTGATTCCGTTCCTTTACAACTCTAAGGTCGGCAATTAATCTGTGAGAGACCGAAAAAAACCGGCAAAATTTTCCCAACGTTCACTTTCATCTCATTAACGTAATCAACCGAATCTGAATAAACAGAAAAGTCGATTTTTTTTTTACTTAATTCTATTTGCAAATCTTGTCATCCAAAATTGACAAGAAAAAAGTCCGGCGATTTTTGTTACCACGAACGGTGAGATCAAAATTTGGAACGTTGGAAAAGATTTTCCTATCGCAACGATGCCCGTAATGTATTGATAACACGGGCGATGAAACAATTCGGGCGCGACCTGTTGGGAAATTACTAACGATTTACGCAAAACAGCCGACCTAGATTTGAACCAAAATAAATCTAAAAATTATGACCCGTTCAATTCTACTTCTTTTCGTTCTTTGTTTTGCTACTATTTCTGTTTCCGCACATGAGGATTCGCTTTATTTATCGTCACAAACCGTTAATTCAGAAGATTTACCTGTTGAACATTTTCCGGGTAACGCAGATTTAGATACGATTTCTGTAATTCTTGCAAATCAAATTGATATTCATAATCCGGTTTTTGATTTTGTTAAACTCAGACCTTTTTATAACCAATCATTTAAATATACAGCCGGAATGAGTTTGAAAACAACACGCCTTGACAATTCAATGGCTAATTATAACGATACCAGCGAACATCATTTTACCGTTAACAGTCACAGCCCTATTTTTAGCTTCACCCATGAGATGATGATTGACAGCACATTTGGATTGTCTTATTCATTAGGATATTCTTCTTCAAACATTTATTTTGACAATCAATATTATGGTTCAAAACAATATTTTATATCCCTCAATCCACAACTTTTTGTACACCGCTCTTATAATTTCGAATATTACGTAAAACTTAAAATTGGTCTTTTATATGAGGATAACCGCCTGGATGAAAATCCTTCAGAAATTCTTCGCCGTATTTATCCTACAAAATTTCACATGTTTACCGGGGTTACAATTGCAGGTATAAATTATTTGATTAGTGATCATCTTGCCATGACAGCAGAACTTTCCATCTGGTCGGCAGAAACAATTAATTTTGGAATCTCTTATCGCTTTCTGACAAAACAAAAAGAAAAAATGCCTGAGCTTTATAAAATTGCTTATTAAACGGCAAGCATTAAAATAGCAGATGTCTGAAAACAAAATTATTTTAACCACAGAGATGCGCCGGGTTAAATTCACAGAGGTTCCGCAGAGTTGAATTACACGGTTTTAAAATAAAATTACTCTGTGAAACTCCGCGCCGAACTTCTTTTAAACTGCGCCTGCCCTGAAGAATTGAAGGGTGATTAAAAAATCCAGCTATTCTTTCTGATAAATTTTACATTTCAAATCACTTGAATTAAATTGGAGAATTGCACTCCAAAATTGAGTCTAACTAACTCGTTCAAAAGTAAAATCTCAAAAACCAATACGTTAATTCGATAAAAAGCAACGTTGGGAAAGTCAAATTTAAATCGGTAAAAATTTAATCTAAATTCGTTATTGGTCAATTTGCCGTTTTTTAAAAGGCATGTTTTTTAACTAATAAAACTTCAAGACATTTTTTTGAAAATGAACAAAATTTTAATCAATACTATTTCATGAAATCAACAACAAAAGCCGACTCAGTCAAAAACCTGGTTCCCGTTTTATCTAAAGGGGAAAAGCAAGAAATAGTGAGCTATTATCGCGCTTATGAAAAGCATGAAGCTGAGATAACAGAGTTGGCAACAGAAGAATTAAAGGACCATCCTGTTTTTGGAAAACTGATCAGGGACATTCCAAAAGATGTTGCCGAAGCTCAGAATAAAATTTCTCAGCAACTTCAGAAAGATGCCATTATGAATAATAACTGGCAACCTTTTATTGAGTTTCAACTTATTCAAGGATCCACTTATGCAAAAATGGGCCTTGATTTTAAAACCTGGTACGAAGTTATTGTACTTGCAAGAAAATATTTAACACCATGCCTGAATAAGGAATATGCGAACACGCCACAACTTCTGCAATCGATAAATGGCATGAATCGTTTTATGGATATTGGAATGGCATTAATCGGCGAAGCTTATCTGCGGGAAAAACAAGAAATCATTGAAAGTGAGCAAGCCAAGATTATAAAATTGAACCGGGATCTTGAACAAAAAGTAAATGAACGCACAGATCAATTGCAACAAAGTATAAATGAAATACTGAGAGTTTCAAATGACAACCAGGACCTTTACGATCATGCACCCTGTGGTTATCTATCGGTTGACCTTTCTTTAACCATTTCAAGCATCAATGTAACCTTACTTGGATGGCTCGGATATTCGTTGAACGAAGTTGTAGGTAAAATGAAATTTGAAGATTTGTTATGCCAGAAAAGCAAAGAAACTTATCTAAAAAACTTAACAGCTACTTATTCAGAATTCATTTCAAAAGGTTTTATTAATGACCGTGAATATGATTTTAAACGAAAAGATAAAACCACGTTTAATGTAATTATCAACGCCACTGCTGTATTCAATGAAAAAGGTGAATTTATTAGAAGCAGAACAATCGTTAATGACAATACTTTCAGAAAAAAAGCGGAACATGATTTAAGAGAAGCGAATTTCGAACTGGAAGCACAAGCGCAAAAACTTCAGGCATCTGATGAAGAATTGCGCGTACAACAGGAAGAACTTATGCAATCTAACCAGGAATTGGAAGAAAAAAGTCAACTACTTGAAGAAAAAAACCAGATTGTCAGTGAAAAGAATGAAGAACTTGAAGCAGCATCATTTGAACTGACAAGCAAAGCAGAAGAACTCGCGCTGAGCAGTAAATACAAATCCGAGTTCCTGGCAAACATGAGTCATGAATTACGCACACCGCTTAATTCTATTCTTTTATTAAGCAGACTTCTTGCAGACAATTCTGAAAAAAATCTTACCGGTGAACAAATTGAATTTGCAACCGTGATTCATAATTCAGGAAACGGACTTCTTGATCTGATCAATGAAATTCTTGATTTATCAAAAATAGAATCCGGGAAAATGGAAATTGACATTGAAGATGTTGCATTGTCAATTATTTGTAAAAATGTTCATGAGCTCTTTATACCTGTTGCAAAAGAGAGAAGCCTGTCGTTTATAATAAAAAAGGATGATTCGATTCCTGCATCAATAAAAACAGATAGAATAAGAACTGAACAGGTTCTGAAAAATTTTGTTTCCAATGCATTAAAATTTACAGAAAAAGGAAGTGTTGAACTGATAGTAAGAATGCCTGATAAAGCAGAATCAGATTCACTGAAAATAAACCGCAGAAAATTTATTGCTTTTGAAATTAAAGATACCGGAATTGGAATTCCGAAAGAAAAACACAGTTTGGTTTTTGAAGCCTTTCAACAAGCAGATGGATCCACGAGAAGAAAATATGGCGGAACAGGTTTAGGGCTTTCAATAAGCAAGGAAATATCACATATGCTGGGTGGTGAAATTTTATTAAAAAGCGAGCCGGGAAAAGGAAGTTCGTTTACATTAATAATACCGGTGGATCTTGAAAGTACAGAAACACCGGGTACTGCTGAAATTTCCAACGCAAATAAAAAAAGAAAGTTCGACGAATTAAAATCAGAGTTATTGTCAGGCTTGTCAGACAAAAGCGTATTATTATTTACACCTGAAGAAATTCCCGATGACAGATTAACAATCGGTGCAAAAGATAAAGCAATATTAATTGTAGAAGATGATACAACATTTGCGGCTGCGCTTAAAAAAAGTATCCAGGAAAGAGGATACAAAGTTGTTGTTGCAGTAAGTGGAGCTGACGCTGTCCATTACGCACTTAAATATAATCCTGTCGGAATTTTGCTTGATATTCAACTGCCGGTAAAAAACGGCTGGACAGTAATGAAGGAATTGAAAGACAACCCGGTAACAAGACATATACCTGTTCACCTGATGTCATCGCTTGATATAAAAAGTAACGAGACAATTAGTTTAGGAGCGGTTGATTTTATTAATAAACCAATCGCTGAAAAAAAACTCGGTGTCATGTTGGATCGCATTGAAAGTATCCTGGGAGAATCGCCAAAAACAATTTTATTGATTGATAATAACAGCAAGCACACAAAAGCACTGAATAATTTTATCAGCGATTTTTCCATAAAATGTATCACAGCATCAACAGCAAAAAAAGCATACGAAGTTCTCAAAAAAGATCGGGTTGATTGTGTTGTTCTGGACATGGGATTTCCGGATGAAATAGGTTACGAAATTTTGGATACACTTAAAAAAGATAAGAAATTCGAAAAGTTACCGGTCGTTATTTATACAGGGAAATCTTTATCCCTTCACGAAGAAAAAAAACTTAAACAATATGAACGTGCAGTTGTCTTAAAAACAGCCGACAGTTTCAACAGTGTTGCCAGCCAGATTACAATTTTCCTACATTTAGTAGAAAACCGCGTAGAAGGTAAAACACAAAAAAAACCTTATTTAAAAGATAAAATACTTATCGATAAACACATTCTGATTGTTGACGATGATGTACGAAATATTTTTTCGCTTACCAAACTGCTTGAGGGACAAAAAATGAAAGTAAGTTCAGCTTGCGATGGAAATGAAGCACTCGAAATACTGCGAACAAATCAGGATATTGACCTTGTGCTGATGGACATGATGATGCCGCACAAAGATGGGTACGAAACCACGATTGATATTCGCAAAGAAAAGTTGTTAAAAAACACGAAGGTTATCGCCGTTACAGCAAAAGCAATGCTCGGGAATCGCGAAAAATGTATTAGTGCAGGTGTCAATGATTATATAACCAAACCGGTGGATGTTGATCAATTATTGGCTCTCTTAAGAATCTGGCTCTATGAATAAACATGAAACTAATTTAAACGGCAAGACTATTCTGTTAGTAGATGATGATGACAGGAATATTTTTGCGCTTTCTGCCGCACTCAGATCAAACGGACCAACAATTCTGACAGCAACAGATGGCATTGAATGCCTGAAAAAATTAAAGTTGCACAAAGAAGTAGATTTGGTTTTGCTTGATATGATGATGCCTAAAATGGATGGTTATCAAACACTGAAGGAAATACGAAATGACCGCGACCTGAAAAATATTCCGGTGATAGCCTTAACCGCACAAGCAATGAAAGGAGATCAAAAAAAATGCCTTGACGCGGGAGCAAATGAATATTGTTCAAAGCCTGTTGATATTGATAGTCTTATAAATAAAATTAATTCCCTGGTAACACTTAGGTAAATAAATTAATGTGCGTTGCAGCGAATAATTAACTACGGCCTGTTGCAACGTGCAACAAAAATTGCATGGCAAACAAAGTAGCCCGTACACTGCACCAATAGTAAAAGAAATCAATATGGAATCAACAAAAGTGCATGATCAGGAAATGCTGTCTTTGCTCGAATCTATTTATAAAAAATATGGCTACGATTTCAGGCAATACTCCGAAGCGCATGTTAACCGGAGAATAAAAAACAGGATGATGTTGTCGGGAATGAAGAATATTTCTGAAGTAGAATTTAAAATTTTACATGATCAATCATTTGCAGGCCAATTATTGCAGGATCTTTCAATAACGGTAACCGAAATGTTTCGGGATCCGGGATTTTATTCTTCACTGCGTGAAAATGTTATTCCCATTTTAAAAACATACCCATTTATAAAAATATGGCATGCCGGCTGTTCAACAGGCCAGGAGGCATATTCACTGGCGATTATTTTAAAGGAAGAAGGATTGTACGACCGGACAACTATTTATGCTACCGATTTTAATCAGCAAGCGCTGGACCAGGCAAAAGACGGTATTTTTTCAAATGATCTGATCAAAGAATATACGATTAACTATCAATTGTCAGGTGGTAAAGAATCGCTTTCAAATTATTATACATCAGATTATGATCACGTGATTATGAACCAATCATTAAAAAAAAATATTGTGTGGGCAAATCATAATCTTGTTATAGATAGTGTTTTTGCGGAAGTACATATAATATTATGCAGAAATGTGCTAATCTATTTTGAACGGAATCTTCAAAACAAAGTACAACAGCTTTTTTTTGATAGCCTGGTTAGCGGTGGCATTTTATGTCTCGGGTCAAAAGAAGGATTACGTTTCACTGATTTTTTCAATGCATATACCGAGTTGGATAAAAAGGAACGAATTTTTAAAAAAAAATATTAAAATGCAGTATGAGGCAATAGCTATCGGAGTTTCTTCGGGAGGGCTGAATGCTTTGAAAATAATATTGTTTTCATTGCCAGCTGGATTTGCCATACCCATTATTATCGTGCAACATGTCAGTGCCCGCTCAGAAGGATATTGGATAGAACTTTTAAATGAAAAAAGTAACATCCTTATAAAAGAAGCGGATGAAAAAGAAAAAATTGAAAATGGAATAGCTTATGTTGCTGCACCAAATTATCATCTGATGATAGAAAAGGATAAAACATTTTCATTAACGATTGAAGAACGGGTAAATTATGCGCGTCCGTCAATTGATGTTCTTTTTGAATCCGCAGCCATTTGCTATAAAAATAAATTAATCGGTATTATTCTGACAGGCGCCAACAGCGATGGCTCAAAAGGAATAAAACAAATCCAGGAATATGGTGGTTTGACGATTGTCCAGGATCCTGAAAAGGCAGAGTCATCTTTAATGCCTGAATCAGCAATATCCGCAATTAAACCTGATCACATTTTACCGCTGGAAGAAATTGCATCTCTACTAATAAACCTTGATAAAAAAAATAACAATTAATATGAACCTTACGATCAGAGCCAAATTATTAGGTGGTTTTTTTATTCTTTTAATCCTGTTGATTTCAATAGGATTTATTATGATGAGTAAACTTTCGGCATCAAATGAAAGACTGAATGACATCATCGATAACTCCGGAAAAAAAGTAAGCCTTTCGCAGGAGATTTTGATTTTTGTTCTTGATGCCACAAGACATGAAAAAAATATTATTCTTGAAAACGATCCGGTCAGGAAAGATCAATATAAGGACCTTATTTATTCGGCCATTGCGAACGCTGATAAAAAAATAAAAGAACTGGAAGAGTTAGTTGACGAAGAGGGCGCAATTATATTAAACGAATTTAAAACAACCTGGTCTTCATTTCAAACTGATCTTAATGAGATCATCTCACTGGCCATGAAAAATGAAAACGAAAAAGCTTTTCAAATTTCAATTGAACGTGGATTGAATGTCCGCGATCTTGCAATTGATCAAATGACCAGGCTCATTGAAAAAAATCAGAAAATTATGGAAGATGACAGGCAGGTGAATAATAAAAATTACGATTCAGCTTTAAGCCTTATTATCTATTTAATAATTGCAGGTGTATTGCTTGTCAGCCTTATTTCATTCTGGATTATCCGAAGCATTACAAAACGGATTTCCATTATCACAGCTGAAGCGGAAAAAATTGCCAGCAGAGAATTCACAAACAGTAAACTTCAAAACAATACGAATGACGAATTAAAACCCATATTCAATTCGCTGATCAGCATTAATGAAAGTTTTCGTGAGGTAACCGAAAATGCAAACAAGGTAGCTTTTGGTGACTATTCGGTGGACCTTTCGCCAAGATCAGAAAAAGATGTGTTAGGAAATGCATTGAAAAAGATGACACAGTCGCTGCGCGAAACTACTGCCGCAAATGAAAAACATAACTGGCTTTCGGCCGGTCAGAATCAGCTCAATGAAAAATTGATCGGCGATCAGGATGTTGAAGAATTGGCATCTAATACAATTAACTTTTTATGCACTTACATCGGTGCAAATATCGGAGCCGTTTACCTCGCTAATGACAATGGCAGAGAATTAAGACTAAGCGGACAATATGCTTTTTTATCACATGAGAAGACCAAACAAAAATTTGAATTGAATGAAGGGTTGATCGGACAAGTTGCGAGCGAACAAAAACAAATTTTTTTAACCGATATTACAGACGAACAAATTCGAATTACATCTGCCATAATAGAAACAAAACCAAAGCAACTTGTTATTACACCTTTTTTATTTGAGGGTAAAACAATGGGTGTAATTGAAATTGGAAAACTGGTAAACTTTACAGATTCCGAAAAAGAATTTATTGATTCTTCAATGGAAACGATAGCAATCTGTTTTAATTCAGCAACGGCACGAAAAAAAATCCAGCATTTATTGGAAGAAACACAGGTTCAGAGTGAAGAACTTCAGACACAGCAGGAAGAGTTGAAACAGATGAACGAGGAACTTGAAGAACAGTCACAAAACCTCAAGCAGCAGCAAGAGGAATTACAAATGACGAATGAAGAACTAGAGGAACAAACGCAATCGCTTGAAATGAAAAATAAAGAAGTGGAGGCTTCAAAATATGATATTGAACAAAAAACAAAACAACTGGAAGTAAGCAGTAAATACAAATCTGAGTTTCTTGCCAATATGTCGCACGAGTTAAGAACTCCCCTTAACAGCCTGTTAATTCTTTCAAAAGATCTTTCTGAGAATAAAAAGAAAAACCTCGATGATGACCAGGTTGAAAGTGCCGAAATTATTTATAAAAGCGGGCATGATCTTCTTATACTGATCAACGAAGTACTTGATTTGTCAAAAATAGAAGCTGGTAAAATGTCCATCAATATTGAACGGATCTCGTTGAAAAATTTTACAGATGAATTGGTTCGGGATTTCAAACACAATGCTGAACAAAAGGGATTAGAATTAACAGTCAAACTTGATCATGAACTACCCGGCTCAATTCGCAGCGATTCGCAAAGATTAAACCAGATTCTTAAAAATCTCTTATCGAATGCAATTAAATTTACGGAAAAAGGCAGCGTAAATATTTCTGTGAACAGGTACACCGAAAACACGATAATAATTTCAGTTTCTGATACCGGAATCGGAATTCCGGAAGACAAACAAATGGCAATTTTTGAGGCCTTCCAACAAGCGGATGGCGGAACCTCCAGGAAATATGGCGGAACAGGATTAGGGTTATCTATCTCGCGCGAACTGGCAAAATTATTAGGCGCTGAAATTAAATTAACCAGCCAATTAAACAAAGGATCTGTTTTTTCAGTTATTATTCCGCTTGAGATAAAACCGGGGCAGGAATTCACACCGGTAAATGCAATCAAAGAAACTGTCTTGTTTGAACCAAGCTATGAAAACAATTCAAAATTTCGCGATTATCCGGCCGTCCCTGATGACAGGACTTCAATTCTGGAAGATGACAAAATTGTACTCATAATAGAAGATGATCTCAAATTTGCAGCAATACTTTTAAATCAGGCCAATAAAAAAGGATTCAAATGTTTATCTGCCGCAACAGGAGAAGATGGTCTTGCTCTTGCAATAAAATACATACCTCAGGCAATTATCCTCGATATTGATTTGCCAGGAATTAATGGAAATAAAGTATTAGCAGAATTAAAAGCAAATCCTGAAGTACGGCATATTCCTGTTCACATTGTTTCGGTAAATGAACGAACAATAGATCCGATTAAAGAAGGTGCAATTGAGTATCTCATGAAACCAATTGATAAAAAAGACCTGGATGAAGCTTTTAACAGGATCGAAAATTTTGTAAGCCGCAAAATGAAAAATCTTCTCATTATTGAAGACGATGAAAATGCGCGAAAAGCGATGCGTAAACTGATTGGAAACGGAGATGTAAAATGTTTTGAAGCCGGAACCGGGAAAGAGGCGCTTTCGATTTATTTGGACAATCACATTGATTGTATTGTTCTCGACCTGGGATTACCTGATATGACCGGGTTTGATCTCATTCATAAACTGGACGATATTAATGATCATAACATCCCGCCTATTATAATATACACAGGAAAAGAACTTTCAAAAGAAGAAAGCGAAGAGCTTCAAAAATACTCCGAAAGTATTATTATTAAAGGTGTAAAATCCGAAGAACGGTTGCTGGATGAAACGGCCCTTTTCCTGCATCGCACAATTCGCAATTTACCGGAATCAAAACGACTCATCATTCATAATTTATATGATAAAGAAATTGTATTTAATTCTAAAAAGGTTCTGCTCGTAGATGATGATATGCGAAATGTTTTTGCCCTTTCAAAAATTTTAAAAGAACGTAACATGGCCGTCGTTAAAGCGGATAACGGAAAAAATGCAC
>Ga0102851_10002480_pt1 | contig 11135 bp, 10 predicted proteins | sample Mud3Dept3metaG_FD_79558 | JGI IMG/M metagenome (GOLD analysis project Ga0102851, IMG submission 79558) | Freshwater wetland microbial communities from Ohio, USA, analyzing the effect of biotic and abiotic controls - Mud 3 Core 4 Depth 3... | ecosystem: Environmental > Aquatic > Freshwater >...
AGGCACTCTGCGCCACCACCATGCACGCCATCAACGCCTATTCCAAGACCAGCTATCTCGAGCAGCCGACGCTGTTCCTGGAGTTCCACGGCACCCAGGCAAGTGTCGAAGAGCAGGCCCGTCTGGTGCAGGAGATTGCTCACGCGAACGGCGGCATGGAGTTCCAGTGGGCCGCAAGAGCCGAGGAACGCAACAAGCTCTGGCAGGCGCGGCACGACGCCTATTTTGCCTGCCTGCAACTCATGCACGGCACCCGCTGCGTAGCCACCGACGTGTGCGTACCCATATCGCGCCTGACCGAGTGCATTACGGAAACGGCGAAGGACATCGAGAAGGCCAGCCGCCCCATACCCCTGTTCGGCCACGTCGGCGACGGCAACTTCCATTGCGTACTGCTGGTGCGTCCGCACAACGAGGCCGACTTGGCCGAAGCGCGCGCCTTCAACGAGCGGCTGGTCAGCCGGGCCCTGGAGATGGAGGGCACCTGCACCGGCGAGCACGGCATCGGCTTCGGCAAGCTGAAGTGGCTGGCGCGAGAGCACGGCGAAGGCGTCGAACTGATGCGCGCCATCAAGCGCACGTTCGATCCGGACAACCTGATGAATCCCGGGAAGGTCTTTCCCGTGGAGAGCTGATTCCTAGAGCTTGATGAAATTGTCGCGGTAGTACTTCATCTCCGCAATCGACTCGTAGATGTCGGCAAGCGCCTCGTGCTTGCCGCTCTTGACCACGCCCTTCGCGAGTTCAGGCTTCCAACGCCGCACCAGTTCCTTCAGCGTGCTGACATCGAGATTGCGGTAATGAAAACAGGCCTCCAGCCGCGGCATCCAGCGCGCGAGGAAACGCCGGTCCTGGCAAATCGAATTTCCGCACATCGGCGATGCGCGCGCCGGCACGTATTGTGCGATGAATTCGATCGTGGCGCGCTCGGCGTCGACCTCGGACAGCGCAGAGGCCTTGACCTTATCGATCAGACCCGAGCGCCCATGCGTGCCTTTGTTCCAGTCATCCATGGCATCGAGTGCCGCATCGCTCTGATGCACCACCAGTACGGGCGCCTCGGCCACCGTCGCCAGCTGCGAATCAGTGATTACTATCGCGATCTCGATGATGCGGTCGGTGTCGGGGTTCAGCCCCGTCATTTCCATGTCGAGCCAGATGAGATTGTTCTGATCTTGCGGCATAGGGCGGCGGTTCCGTGTTGGTGTCGGTGTAGAATGGAATTCTCTCATACGTGCGCCCCCCCGCTCCTTCCGACCCGATGCATCCTTTCACGCTCGCCTTTCTGGCCGCCCTGCTGGTCACCACCCTCGCGCGGCTCTGGCTGGCGCGACGGCACATACGCCACATAACCGCGCATCGCGACACGGTACCAGCGGAATTTGCCGGCCAGATCACCCTGGCGGCGCACCAGAAGGCCGCCGATTACACTGCCGCCCGGACCCGTGTCGGTATGGTCGAGACTGTCGTCGGCGCGCTCGTGCTGCTAGCCTTTACGCTCGGCGGTGGCCTGCAGGGGATCTGGTCTTCATGGACCCCGCTGCTCGCCCCCGGCGGCTATGCCCACGGCATCGCATTCATCGTCACGGTGGTGATTGCCGGCGGCATCGTCGACCTGCCGTTCGGGCTGTATCGCACGTTCGTCATTGAAGCCAGGTTCGGCTTCAACCGGATGACGCTGGGCCTGTATTTACTAGATCTGGCCAAGCAGGGCATGCTCGGTCTCCTGCTGGGCGCACCACTCGCGCTTTGCGTACTGTGGCTGATGGCGGCCATGGGAGCGGCGTGGTGGCTGTATGTCTGGCTTACCTGGGTTGGATTCAACCTGCTCATCGTTACGCTCTACCCCACGGTCATCGCGCCCCTCTTCAACCGATTCACGCCGCTCGAGGATGAAGCCCTCAAGGGGCGGATCGAGCAACTGCTCGCACGCTGCGGCTTCCGCTCGCAGGGGCTGTTCGTGATGGACAGCTCCCGCCGCTCGAGCCACGGAAATGCCTATTTCACCGGGTTTGGCGCCGCAAAGCGCATCGTGCTGTTCGACACACTGATCGCCCGGCTCGCACCAGCCGAGATCGAGGCCGTGCTCGCCCATGAGCTTGGTCACTTCAGCCGCAGACACGTATGGAAACGCATGGCACTGCTCTTCAGTGTCAGCCTCGGATTCCTCTGGCTCCTTGGATATCTCATCGGTCAGGACTGGTTCTACAGCGCGCTGAACGTGCAGGCGCACGCGACGGCGATGGCGCTGGTGCTGTTCTTCATGGTGGCCCCCGTGTTCGCCTTCTTGCTCCAGCCGCTGATGAGCCTTTACTCCCGCCGGCACGAGTACGAGGCCGACGCCTATGCCGCGCAGCACGCCGCCGCGTCGGACCTTGCGCAAGCGCTGGTCAAGCTCTATCAGGACAATGCCGCGACGCTCACGCCCGACCCTCTGCATTCGGCGGTGTACGATTCGCACCCGCCGGCCGCGCTCCGGGTAGCGCGCCTTCAGCCCGCGAAGGGCTGAGCCGGGATGACTTGCGCGGCTGCCAGGTCACGGGCCCCGCTTGTCTGCAGCTGAGCATATTGCCGGCGAGGTCGTCGCTGCCCACGGCAGGCACTATCTGGTGGAGTTCGCCCCGGGCAACGTGCTGCTGTGCGTTCCACGCGGAAAGAAGAGCCTTCTTGCCTGTGGCGACCGGGTCAGCGTCGCGCTGACCGGGCCCGGGCAGGGCGTTATCGATGACGTGGCTGCGCGCAAGACCGCCTTCTTTCGCTCCGTGGCACACCGTACCAAGCTGATCGCCGCCAACGCCACACAGGTGGCCGTCGTCTGCGCCACCAGCCCGAGTTTCAGCGACGAGCTCGTGGCACGCGTGCTCGTGACGGCCGAGCATCAGGGGCTCAAGGTGCTGGTGGTGCTGAACAAATCGGACCTTGCCGATATGCTCCCGAGCGCGCGCGCACGCCTGGCACCTTTCGAGCAGGCGGGCTATCAGGTGATCGTGATGAGCGCGAAGCAGGATGCAAGCCCGCTCGCGCAAGCGCTCGAGGGCGAGATCACCGTTTTCGTGGGGCAGTCGGGCATGGGCAAATCGACCCTGCTCAACGCGCTCGTGCCCGATGCAAACCGGGCCACGCGCGAAATCTCGGTCTTCCTTGCAGCGGGACGCCACACAACCAGTGATGCGCGGCTCTACCGTATGGAGGACACCGCCATCATCGATTGCCCGGGACTGCAGGAATTCGGCGTCGGGCATCTAGGGCGCAACGACATCGAGGCAGCGTTTCCCGAGTTCAGGCAGCATCTGGGCCGGTGCCGCTTTCCCGACTGCCGCCATGACAGGGAGCCCGGCTGCGCCGTCCACGCCGCATGCGCCCGCGGCCAGATACATCCGCGACGGATGGAACTGTTCCAGCGCATCGTCACCTCGGGACTGGCGAGCGCGCACTCGAAATAGGTCCCCGGTGAAAGTCTTCTATGCATCGCTCAAGGCGCACGAGATTCACCACCTGAAGAACCTGCTCGAGTCAGCTGGGATCCGCTGCCGAATCCGCAATGAGGGGCTGTCAACGCTCGCAGGCGAAGTGCCCTTCATGGAATGCGCGATGCAACTGCTTCTGGAAAACGAGTCCGACCGCGATCTCGCCAATGCGATCCTGCGCGAGCTGACCTCGCGCAGCGTGCCGGCCGGCGATTCCTGGGATTGCCCCCGTTGCGGGGAACGTATCGAGGCTCAGTTCACGGCGTGCTGGAACTGCCGTGCGGAAAGGCCGGCGCAGCCACCTAGCTGACGGCGCGAGCCACTCCGAGCAGCAGGAGCATGAGCAGCCACAGAACAAGCGCGCGCCAGACCAGGCCTATCGCGCTGTCGAAGAATCCCGCATCAGCGTCCTCGCCCAGCCCAAGTTCCGGGCGCTCCACCACGCTGCCGTGAATGACGACCGGGTTCCCCAACCGCACGCCCATGGCGCCCGCCCCTGCGGCCAGCACGATGCCCAGCGCGGCATCCGACCACCTTGCGGCCTGAGTGCGCCAGCAGAATATCGCGTCCTCGAAATCCCCCACGACGGCGAATGCAGTGGCGGTAAAGCGAACAGGCAACCAGTCGAGGACCTCGAACGCCTGCCTTGCGAAGCGCCCGAACTGGGCGAATTCCGGATTGTCCGCGGTTCCCCAGCGACGATGCAGGAACGCAGCAAGCCGGTACAGGATCGCTCCAGAAGGGCCCGGCAGGAGCACGAACCAGAAGATCACGGCGAACACATGCCTGTGCGACGCACCCAGCGCCTCTTCGATAGTGAGGCGCGCCACTTCCTCGCGCGACAGGTCGCTACAGTCGTGGCCGCGCCATGCTGCGAGCAATTCGCGGGCCCGCGCCAGATCCTCCTGCTTGAGGGCAAGGTGGATGGCGGTAAAATAGTGGCTGAACTGCCGGAAGCCCATGGTGAGATACAGCGCCAGCACGTTGAAGGCCAAGGCGAACAGAGGACTCCAGCGCAGCAGCAGTACGTGCGAGAACCAGGCCAGCAGCACCGGAGGCAGCACCGCCACCACCCACGCCACCATGCCATGCTGCGCCTCGCCCGCATTGAACTGGCGCTCCAGGAAATTGGCGTAACGCGCAACCTGCGAGAACAGGTAGTGCCGGTCCGCGAGCGGCCGCCATTGCTCGAGCAACAGCGCCGCGATCAGAGAGATCAGGCCCATCGGAAGACTTGATTGAACGAGCGCGAAGATAGCACATTTCGCGCGACCACCCGGACGGGAAACGATGACGCAACAACCCGAGCTTCGGATCACGCCGCCCTACGGTTACGACGAAATCGTGCCGTTGCAGAAGAGCCACCGGGTGCTGCTGCGACACGGCACTACCCCCGGCTTCTGCCGCACCATCAACGCCCTGGCTGTAAGCTATGCCGAGTTCGTGGTTGCCAGCCGCGACTATCCCATCGTCTTCGCCTCCGGCGACAACGGCTCGACGTTTGCCCCGGTGGTGGTCCTGGGACTCGCCCAGGAGCAGAACCTGTTTCTCACTTCCCATGGCGACTGGGACCCCGGAACATACGTCCCGGCGTTCGTTCGCCGCTATCCGTTCTGCGTGTCCAAGGTCTACGTGGATGGCGTGCCGCGCGGCGAGCGCATGGTGTGCGTGGCGAAGGCGCACATCAACCCCACCGGCACGCCGCTGTTCGACGACGCGGGAGCGCCGACTGCACATTGGGCGCCGATCGAACAGCTGCTTGCCGATTACGAAACCGATCTCGACCTGACCGCGCAGATGTGCGCCGTCTTCGCCAAGCTTGGGCTATTCTCGCCATTTCAGTTCCAGGTCATCGAGTCGGACTTGCCGCATCTGACCCTCGAGGGGATGTACCGCATCGACGAGGCAAAGCTGCTCGCGCTGAAGCCCCTCAGCATGAAGGCCCTGTTAACGCGCGGGTTTATGGGCCGTGTATACGCCCATTTCCATTCGCTGGAGAACTTTGCGCGGCTTTACCAGCGCGCGAGGTGCCCACGAACCCATGCGGTAAGAAACGAATAGAAGTTCATCTGCATCCCGGTGGTACGCCTGCGCTCCGGGCGGGCGAAGCATGGAGTGGAGCGCGGAGGTGCGACCGCAACCAGGTTCGCGAATCAGGGACTAGCCCGTCAGGAAGCTGTAGAAGTTCATCAGCATCCCTGCGGTCGCCCCCCAGATGTAGTACTGCCCATAGGGCATTGCATAATAATGCCGCCTGCGGCCGAGGTGCAGGACGCTGTTGCGCTGGTGATTCGCCGGGTCGAGCAGAAAACCAAGCGGAACCTCGAAGATTTCCGCCACCTCGAAATCGTCCGGCTTCAAGTCGAGCGGCGGGCGCACTAGCCCTACAACCGGCGTGACGCGATAGCCAGTGACTGTCACGTATTCGCTCAGGCTGCCGAGAATTTCGATCTGGTCGGAAACCAGTCCGATCTCCTCCTCGGCCTCCCTCAGCGCCGTCTGGGCGGGGTTCTCCTCGTGGGGCTCGGCCCTCCCGCCGGGAAAGCTGATCTGTCCCGCATGGTCATGCAGGTGATCGGTTCTGCGCGTGAATAGAACCGTCAGCCCGCCACTATGGCTGACTACGGGGACCAGCACGGCCGCCGACCGCAGCGACTCGGCCTCGCGGAAGAGCAGGCCGTCTCCCGTGGTAACCGGCGAAAACGACCGCGGCTGCGCGAACCGCCCGCGCAGCCAATGCTCGTCCAGCCCTCGGGGAGAGGTCAAGTTCTTCATTGCTTTGGGCAGGTGACCGCTTTGCACTGCTTTTCGACACCTTGTCCCGCCCGGCGTTCTCCCGTCCTCAGGGAAGCAATATGGAAGAGCCCGTGGTCTTCCTCGCCTCGAGATCACGGTGCGCTTGCGCCGCCTCGTGCAACGGATAGCGCTGGTTGACCTCGATCTTCACCCTTCCCGAGAGCACGATATCGAATAGATCCTTCGCAGTCGAAACGAGGTCCTCGCGTTTGGCCGTGTAGGGCATGAGTGACGGGCGCGTAAGGAACAGAGACCCTTTCAGCACCTTGCCGAAGTCGACAGGCGGCACCGCGCCAGAGGCATTGCCAAAGCTGACCATCATACCGAATGGACGCAGGCACTCGATTGAACGGTCGAACGTGTCCTTCCCGACCGAATCGAACACGACCGGAACGCCCGCTCCTTTGGTGATTTCCTTGACCCGTTCGACGAAATTCTCCCGGCTATAGTTCACCGTATGATGGCAGCCGTGCGCCCTTGCCAGCTGCGCCTTTTCCTCCGATCCCACGGTGCCGATCACGGTCACGCCGAGGGCGGCAAGCCACTGGCAGGCGATCAGGCCGACGCCGCCGGCAACCGCGTGCCAGAGTACGACATCACCCGGCTGGACCTTGTAGGTCCGCTTGATGAGGTACTGAACCGTCATTCCCTGAAGCATCATCGCCGCCCCCTGCTCCACGGAGATGCCCCCGGGCAGATTCACCAGACGGTCAGCCGGCATGTTGCGCACTTCACAGTAGGCGCCGATGGGCGGACTTGCGTAGGCCACCCGGTCGCCAGGTTTCACGTTCGTGACTCCCGCACCAACCGCCTCGACCACCCCCGCGCCTTCCAGGCCGATCCCCGAAGGATAGGTCATCGGGTACAGCGCGATGCGCTGGTAGACGTCGATGTAGTTGAGCCCGACTGCCTGGTGGCGCACGCGCGCCTCCCCTGGGCCCGGTTCACCGACGCCGACCTCCTCCCATTGCAGGACTTCGGGGCCGCCGGCCTTGTACACCCGTATCGCTTTAGGCATCACTTTCCTCTGGTCTGGTTGTTGTCATGGGAAAAACGCATTCCCGCCCAGCCAGGCGGGTCTGAAGAGGCGGTGCCGTTCCATCGGCGTACCCCTGCAGCCGGATAAAGGCCATTTCCCATCCACGTAGAATCGACTGCGGGTCCCGCAAAGCGCGAATTTCACTTGTTCGCGGGGTCCTTCTGATCTGCCGGCTGAAACGTCTGGGCCTGCTGCTGCAGCACATTCCACCAGGCTTCCGCGAAGGGATTGCCGCTGGCGCCGGCCTGCGCGCCGACCTTCGCCGCCTCGGCGCCGGCAGCCTGCATGCCGTGCATTGCGGAGAGGGTCGCACGCTGCATTTCCATCCCTTGGATGGTCATCTTGAGAAGGTTGAGATTCATGGCAAGCCAAGTCTCGACGGACTTCAGTTCGGCGATTCGTTTGTCGATCTCGGACACATCGAGCGTGGGCGTCACCATTCCCGGCATCGGCAGGCCCATCGGGCCCCAAAGCATCTTGAGGAATTCAAATGGATCGGGTCCGGAGGACTGGGTCATGACGGGCACGGCGAATTGGGACAAATACGGAGTTTAGTGCCCCGCGCCGAGGAATTCCAGCATCTCGTCGCGGCGCGCCATCGTGTCCTGGTAGCCGAGATCGATCAGGGCGCGGCAGAACCCGCGTTCGAACAGGAGATAGCTCGCAAGGTTCGAGCCGGATCGGCTCATGGCCCCCACTCCCCGAAGCATGAAGCGGACCGACCATGGGAGCTCGTCGAGGTAGCGCGCGGCGATACGCGAAATCTGCTGGCTGGGCGATATCAGCAGGACGTCGATCTTCCGCAGCTGCATCCCCGCCTCCCTCGCACTGTCCTCGGGAATAAGGCTGATGGTGCGGTTTATCCGGTGCAGGCGCTCGATGTCGACCTTCAGGCTGTCCAGGAAAATGCTGTTCATGGCATGGCCGGCGATCTGCGCAAGGGTTGGATAGACATCCGAGTGCACGCGCGGCGGTTCAACGCTCTGCCTGCCCGACCCGATCACCAGCACCCGCTCGGCGCCGAGGTGAAGCGCTGGGCTGACCGGCGCGATCTGCCGCATGGATCCGTCGCCAAAGTACTCGCGGTTGATCTTGACGGCCGGGAACATGAATGGCAGTGCACTGGATGCCATCAGGTGCTCAACACGCAGCGCGGTTGCGCAGCCGACACGCTGCGTGCGCTCCCATCCCACCACCCCGGGGCCGCCCTGATAGAAGGTAACGCTCTGCCCGGAAGAATAGCCGGAGCAGGTGATCGATACCGCGTAGAGGGCGCCGGCGTCGATGTTCTCCTGGATGCGCCCGAAATCCAGGCTGCGTCTGAGCATGTCCGCAAGGGGGGCACTGTCCAGCAGGGACATAGGGCTGGACCGGGGTACGCGCAGCATGGCCGCGAGCCAGTGCGACACGCTCTTGCCGATGACGCGGACCGGGTCCGCGTGGTAAACATGGTGTGCACGCATGTTCTCCCACACCTCGAGCAGGTTCTGTACGCCCGCGTCGAAATTGTCGGCAAACACCGCGAGCGCCGCCGCATTAATCGCACCTGCGGAAGTGCCGCACATTATATGAAATGGGTTGCGCTCAGGCATGGGCAGCAACTCGCGGACCGCCTTGATCACGCCGACCTGGTAGGCGGCGCGCGCACCGCCCCCGGTAAGAATCAGCCCGGTCTTGGACGTTCTCATGTCCGGCACCTGCACCATGCCGCCCCTCGCGAAAGTAAGCTCCGGCCGAAAACGCCGGCTCAGGCGCTCAGGCCGGGCGTGCGAACAGTTTCATCTGCTCGCGCGCTGCATTGGCATCGACAACGGTCAGCGCCGTCATGTTGACGATGCGCCGCACCGTTGCCGAGGGAGTCAGGATGTGCGCCGGACGCGCCGCCCCGAGCAGGATCGGCCCGATGGTAATTCCGTCTCCCGAGGCAGTCTTGAGCAAATTGAAGGCGATATTTGCAGCGTCCAGCGTCGGCATTATGAGCAGGTTCGCATCGCCCTTGAGCCGCGAGCCCGGAAGCGCAGCCGCTCGGACTTCCGCGGACAACGCCGCATCGCCGTGCATCTCGCCCTCGATCTCCAGTTCGGGCGCTCGTTCCTGCACCAGCGCAAGCGCGCGGCGCATCTTCTGCGCCGACGGGGCGTCGCTCGTGCCGAACGACGAATGCGACAGCAGGGCCGCCTTCGGCGTGATGCCGAAGCGGCGGATTTCCTCCGCGGCAAGCGCAGTCATTTCGGCGACCTGCTCCGCCGTCGGGTCGTAATTGACATAGGTGTCGCAGAGAAACACCGTGCGCTTGGGCAGCATGAGCAGGTTCATGGCGTAAAAGTGGTCAACGCCCGGCCGCCTGCCGATCACCTGATCGATATACTGCAGATGCAGGCCGTGGGTTCCGAACGTGCCACACAGCAAGCCGTCTGCCTCCCCACGATGGAGCATCATCGCGCCGATGAGTGTAAGGCGCCGGCGCATCTCGATCTTCGCATAATGCTGCGACACCCCGCGGCGCTGGGTGAGCCGGTAGTACTCCTGCCAGTACTCGCGGTAACGCGGATCGTACTCCGGATTGACGATATCAAAGTCCGCGCCAGGCCTGATGCGCAGACCGAATTGCTCGATACGCTTTTCGACCACCGCCGGCCGGCCGACGATGATTGGCCTCGCAAGGCCCTCGTCGACCACCACCTGAGCGGCGCGCAGGACGCGCTCGTCCTCGCCCTCTGCATAGACGATGCGCCGCCTTGCACCGGCCTTGGCCGCGGCAAACAGCGGCTTCATGATCAGGCCGGAGTGGTACACAAACTGCTGCAGTGAGTCGATGTACGCGTCGAAATCAGCGATGGGACGCGTGGCGACCCCGGATTCCATAGCGGCTCTGGCCACCGCCGGCGCAATAGTTACAATCAGACGGGGGTCGAAAGGCTTGGGAATCAGGTATTCCGGCCCGAAGCGCAGATTCTGCTCGCCGTAGGCCGCGGAGACGACTTCGGACTGCTCGGCCATGGCCAGGTCGGCGATCGCTCGCACCGCGGCGAGCTTCATTGCCTCGTTGATCTGCGTGGCCCCGACATCGAGCGTGCCGCGAAAGATGAACGGGAAGCACAGGACGTTATTCACCTGGTTCGGATAGTCCGATCGACCAGTGGCGATCACGGCGTCGGGGCGGGCCTCCTTGGCGAGCGTAGGCAAAATCTCAGGTTCCGGATTGGCCAGCGCGAGGATCAGCGGGCGCTCGGCCATGGTCTTCACCATCTCGGGCTTGAGCACGCCGCCGGCAGACAACCCCAGGAATACATCCGCCTCCGGTATGACCTCCGCGAGCGTGCGCGCCCCGGTCTTCTTTGCATAGCGCGCCTTGTTCGGGTCCATTTCGTCGATCCGCCCTTCGTAGACCACGCCCTTGATATCAGTGACCCAGATGTTGGCCATCGGCAGGCCAAGCCTGACCAGAAGGTCCAGGCACGAAAGTGCAGCCGCTCCTGCCCCCGAGGCGACGAGTTTCACATCCTCCAGCCGCTTGCCCACCACGCGCAGGCCGTTCACGATCGCTGCTCCGACGATGATGGCCGTGCCGTGTTGATCATCGTGAAACACCGGAATGTTGAGCCTGTCCCGAAGCTTTCTCTCTACGTAGAAGCATTCCGGCGCCTTGATGTCCTCCAGATTGATACCGCCAAACGTGGGTGCAAGTGCGGCGATGATCTCGATCAGTTTGTCCGGATCGCGTTCGTCAATCTCGATGTCGAAACAATCGATTCCCGCGAACTTCTTGAACAGCACCGCCTTGCCTTCCATCACGGGCTTTGCCGCGAGTGGCCCTATGGCGCCGAGGCCCA
>Ga0102851_10002481_pt1 | contig 11132 bp, 7 predicted proteins | sample Mud3Dept3metaG_FD_79558 | JGI IMG/M metagenome (GOLD analysis project Ga0102851, IMG submission 79558) | Freshwater wetland microbial communities from Ohio, USA, analyzing the effect of biotic and abiotic controls - Mud 3 Core 4 Depth 3... | ecosystem: Environmental > Aquatic > Freshwater >...
ATTTTACCATTCTTATAGCTTATTATCTGAAACTTAATTCCTAATTTGCAGGAGGGAATCTTAAAAAGGATAGAAATTGCAAATTAGGTGGATTATTTTATTTATTGGGTTGATTTGTTTTCCCGCGCAGGCAGCATTTTCACAGACTTCTTATTCAAGCAGGGATAATTATACCGGTGCATGGGAGACACCTGCCACATGGAATCCAGCCTGGGCCGCTCCCCAAACGACCGTTGACGGATCCAATATTCCCGTTTTAACGATTAATGGTTATATTACAGTAAATAGTTCTCTCTCATTTGAAGGTTCAGCCAGCAATCTTATTATTAATGATACTCTTGTTATTAAGGGAGATTTGTCCCTTAGTAATAATAATGATTTGACAGTGAATAACAAGGGAATTCTTATAGTATGGGGAAATCTGAATTTCAATAACCAGACGCTGATAATCGCAAACAATTATTTGGTCATCACGGGCAACGTTACTAAAGTCGGTACCGTTTATCAGGGTTCATGGACAAGCAATGATAACCCGGTAAAGCTGTTTATTGCCGGAACAATTCACTCAGGATTAACTTACAATGTCCCGAATTACTCAGCGATAAATTGCGTATCGCCGGCTACGACCCCATATAAGCATACATCCTGTAGCTATGGTGATATGACAGATATCAAGAGTGATCCAATATATGGTTTCCTGCAGACTAGTTGCTCATCTTCAAATTCAGGCACTAACAGAACGGTATGTGCCACTGATGTTATTAGCCTGACTTCTTCAAATGGAGCAGCCTACAGCTGGAGCGGTCCGAACGGTTTCACGAGCATCGAACAGAATCCATTGATACCTGATGCCAATCCGGCCAAGGCAGGGGCCTATATAATAACCGTCACAATCAGTGGCGGTTGTACGGATAAGGATACAATCAATATAACCGTCAACCCGCTGCCTCTGGTCAAGATAACCAGCAGCAGCAGTTCCATGCATATTAATGATTCAAGGACGCTGACAGGTACACCGGCAGGAGGGACATTCAGCATATCTGATGGACCGGGTACCATTACAGGAAATATACTGACGGCAACAGAACCCGGCATTATCAAAATAGAATATAATTACACTGATGTTTGTACAAATAAAGACTCAACCAGTATTACCATAAATCCCTTTATCCCCTCTGTGATTACACCTAATGGCGATGGTAAAAATGATTACTTTCCGGTACTTGGATTTACCGGTCAGATTGAGCTGATTATCTTTAACCGGTGGGGGATTGAGGAATATAAAAATGACAATTATCTGAATGACTGGGATGGCCGAAATGATAAAGGAGCGGAGCTGCCGGATGATACATATTTTTACATATTGAAATTTGAAAATGGGAACATTATTAAAGGATCTGTATTAATTAAAAGGTAAATGAACCGGTTTATTCTGGGCATATTGGCTATATCATTTCCATTGCAGGTGCAGGGGCAAATGTTACTTTTATCTGATCATTATATCTATGATGCACTTTCGATTAATCCTTCTTTTGCGGGTTGCCACGATGCATTGAGTGCAACAATTTCGTACCGGAATCAGTGGGTTGGATTTAAAGATGCACCGAAAAGCAACATTCTCTCCATTCATACTCCGTTCGACAATGACAGGATTGGCCTTGGATTGTTGGTTGAGAAAAACAGTATCGGCATATATAAAGAAACGAGTTTTATTGGCAATTATTCATACAGGATCCATCTGCATGACGGCAAATTATCCCTGGGATTGGGTTTTGGCGCCATAGTATACAATATAGCATGGAATGAACTGGAAGCAGCCGATCCGGATGATGTACTATTGTTAACTGCTCCCAAAGCGGCAGTTTTGCCTGATTTTAGCCTGGGTGCATATTATTACGCAAAAAAATACTTTATTGGTTTCTCAATGCCTTTGTTCTTAGGTCATGAACTGGATGAAAGCACAGGCAAATACAGAATCAGCAACAACTTCTCAGGGTGTAATTTCTTTTTAACGGGGGGATACGAGGTTGGTCTGAGTTCCAATGTGAAACTGCTTCCTTCCATGTTGCTGAAATATCATCCGGGCAATGTTATTCAGGTTGATTGTTATGCACAGTTCAATTTAAAAGACAGGATCTGGGTGGGTGCAGGTTACCGGAACAGGAATATGCTGATTGGGATGCTTCAGTGTCAGCTCAATTATCAGCTAAGGATGGCATATTCATTTGATTATCAGTTTGGAAGTATCGGAAAATACGTAAATGATTCTCATGAGATCGTTTTAAGCTATGTATTCAGATATGCACGTAATGTAATTAGCCCAAGGAATTTCTAACAGATGAGGCGTTGTTTTTACATAATATTTTTATTGACGATATGTCTGAAAGCTCAGTTGGATGGCCAGTCCCGGCAGTTTATAATAAAGATGGCCCCATTCAGCTCCAGAGCATATGATGAATTTTCACCTGTATTTTACAAGGGAGGAATTGTGTTTTGTTCAAACCGGAGTGACAATTCGCTGATTAATTATAATGACGGACAGAACAGGCTTCTGAAAATATTTTATGCAGCCAGGAGAGATAGTACAGGATGGAAGCGACCGAATATTCTGGCGAAGGAAATAACAACCGGTTTCAATGACGGACCCGTTACATTCAATGAAAACGGTAATATCATTTATTATTCGAGGAACAATTCCATCGAGGGTTTTCTGAGAAATATTTCCGATACCTCAAATAAGCTGGGTATTTATTCTGCAGAACTGATAAATGGAACCTGGACCAATATCAGGCCATTTACCTATAATAACCAGCAGTATTCATTTATTACACCTGCACTTACGCCTGAAGGTGAAAGAATATACTTTGCATCCGACATTCCTGGTGGCAGCGGGGGGATGGATCTTTATTATTGCGACCGGCACGGCAATGACTGGGGCCAACCTGTAAATATAGGCCCGGCAATAAATACATCAGGAAGCGAATCATTCCCGTTCGCGGCAAAGTACGGGAAACTCTTTTTCGCATCAGACGGGCACAAGGGATTTGGTGGCAAGGACATTTTCTATACACAGGAGATCAATGGCAAGTGGATAGCGCCGGTTCATCTGGATTCAACCATAAATTCATCGTCTGATGATTTCGGATTTGTAACAGATTCCACATTTGAGAACGGTTATTTTTCAACCAACAGGTTAAAAACGGATGATATTTTCAGCTTCAGTTCACCACCGTTGGAATTCACCAGTTGCGAAAGTATCAGGGAGAATAATTATTGTTTTACACTTTATGATGAACAGCATAGGCTTATTGATACCATTCCTGTAATATACAGGTGGGATTTTGGAAACGGGATAATACGGATTGGCACAGAGGTTAGGCATTGCTTCCCTGGTCCAGGTGAATATTCAGTCAGGCTCAATATAATTGATGAAATCACCGGTGATACCATTGCAAAACAGGTTGAGCATAAGGTAAAGCTTGAGAACATCGAACAAACCTACATCAATTCCGATAATATCGGGATTGCCGATAAACCAGTTATTTTTAACGGAATAATAAAGGACCTTAAAGATTTCAGGGCAACAGACTTTTTATGGAATTTCGGGGATGGATTTAAACAAGGTGGACCTTCAATAAGCAGGATATTCAAAAAGAAGGGTGAATATACGGTTCATCTGGGTATACTTGGCGAAAAAGATAGTCTGGGGATGACTCCCCAAAGATGCGTCATGAAAAAGATAAGGATTCATAACAGCTGTCAGGAAGTGGCATTGGAAGGGGAAGAAGAGGATAATAAATCAAATGGAATAACCGATTCTCTTGCAGGGCAATGCAAAACAATGCAAATCAGTATTTGTCTGATGGATGATCTTTCGGGACAGCAGAAAGCAAGAATCACGGAAAGGTTAAAGGAATCCGGAAGACCGGCCATCAGATTTGACCAGTACGGTATTGCACCTGCTTCATTTCCATTTCTCGATAATATTGCCCGGATTTTGAAAGCAGATCCTGATATCAGGCTTGAAATAGTTCTTAAGCCGATTAAAGATGAGATACCGGGCGAAACTATGAACCCATCAGAAAAATGGGCTCAGGAGGTGGCATTTTATTTTAAAAACAAAGATGTTGATATGAACAGGTTCAGCAGTAAAGGTTTTGGTCCGGGCTATCAGCTGCTAAAGCCGCCGGTAACTGTCAGCAGAACAATTGACGGCGTAATGGAATTCATGTTTATGAGGAAATAGCAATCAGCTGTAATGATTAAATACGGATCGGTCATATTATTTATTCTTACATTCAGCATGCCTCTATATTCGCAATCAGCTCCGGCGATTGATGAAAATATCCCTTACCTGATGACCTTTGGCGGGAATTCATTGACCAGCTGGGGGGATGATGATTTTTGTCAGATCTTCTTTTGCCTTATTCCCTCATCTCATACTGATCCCGTTTATATCCGGGTTTATGATCCGGATACCGGAGGAGACCTGGATGAGGTGAAGGGTGGATTTAATTCTGTAGTAAATTTTTCAGTTTATGGCGGGACAGGATGCTGGTCGGATACGGCAGCACACAGTATTCGCCTGACAGGAAACTACAAGAGAGGATATCTGTTATCATCAAAATCATTCGGGGCTGATCTGAAATACGACAAAAAGTGGTATAGTTTCGGTCCTTTCAATCCTGCTGAAGGAGAGAATGATGCGACACTCGGAGGCCATGTATTCAAGATAATTGCACAGGGAATATCAGGGGATGACGGGAACATCTATAAATATTTCCTGAGTACCAGTCCGGTTGAAAATATTCCGGTTGAGGGCGGCAATTTTTTTACCTATAAATATCATTTCAGGCTGTCGGATGATCAAAACCATGTATGTCAGATATATCCATTTGTGGACGACAGAACCATTTCCATCGAAATCTCAAATTTTGACTGGGACAATGATGGAATGATCCGGATATTCTCCGTTGCTAAAAATGGTATTCCCTGTGACGTTTCGGGAGAAGACTTCTGGACTGTCAGGAAATTCCCGATAGTGGCTGAAGAAAAGAATTCTACAATTGAGATACAATTTATAAAGAATAAATCAGAGCAGGTAAGAAATAATAATGTGGTAGTCGGTGTCAGGAATCAGTATAATATATCATTACCATTTTATGTAATTCCGATAGGAGGAGTTCCTGTATATTCTCCCAAGATACGCATGAGATGAGAAACGGGAAAGTAATATTGCTTTTTTTCTTTTCGGTACTGACAAGTCATGCATTTCCACGGGATTACAACTTCCGGAATTTTGGTGCAGAAGACGGATTATCGCAGTCCTTTATTTATTCCATACTGCAGGATGCGCATGGTTATTTGTGGATTGGCACAGATAACGGTTTATCGCGATATAACGGATTTGTTTTTGAAAACTTTACGACCAGTGACTCACTGGCAGACAATTCAATTACCTGCAGCATCAACGACGGGGAGTACCTGTGGTTTGGACACAGGAATGGCCGGATATCCTTTTATGACGGGAAAAAGTTCAGCCCAGCAGATGTACCGCAACCGATCACAAATCCTGTTACACAATTTGCAAAAAGTCCTGACAACCAGATCTGGGCAGGTACCTATTCTGACGGCTTGCTGAGATTAGGTAAACAGCCGGGCAATGTGGACCATTATATGTTTAAGGATCAAACATTTATAATATCATTTGACTTCCTGGATGATAGTGATCTGTTTGTTGGTACGAATACAGGCTTGCTATTTTGCAGATTGAAGGATCCGGGTATGATTGAAATATTCCGCACTGTTAAGGAAATTCCGGAATCCAAAATAGCAGCCATTCAAAAAATGAGGACCGGATCCGGATTTTATATTGCTACAGAAAGTGATGGAGTTTTTAGGCTTACCAAAGAGGACAACCGGTTCAAGGTCTCAGGAATTATTGCAGACCCGGATTCAGACCTCACCGGTATACAGGATATTTATGAAGACAGCCAGTCAAATTTATGGTTAGCTTCTTTTGGGAATGGCCTCATCAAAATGAATTTCTTCACTTCGGGGGAGTTAACGAAGATTGATTATTTTAACAACTCCGGCCAGTTTGTCACAAATAATGTAAAAACTGTTTTTGAAGACAGGGAAGGAATTATCTGGAGCGGCAATTACGGGGAAGGCTTAACACAAATTACACCTAAAACTTTTTCCGTTTATACATTCGACAAAAACCTGTACGGTAATAATATTTTTTCTATCTGGTCCGATAAGGAATACAGGTGGATTGGAACTGAAAATGGCCTTGTCAAACTGGATCAACCTACGGGTAAAATTGTCAGGTTTTACAGCAAAGGCAGCGGATTGCCAAAAGATACTGTCACGGCGATTTATTCCACCGATGGAAAAGAGCTGTGGATCGGAACCGAAAAAAATGGCGTGTTCCGGATGGAGACAGGAAAGGGGAGAATTATCAAATATCCTGTGGGGAATGGGACACTTGAAAACTCTGTTACAGCAATAGCCGGGAAGGGAGAAGAAATCTGGATAGGTACAAAAAAGGGATTATGCAATATTAATTCACTTAACGGTGAGATTAACTGGTATTCTATCAGCCAGGGCGGCTTACCTCATAATTTTATCAGATGTTTATTTATAGACAGAATAGGCAAACTATGGATAAGCACCCGCAGCAATATCCTGACATATATTATTAATGATAAGATCTTTAAGGTCCAGTTAAGTTCAGGCAGCGGAGTTTTAACATTAGGTCCGATCAGTGAAGATGAAAATTCCCGGATCTGGGTAGGGTCGATCGGGAATGGTGTTTTCAGGGTAGATGCAGATTCCATTATTAATTTTACCACAAAAGAAGGCCTTTTATCCAATTATTGCTATTCGCTTATTTTTGATGATGATAAAAACCTCTGGATTGGCCATAAAGGCGGGTTAAGCAGAATCAGGACAACTGATTTTTCAGTAAAGCCTGTAAATCAGATTGAACTATTAACGGATAGTTACCAGTTTAATTCAAATGCAATAAATAAGGATCAGCAGGGAAAGATATGGTTTGGGTCATCTGAAGGAATGATTTCATATGATCAATCAATGGAGTCTCCCAAATTACTGCCACCTGTTCTGGGAATTACTTCAATCAGGATCAATGATGAAGAAATAGAATATACTGATAAAATAATTCTTTCTCCCGGAAATTATAAATTAAGGATTGATTTTCTGGGCATCAATTTAAAGGAACCGTCACTTGTTACCTATCAGTATCAGCTGGAAGGTTATGATCAGTCGCCGGAAATTACAAAGAACACATATATCACCTATAATCGTTTAACTGAAGGGGATTATAAATTTGTCCTGAGAGCTTCAAGCGGGGACGGCGTTGTATCGGTAAATCCGTTGACAGTTAATATCATCATTAAAAAGCCCATCTGGAAGAAATTGTGGTTCTACCTTGTAGATTTACTTCTACTGATCATACTGACTTATATTTATATTAAAAGACGTGAACGCAAATTTCTGGCTGAGAAAAGAATACTTGAAGAAAAAGTAAAGGAAAGGACATATGAAATTCAGTGTCAGAAAAATGAAATAGAGCAGCAACGGGATTTGATTGATGAAAAGAATGAAAATATCACTTCAAGCATCAGATATGCGAGCAACATTCAGAATGCCGTATTACCATCATTTGATCTCATTGATAAATTACTGCCTGATAATTTTATCCTGTTCAAACCAAAAGACATTGTAAGCGGTGACTTTTTCTGGCTAACAGAAAAGGATAACAAAATTGTGTTTACCGTAGCTGATTGTACCGGACATGGAGTTCCCGGAGCATTTATGAGCCTTCTGGGCATTACATTATTAAATGAAATAGTAAATATTCAGGGGATTACAAGATCAGATGCCATCGTGAACAGCCTCCGGGAAAGAGTTATTCAGTCCCTTCAGCTGAATCAGAAAATCAGGCAAACAAAAGATGGAATGGACATAACTTTATGTGTGCTGGACAAGAAAGAAAAAAGGATCCAGTTTACCGGGGGGATGAATGAACTTGTTTACATTCGTGACGGGAGACTTGAGACTGTAAAGGCTGACAGTATCTCTGTTTGTATTCCATATGATAATCCATTACCTTTTACAATGAAAGAAATTGATTACAGAGAAGGGGATATTTTCTACCTGTTTTCCGACGGTTATCAGGATCAGTTTGGCGGGGAATCGGAGAGAAAATTCTTACGTAAACACTTTTATGTTATATTACTGGAGATTCATAAATTACCAATGTCAAGACAAAGGGAAATCCTGGACGAAAAAATTACTGACTGGATTAAAGATGATATTCAAACGGATGATATCACAGTGATGGGGGTCAGGTTATAAGGAACAGCAGCATAGTCATTATCCTTCGCAAGATGCTTTAAATGCCCATTCTGAGACTTTTCTTACTAATTGATTATTTTCAGCCCTGGATGAAAGGAACAAAATCAGAAATCCCATATTGTCACCGCTTTCCTTCAATTGGTCACCATATATCAAAAGATCTAATTTATGATCGTTATCGATATCCCCGCATAAGATAATCCTTGGAGCCTGAAAACCTGCGTGGCTGGAAGCAGGGGCCCCTGCATATGGAATATCTTTCGTGATGTTATGCGTAAGTTTACTGCTTCTGCTTTTATCATAACCCGATAATTCAAGTTCATATTTTCTTTCAAAAGTACATTTTGCCCCGTCAGTAATATAAATTGCTTCTTTTGCTTTTATCTCAAGCTCGTCATAACCAGTAAAAAAGACCGTTTTCCTCTGTTCCGGATATAGAAATCCTGAATTGCCAATAGTTTCAGGACCATCACCATAAAATTGTATCTCCTCCATAGGTTTTTTTGAACCTATCAGAAACAGTGAATTCCTGTCTGAATTGGTTTTGATCAGAAAATCAGCATTGGAATTATCCTCTCCAAAATATGCTTCTTTCTCATCCTCCTTAAGAGTACTTTTTACAACCACTTCAATTTCAACTTTTTTCAGCTCCCGGATACCCGGTTTGTTCGTTTTATAGATCCCATACCAGGTTAAATCAGGCATATAATTCAGTTCGCCGCAAAAGGCGCCTTCCTGAATAACCCTGAAGTCATTATTAATGTTTTCCTGCCCGGGGATAGTAATTTCTGCAAGGTATTGACTCCAGGCGTAGCCATCTTTACCTTCATATGCAACAGGTACCCAGCCTCCGGTAAATCCGTTGATTGTAGCCGGAATCATTTTTGAAAAATCTGCTTTTACCTCTGTTCCAAAGGGAATTGTTGTTGAAATTGATGAATTCTGGTTTGGCTTTTCTCTGATGTTTAAGCCGGATGGTGCCAGTACGGTAAAGTATGTTCCGGGGATGCGGTCTTGAGAAAAGCAATTCAAACCAATAATCAATAGGCTGATAAAGAGTAATTTCTGATTCATTTTCATGAATATTTAATACAAGTGTTCGGTAATCTGGTAAGTATGGCCTTTAGATCAGAATCTCCTTCTAATTTCAAACGCACAACGTGTTAATGATAATATAAGCCAATGAAGATTCTGTTCCGGGTATATTTTTTTACTAATTTCCACTTGCTGTTATTTGAAAACAGGGAATCAATAACTTCATGAGGTACGTTAAAGGCGTTGGAATACAGAATATATTTATCCTGGAACGGGACGCCCCCATAGATATCATTTTTATCATCTTCAAGATGTGTTAAATACCTGGACCTGTTATTTGGGAAAAAGGTCCCGATTTCATTTTTTTCGATATTATTCTGTTCAATATATGAATGCATTTCTTCAGATACACTGAAATAATTCCAATGCAAGGTAGTTGCATCCCAACCCTGGCTTATTCCCGCCGGATATAACCAGAAATGTCCGCTGAGCAACACAACAGAAATACATGCCAGCCATAATGATGAGAATCTGGTGTAGTTTTTAATCCAATAAACTGTCAATATAATTATGGGAACTATTATTGGAAGCAAATGCCTGTGGCCGAAGGGAATCCGGGAGGTTACAAGAATCGGGAAAAACAGGATGAACTGACTGATTATTATTAAGAAAAGAATTAATAAAGTATTATCCTGCATTTTGCGAACAGATATTGATTTGAACAGAAAAAACAGGAAGCCAATAAATATTCCGATCCTTCCAAAATCAATAAGTCGCCATATGAAAATCAATACATTCCGGATTAATTGGCTGAAGGATGCAAACTGCCCTGAGCTTTCCCACGCTTTGGATACTGTATTATGTATCACCCATCCTTTGTTTATCTTAAATAATAACAGAAATAGAAATAAGGCAAGAATACCGGGGATATATTTTAAATAATCCTTAAGTTTTATTTTTTGTTTTAAGCAGTAATGGTCATAAAGCAGGTTGAATATTATTATTCCTCCGGCCATAATTGAAGCCCTTAAACTAACTAAGATCAAAATTAAATAACAAATAATTAATGGTTTATATTTGTTATTCAGGATCAGATTAATACATAAGAAAAAGAAGAACAGCTGAATAATATCAAATGTTATTAATGACAGCTGTGATAGAAAAGTAGTATCCAGAATAATTAAACCAATTATTAATAATGTACTTAAATTTCCGCTGATTTTCAGATTTTTAAGGAAATACCGGATTTGTAACAAAAGTCCGAAAACAAATGGAAGCATTCCTAAATGACATACTGCCAATGATCTTCCAAACAGCTTCCAGAGAAAAGCGAAATAGATTCCAACAAAAGCAGGATGACCGGTTGCAATGTCATCAGGGAGATAAAAGAATTTAAAATTTGTTTCATAATACCAGTTTGCCGGAACTGATATTTGAACTGTATTATCCCAATAAAAAGGATTCTTTAGTGTGAACAATATTAAAATTACTGAAAAGGCAAACAGTAAGATATTAATTAAGAATTCAGATTTTATTCGGTACCTCATATTGTATTATTAAATCGGGTACAGTGGTGGATAAGTGTTGCCGGCTTTGAAAGCCGATGCTTTGGCAAAGGTTTGTGACCGGTGACCAAACTTGGTTATTGTTAGAATTCAATTGCTGTCAATTATGCAATTTATCTGATTCAGGTATTGAAACACTCCAGACAA
>Ga0102851_10002482_pt1 | contig 11129 bp, 10 predicted proteins | sample Mud3Dept3metaG_FD_79558 | JGI IMG/M metagenome (GOLD analysis project Ga0102851, IMG submission 79558) | Freshwater wetland microbial communities from Ohio, USA, analyzing the effect of biotic and abiotic controls - Mud 3 Core 4 Depth 3... | ecosystem: Environmental > Aquatic > Freshwater >...
CTTATGTCGAGCGCCATCCTTTTCAGCTCGCTTCTCGGGGTCGTGCTTGGCGAATGGAAGGGTGTCAGTAGACGCACCCGGCGGCTACTTGTTGCCGGTCTGGCCACGCTGGTTGTCTCGCTTGTCATCATCGGCTACGGCAACTATCTGAAAGGATAGCGAGCGATTTCCGCTGTCGGTATCGCAATCGGTATCGGCATTCAATATCGACGGCATGGGCTGGACCTCGCTGCCAGGACAAGCGCATGTCGATACCGATCCCGGCTTCGATTTTCGCCGGCGCGTCATGCCGAAACGGCGGGATGCTGCATCAACTTGAGGAACCCCCGATAGGTGTCCTCCCAGCGATGCGTGTCACGGGGCTCGTATGCCTCGGTATGGAAAGACCTGCGGATCACCGCCCGGCCTTCCTCGATGCTGCCGAGCTCACCCAGGGCGATCAGCTGCATCATCGCGTTGCCGGCGGCAGTCGCTTCCACCGGGCCGGCAATGACGGCCCGACCGGTCGCATCGGCGGTAAACTGGCTCAGAAGCCGGTTCTGCGACCCGCCACCGACAATATGGATGGTTCCGAGGTGCCTGCCGATCAGCTCCTCGAGCCTTTCGAGCGTCAGACGGTACTTGAGCGCGAGGCTTTCGAATACAAGCCTCGCGAGTGAACCGATGGCCTCGGGAGACTGCTGGCCCGTCTGCCTGCAGAAGTCTCGGATGCGGGAGGGCATGTCTCCGGGGGCCATGAAGTCCCGGTGATCGGGATCGACGAATGCAGCGGATGGAGGGGCTTCGGCCGCCATGCGCGCGATCTCCTCGTAGGACAGCGTCTCGCCTTCGGCAGCCCACGTGCGGCGGCACTCCTGGATCAGCCACAGGCCCGTAATGTTTTTCAGGAGGCGAATGGTACTGCAGACACCCCCCTCGTTGGTGAAGTTGTAGGCAAGGGCCTTTTCGTTGATGACTGGCCTGGGCAGCTCGACTCCCATGAGCGACCAGGTGCCCGAGCTCAGGTAGGCGCAGTCGTCAGTCTCGGCCGGCACTGCCGCCACCGCGCTGGCCGTGTCGTGGCTGCCGCCGGCGATCACCTGCACGGAATCCGCCCCGGTTTCCTCGACCACGGAGGGAAGCAGCGGTCCAAGAACGGCGCCAGGCTCGACGATCTCAGAGAAGATGTGCGTGGGAATGCCAAGGCGTTCCAGCAGGGGCAGAGCCCAGGTGCCGGTGTTGGGGTCGAGGCACTGGCTGGTGCTGGCGATGGTGCGTTCGCTGCACACCATCCCGGTCAGCCAGTAGCTGAAAAGGTCGGGCATCAGAAGCATCGTCCGGGCCGATGACAGCGCGGGTGAGCCGTCTAGCGCCATCGACAGCAGCTGGTAGAGGGTGTTGATCTGCATGAACTGGATGCCGGTCCGTTCGAAAATCTCTGCCCGCGGAACCCGGCTGAATGCTGCCTCGAGCATCCCGTCGCACCGGCGGTCACGGTAGTGAAACGGGTTGCCGATGAGATCGCCTCTGCGATCCAGCAGGCCGAAATCGACGCCCCAGGTGTCGATTCCGATGCTGTCCGGTTTGCATGCGTGGTCGTGGATCGCGGAGGATATTCCCTGCTTGATTTCGGAAAAGAGGCGCAGCGTGTCCCAGTAGATGCTGTCCCTCAGGCGGATGGGTCCGTTTGGAAACCTGTGAATGTCCTCGAGAGCGAGGCTGTTGCCGTCGAATCTTCCCAGGACGGCCCGCCCACTCTCAGCGCCCAAATCAAAAACGAGACAGTTCCTGGTAGCTGCCATACCTGTCACACCTCCTCTATCTCTGCGCGGCAAGAACCTGGGCCGCGGGCCAATCAGATCTTCCTGCCGAGCATCAGCCTCGCGCTGTTCTCTCCGCCGTTTGCGAGGTACAGCAACGGGACCGGTCGATCCACGCCCTCGATGAAGGTCGGCCTCGCTGCCCAGCTGGAGGCGGAGAGCACGTTGTTGAGGTCCATCCAATACTCGAGACGGGCAGGGCTCAGACCCTGGACCATGTGGAGATGATTTGCCGGCGGGTAGTGCTTGTACTCGTACATCGTCGCGTACCGCGGAACCACGAAGGTGTGCGGCCAGCCAGGCGATGTCGCGTTGCAGAGCGCGCCGGCGAACGGCTCGGGTACCTCCGCGGTCGTCGCTTCGTCCCAGCTCAGGCCGAAGAGACCGCTCAAGGTCGAGAATGTCAGCCGCCCCGCAATCCCGCTCAACCCTCCCGGCGAGACAAACGTGACCGAGTTGCCCATTCCCGGAAAATAGTCCCTGTCTGCAGGCGGCATGCTGACGCGTGCCATGATCTCCTCGATGCTGGCACCGGGGCCTGCAGCCCAATCGAACGAGGCGCTGCCGGAATTGTCACCGTCGACCAGGCCCTTCGCAGCCCACGCCTCGTCTTCTTTGAGTCCTACCCCGAGGCTCCGGGCGAGTTCATCGAGCTCCCACTTCTCCCAGACCTTGCGAAAGTCCATGAACAGGGGAGGATTACCTCCCGTCAGGGCGCTGAAGAAGAGCATGGTGAGCAGTCCCTGGACGTCTGCCTCGGTCGCGAACGGGACCGGCATCTTCCGGCCCCGGTGGTCGAAGGTCGAATTGAAAAGAGACTCCATCGTGTCCGCAACGGGCAGGGGGATCCCGCGGAGATCAGATCCCCATTCCAGCTGGCTCATGAAACCGCCGCCCACGGCGTTGAGGTCCTTGAGCAAGTTGCGCACCACCAGGTAGAGCGCCAGGCTTTGATTGAAACGGTCCGAATCCTCCTGGCCGTGCAGCTCGAGACGCGCGCCGAGGTGACGGTCGATCCAGGCCCGCAGCTCGGCGAGTTCCCTGGAATCGTAAGCCTTCTTGTTCAGCATGTCGGCCAGCAGCTTCATGTCGAGCCGGGTAATCTCGATCCCGAATTGCCGGCGGGTGGGGAGAACGTGCGCCAGTGCCGTTTCCATCCCCATGGAATCGTGGCCGAAGACCACCACGCGGCGCCCCTTCAGGGCCTGCGTGGTCAGTGCCGCAAATCCCCAGTCGACCAATGCGTCCGCAGTTCCCCCGGTCATCACGGGATCCATGCCGGTATCGGGCCAGGTGCCCACGTTCAGGTGCGAAAGCCGCCCGCACTGTGCCAGCGCGCCGTTGACTGCATGGGCGAAGACTACGCCGGGCTTGGGTGCGCTGTTGCCGCAGGTAAAATTGATGGGCGTGTCCGGCGGAAACTGCTGAAGCAGGGAGATCACGCTGAGCTGCGGGAAGGCCCAGGTGTCCGGCGTGCTCACCAGGATCTTTACCCCTGCGGCGTGGAACTGGGCAGCTACTGTGTCTGCCTGAGTCTCACCGTCCACCAGCACGGGCGAATAGACGACGCGTGCCGGGGAACCGTCCGGGAGCTTGAGACGTTCTGCCAGTATGTCCGCGACCATCCGCACGATGTTCCTGCACCGCTGCCTGCTCTCCGTGTCGATACGCGGATCGCCGGGGACGAAAACGCCAACAGCCGGCGTCCTCCTGTCGGAATGTCCGGCTGCATCGGATAGCTCAATTGCCTTAGGCATGATTCCACCTCTGATGAATGTGTCGTTCCTCGGGATACAGATCTACGAGCACGGCAACGGGTCAGACCGGCCACGGCACGAGACGGATTCCGGTCTGCGTCAACTGAAAATCCTGGGTTTCAGCGCGGTGGCCCCTGCATCGCCTTACCTGTCATGGGCACGAAGCGTACCGGAATCGTGGAGCGACGCGTGATTCCGGTGTCCCCTTTCTCGATCAACAGCAGCTTCTGGTCGATTCTTCCAAGCGGAATGATCATCCGGCCTCCGCGCTTCAGCTGATCCACGAGAGGCTGGGGTACATGGTCCGGGGCGGCGGTGACGATGATGGCATCAAACGGGGCAATCTCGGGCCAACCGAGGTAGCCATCGCCGGTCTTGAAACGGATATTCCTGTATCCCAACGAGGTCAGGACCTCCTCGGCGTGTTTCGCGAGTTCGGGAATGATCTCGATCGTGTAGACTTCCTTGACAATCTCGGCGAGCACGGCAGCCTGGTATCCGGACCCGGTACCGATCTCCAGGACCTTCTCACCACCCTTCAGCTCGAGCGCCTGCGTCATGTAGGCGACGATAAAAGGTTGGGATATCGTCTGCCCCAGAGTCAGGGGAAGGGCGGTGTCTTCGTAGGCTGAATTGACAATCCCGGGAGGCACGAAGAGGTGCCGTGGCACCTTGAGCATGGCCGCCAGGACAAGGGGGTCCGTGATCCCGCGCGCCCGAAGCTGGTCTTCGACCATCTGCAGGCGTCGTTCGGAGAAACCATTGGCGGCTGTCCCAGAAGTGTCTTTGCCGTCGTCACTTTGAGCGCGGAACACGTTCGTGGCGCACCCTCCCAGGTATACGAGAAGGAGATTTGCCAGGAGTACAGCTGTGATTTTCACAGGGCTGGATCTCATTCGATTGCATCCGCCGATAGTGTAGCGCCGGCGCGTCTGAAAAAGCAATCAGGCCGGCGGGCAGGCTGAATGCCTGCAACGTCGGCGACCGGTTTGTGGGCTGCTGCACGACTGCGTATGCCGCCACCGCCCGGCGTGCTTGTCACGACTGGTACGCGATAAAGAGGGCACGGAAATAGCGAAGCACGCGCAGCGCATCGCCCGATTCAGGTATCTCCGCGCAGCAATACCCTCCGTAGCTGATGCCCTGCAGCAGGCCGATCAATTTCTTCCAGGGGTATTCATCGACATAGAGGTCGCGCATATGTACGTTACGGATCTTCTTCCCGACGCGGGCGAAGTTCTCCTCCAGCGTACCTCCCTCCAGGTCGATCTGGTTGCAGTTCCAGTTAACGGTCACCATCGGGTGGTTGGCAACCTCCATGATTTTCTGTATGTAATCCAGGCGCTGGGTCCCCTCGCCGTGAACCTCCAGCCGGATTTCCACACCGAGCCTTGCTCCCGTTTCGCCGAGTTCGCGCAGCGACCTGCCGATCTGCTCCAGGGTCTTCTCCACCGGGACTCCGGCCTTTGTTGCGAGGCCGTTGGGCCTGACCTTAACCGCAGGCGCTCCCACATCGTGTGCCAGCTGGATGTATTGTTTGCAGCCCTCGATGTTCTTCCTGAGCACCGCCGGGTCGGGAGAGTGGAATTCGTAGGTGCTTCCGAGCTGCACAATCTTGATCGGGGAACTGGCGAAGCGGTCGCGGACTTCGGCGCGCCGGCCCGGGCTGAGGGAGATCTCGACACCGTGTGCATGCTCCGTCCGCAGCTCGACTCCGTCAAACCGCACCTCGGACAGGTTCTCGATGATTGTCTCGATGCTCCAGTCCTTGGCGATATTGTAGGTGACGATGCCGAGCTTCATCGGGGATCCTGTCGGCAGCGGCCGGGCGTGGCCCGATGCGCTCTGTCCGAGAGCTGCGATGGCGCAGCCTGTCAACGAGGTACTCGCAAGGAAATCTCTGCGGCTCTGCTGGTCCATGTCTCCTCCCCGTGTTCTGATGAAAAAGCTGTCAAACTTTTCCGACCTGGATCCCGGCTCCTGAAATGTCCCCGGCTTCAGAAGACAGGATCGGCCAGATTTGCCAGGATGGCCCCCGACCCCTTCTCAACGTCGGCATGCAGAGAGTTGCCGGCCGCGTCCATGGTGACGATGGCCGGAAAGTCCTCAACCTCCATGCGCCACATCGCCTCCGGAATTCCGAATTCCAGGAGGTAGACCTCTTTCACCCTCTTGATGCAACGTGCGTAGTACTGTGCTGCTCCCCCGATTGCGTTCAGGTAGACGGCTCCGCATTCCTTGAGGCCCGTCAGGGTTCGGGCTCCCATGCCGCCTTTGCCGATCACCGCCCGCACGCCGCACTTCCTGATTACCTCTGCCTGGTAAGGCTCCTCGCGTATCGAGGTGGTCGGACCGGCAGCCATGATCTTCCAGTTGCCGTCCTGCTTGAGAACGACCGGGCCGCAGTGATAGATGACTCCACCCTTAAGGTCCACCGGAGGCGCGTTCTTCATCAGGTAGGAGTGCACGGCGTCGCGGCCGGTATACATCTCCCCGCGAAGGAGTACAAGGTCTCCAACCCGGAGCTTGCGGATTTCAGTCTCAGGGATCGGCGATTCGAGTACGATCTCCTTACCGGTGCGCCGGAAACCCTCACCCCTGGACATGGGTGCAGCCGGCTGCCTTTCGTCCCGGTACAACCACCTGCGGATCGCCCCGGTCGAGGCGTCGAGAACGACGCCCAGGCGGCGGAAGGCCCAACAGTTATACGCGATGGAGACGAAGTAGCTTGCCGGAAGCCGGTTGAGCACACCGATCTTGCAGCCGATCAGTGTAATACCCCCGCCGAATCCCATGGTGCCTATGCCGAGGGTGTTCGCCGCCGACATTATGTATTCTTCCAGGGCGGCCAGTTTCTGGTCGGGATTCACGTCATCAAGCGGCCGGAAGAGTTGTTCTTTGCCGTACTGGTACCCCGCCGTCCTGTCCCCACCGATGCAGACGCCGATGGCACCGGGCGAACAGCCCTGACCCTGCGCTTTCCAGACGGCGTGGAGGATGCATTTGCGCACACCGTCGAGGTTCCTGTCGGCCCTCCCCAGGTGCGGCAGCTCACAGGGAACCGAGTACTGGGAACTGGTGTTCTCGCAGCCTCCGCCCTTCAGCAGCAACCTGACCTCGATCTCGTCCGGAGCCTCCCATTGGTTCCAGTGGATGATGGGAGTGCCGGCACCGAGGTTGTCACCGCTGTTTTTCCCGGTAATCGAATCCACCGAGTTGGGGCGAAGCTTCCCCTGCCGGGTCGCCTCGGCGATCGCTTCGAAGATCGACTGCTTCATTGCGAGTTGGCTGACGCCTGCCGGCGTATGGATCTCGAACGTAAGCATCCCGGTATCCTGGCAGATTGCACCCTCGCATGCCGCCGCCATATCGATGTTCGTTGCGATAACATTCAGGGCAGGTAGGGCCTGGGTCCCCGGTGACTCCCGCTCGAGGGCAGCCGTCATAGCCGCCCTGACGTCAGCGGGAAGATTGGTGGATGTTTGCACGATCAACTGGTAGATGCTGTTCTTCAGTTTGTCCATGGGTGAGCCTCCGGCAAACGTCCACAGTATACACCCGGCGTGACATTGCCGACTCCATCGCCGCGGTGCCGCCTCCACCTGCCGCCCCCGGGATGGTATCCTAGTTACCAGCCGCGGCTGCGCGGGGTAATCTTCCTGCAATACGGTGGCCCCTGGGCAGGCTGGCGCGGAGGGGTGGATTGTGATTCTGTCGGTTGACGTATGGCTGCTGCCTGCTATCGCGGCGGGATCGTCTTCCTACCTGGTCTGCCTGCTCTGGGAGAAGTTTCGTGCCGGCACAGCTCCAAGTGGATTTCTCGCGGGCCTGCTGTCGTTTCTCAGTTTTGTCATGGGCGGCGCCAGTGCCCATTACCGCGCGACTCTCTACGAGAGATCGCTCAATAACAACATCATCGTGATGTTTGTGGTCGGAGCGAGTACAACCTACTTCTACCTGCTCATGCGCAAGCATATCTTCCCTACGAGGACGTGAGATCACGTTTCGAAGCCCCGTCAGGAGGTCAGGTCAGGGCTTTCTTTGCTGCCGAAAGGTCCCGGGGGGAACGCTCGGGAGCGGATCCTGGTGGCTTGCGCTGCTGACGATAGGTGGAGCGCGGGCCATCGTACTGCAGGCGGTCCCCTCACCCGTTTTCCTCTGAAACCGAGCGCTTATCCGCCTGCAACGCGACGTCCCGCGCACAGTAAGCCGAGGGCCGGTCTTCGGCTTCTCATCTATTTTGATTTCTACACGCACATATCGGCCGGGGCGGGGAAACTATTAGGGCTTTTCCCGTGCACAGCCCATTCTCGTTGACTTGTGCGCAATGTAGTTCTTAGAATGCTCGGCATCAGACCAAGTGTACGAAAGGACAGATCATGCCAGGTGAACAGAAGCGGCTGCTCGAGTTGGCACTGGAAACACTGGTGAACAAGAGGAGAGAGCTGGACGCGGAAATTGAACAGATCACGCGTCAACTGCGCGGTACACGCGGCAGGAAAGCTGCACCTGCAAAAACCGAAGGGAGAAGAAAACCGCGATTCTCCAAGCAGGAACGCCTTCGCCGTGCCAAGCGGATGAAGGCGTATTGGGAGAACTGGCGGAAGCAGAAGAAGGCAGGGAAGTAGAGCTTGTCCTGTCGAAGCCGGCAGAGGCCCTGTAACCAACCAGCGCTATCCCGCTGCAAGCTGCGGTCCCGCCGGGCTGCCTTTGTGCTGGCAGCCTGCGACCTCCGGACGGGTGTAGCCCGCTGTGGATGTCCAGGGCTGTATTTATGCATGAGGGACTTGGATGACTCCGACGTCGGACTACCTGATACCCGGCGAGACTGTTGTCCTGTGTACGCACCGACATGTGCTGACACTGGCGGGGGCAATCTTTATCAATATTGCGGCCTTGGTGCTGTTGTCCTGGATCTCATATGCATTCGGTGAGTACCGGCTTTTGTGGCTGCTGATAGTGCCGCTGGTGTTCCTCCTCTGGGGGATCCTGCTCCGTGCGCGCAAGCTTTACATAATCACGAATCTGCGCGTTATCAGGCAGGAGGGACTGATAGCCATATCCTCGCTCGACGCATCGCTCGACAAGATCAACAACGTGTTCTATGAGCAGAGCGTTGCAGGACGAATACTCGGCTACGGCAATGTAGGCCTGGAAACCGCCAGCGAGAAAGGCACTATAGTGTTTCACCTCATCCCTGACCCGCAGGGTTTCAAGAACTGCGTACTGAGGCAGCGGGAACGCTACAGGCCGTCCCGGGCTGACGAAAGGACACAGCCTGATCCTCTCAGCATACCGAAGCTGCTCGAAGAGCTTGCCTCCCTGCGCGATCGGAACATCATCACCGCGGAAGAGTTTCAGCAAAAGAAGAAGAAGCTGCTTGGCGGTCTTTAGCCGGACCTTCGAGGTCGCGGCTGCCCTGTCGATGCCGTGCCAGGGCAAGGGCAGGCCTCTCCCCACGGTCCCGGTCTTTACCCCCGGCTGTCGTCGATGCCGCTCTGCCTGTTCACGCGAAGGATCAGAGCGAGAATCCAGCCGATAGTGAAACCGGTCGCGGTATTGCCCAGTGCGAGGATAGCGGCGGCGGTCGCATACATTACGGTGGCGGGAGTCCTTTCCGTCTGGTCTCTGGCCACCAGCGCCAGTTCCAGACCGCTTACGGCCAGCAACACTCCAAGGATCGAACTCGGATATTCGTGCAGCAGCGCCAGCAGGGAACCGCCGAATACCATCGCCAGGATCACCTTGACGCTTCCCAGGAAGAGAATGCTGGTGCTGCTGCGCGCGCCGAAACGGTATTGCCCTGCAAGCCCTCCCGCACCGTGGCACATGGGCATGGCGCCGAACCATCCCCCGATGAGGTTCATGATACCTACGCTGACTGCGACACGCCGTGGCCGCGCCGGCTTGTCTGGAAAGAGGTCGGCGGAAAGGGCGCAGACGGCGATCACCGAGTTCAAGGTTGTGAGCGGTATCTGTGGCAGGGCGGCCCTCAGAAAGGAGCTGCGGAAATCTTCCCAGGTGAGCGGGACCCAGTGAGGCAGGTATAAGCCAGGACGCATCTCGGCGAGTACCTGGTGCCTGGCGATGACCGCGATCACGAGGCCCGCGCAAAATAGCAGGAGAGCTACCGGCGTGCGTCGAGAGGAAGCCAGTGCGAGCACCAGGGCGAATCCCAGGATGCCGGTGAGCACGCTGTCCAGCCCCCAGAACGATCCCGTGTCACGAACCAGGAGCACTCCCTTCTCGATCAACTGGATACCCAGTCCCAACTGCAGCCCGCGGACGACTGGCCTCGGTATTACGCGGTCGACGACGTCTATGACTCGGGTCAATCCCAGGAGAAGAACAACGGCACTGGTCCAGATGCCCGCGGCAAGGATCTGCTCTGCCCTGAGGTTTTCGGAGATGGCGACAGCGGCTATGGCCTTCATCGGCTGCACCGCCATCGGAATGGAGAATGCAATCCCCGTGAGTATGTTGAACACTCCGGCGAAGAAAAGCGCTGAGGCGAAATTGAGGCCGTTCGTGATGCTCATTCCTACGAGCAGCGGAATGAAAGTCCCCAGATCGCCAAGTGAACCCGATATCTCGTCGCGGTCCAGTGGCCGGAAGCGGGCCGGCCAGGAGGAGATACCGCGGCGGCCATCGCGGGAGGCCTCGCCAGGTGCACCGGGATTACGTGCGGGATCAGAAAGGTTAGATCCTGGGATTTGATCCGCCATCCGGTGCTCGCTCTCTAAAGTCAGTCCTGCCCGCGTGTGCCTTGGGCACTGCTCCTTCGCCAGTCCATAGACCGGGAAGTGATTTCAGGATTTCAGCTGGGCTCTGGCGCGGAGCGCGTTTTCTATCTGACCGACGATGAGATCCGCCGCCGCACCGGGGTCTGGAGCCCGAAGGATCGGACGGCCGACCACGAGATAATCAGCCCCTGCGAGAATCGCCTGTCCCGGCTCTGCGGTTCGGGTCTGGTCCTGTGCCTCGGCTCCCGCGGGTCGAATCCCCGGTGTGACGATCTTCAGCCTGTCGCCGTACTGTCGACGCAGTCCAGCGACTTCGAGCGGAGATGCGACCAGCCCGGTGAGCCCGGCGCCGCATGCGATGCCGGCGAGCCTTCCCACCCACGCCTCGACCGCGTCTGCCACCCCGATGGATCTGGTCTCATCTTCCGAGAGGCTTGTAAGAGCCGTGACTGCCAGGAGCATGGGAGGGGACGGCATCGAGGCCGCCGCATCCCGGGCTGCCTCGAGCATCCGGCGCCCGCCCGACGCGTGCAGCGTCAGCATGTGTACTCCCAGCCTGCCGGCCGACCTGACCGCCCCGGCCACGGTGTTGGGGATGTCATGGAGCTTCAGATCCAGAAAGACCCGTTCACCTCTCTGGAGCACTTCCAGGACCAGCCCCGGGCCCTCGCGCACGAAGATCTCGAGCCCGACCTTGAAGTAACCGACCCGGCCGGCGAGTCTCTCGACTGCGTCCATCGCTTCCGCCCGGCCGGGCAGGTCGAGGGCCACGATTAGCCGCGAGCGGGCGTCGTTCATGTGCGCAGGCTTCCTATGATCTCGTTGATGTC
>Ga0102851_10002483_pt1 | contig 11128 bp, 13 predicted proteins | sample Mud3Dept3metaG_FD_79558 | JGI IMG/M metagenome (GOLD analysis project Ga0102851, IMG submission 79558) | Freshwater wetland microbial communities from Ohio, USA, analyzing the effect of biotic and abiotic controls - Mud 3 Core 4 Depth 3... | ecosystem: Environmental > Aquatic > Freshwater >...
ATGTCGATGCGCACCCTCCAGCGCCGGCTCGGCGAGGAGGGCGTCACCTTCCGCCAGCTCGTCCTCGACACCAAGATGGACGTCGCCAAGCAGCTGCTCGAGCAGCGAACCCTCTCGGTCAAGCGAGTCGCCGCCGCGGTCGGCTTCGCGTCGGTGGCGGCGTTCTCGACCGCGTTCTCGACGCATACCGGAACGAGCCCGACCGCGTTTCTCAAGAAGCCGCGCTGAGGCGGTCGGCGATGACCGCGTTCGGAGCGATCGTGAGCTCCTTGCCGAGCCGGTACGCGCGCTCCAGGTACCCGCGTCGGGTCTCGTCGCTGGCCCCGTAGACCGCGTAGAGGTACTCGTGGTCGACCTGCTTGATTCCGGGGTAGCTCAGCGTGAACTCGTCGATCAACAGCTTCATCGCGGCTCCGAGTCCGGACTGATAGGCGGCCTCGTCGAACAGCGTCGTGTTGATGATGAGCGCCTTGTCCAGCGTCAGCAGGGGAATGCGGCCGGCGAGGTCACCTCTCCAACCATCGGCGGTGAGGCCGAAGGCAAACCCCAGCGTGAAGACCCGCTCGATCCACCCTTTCAAGATCGCGGGCAACCCGACGAACCAGACCGGCGAGATGAAGACCAGCACCTGTGCGCGCGACACCTTCGCTTGCTGCTCGAGGACGTCCTTCGGAATGCGGTCCTTGCGCAGCGCTCTGATGATGGCGCGCGCGTCCTTGTTGCCGATCCATCGCTTGACGAGGAACCGGCGGATCGGTCCGCGTACGCTGCCGAGCAGTTCGTTTCGGAGATCCATTCGATCGAGGATCTCCTGCGGGAGGTCGGGATCCATCCAGCTCGGCACATCACGCCCCCGCAGCACCGGATCGAAGCCGATCCCGTAGAGGTCCACCACCTCGTGGTGATGGCCCGCCTCCGCGAGGCCCTTCGAGAACTGGTCCAGGACCGCGTGACAGAACGATCGGGGGTTCTGGTTCGCATAGATCGTCAGGACGTTCATGGTGCCCAGTGATCCTGCATCGCCGATGCCACCCGATGCGGCGGCGGTGCCTCACTTGCAGACCGTGAGTGCGCACCACGTGCGCGTGCCACCGGGTAAGGCAACCCTCCCGGTCACGGGTGGCTGGTGATCGCGCAGCTGCCGACCAGCGAGTCGATGTCCGCCGCCTGGGTGCAGTCGACCGTCAGCAGGCTCGGGTCGACGCACGGGCGGTCGGGCAGCGGGCACGACTTCGCGTAGAGCTCGAACACCTCGAGGTACGCGCGGGTCTCGTCGGAGCCCGCGTAGGCGACCGGTTGCTCGCAACCATCGATCGACGGCACCCAGCTCGCACACTGCGTGGGGTTGGCGGCCGCGACGTTGCATCGCTGGGCCGACGCGAGCAGCGCGGTCGCCTGGGCCGCGAGCGACGCGCACGGATCCGGCGCAGGTTTCGACGCGACGTCGAGGTTGGCCGGTCCGCCCAGCGCGACCGGCACGGCCTCGTCGGGTGTGGTCGTGCAACCGGCAAGGGACAGAGCGAGCAAGGTGAAGCTGCGCATGAGGGAGTCCTTGGTCATGCCGGTACCCTACGAACCCCGGGCCGCGCCGAATACTCGCGGCCGAGTGCGCGCAGGTGCGCGAACACACGGGCGTATTCGTCGGAGGTCGACGGGATGCTCGTGCGAGCGGCTTGTCGACGCGCCCGGCCCCGCCGTACCGTTGCGCGTGGCCGGACCCAAAGCGCCGGATCGACGGGGACGCCCGCCCAAGGCGCCCGCACCCGTCATGCGCCGACAGCCGCGCGGTCGCACCGCCGCGGACATCGTCGAGGCGATCGTCACCGCGGCCGAGCGGGTTCTCGAGGTCGACGGCCTCGACGGGTTCTCGACCAATCGGGTGGCCGAGCTCGCCGGCGTCAGCATCGGGTCGCTGTACCGCTACTTCCCGAACAAGCACGCGCTCGCGCGCGGCATCTTCGATCGTCACCTTCCGCTCTACGAGCGCATGGTGCTCGACGCCGCGGTCGGAGGTGGAACGGTCGGCGACTACGTGCAGCGCGTCGGCGCCGCGATCCTCGCGTTCTTCGAGCAGCGCCCCCACATCCACCGCGCGCTGTGGAGGTTGCGGACCGCCGCGGAGGTCCACGAGCGGATCGACCTCACCCTGACCTCGATCATCGCGATCACCAGCCGGCTCCTGCAGACCACCGGGATCCCCGCCGAGCGTGCGAACGACCTCGCGTTCGTGCTCGTTCACGCAAGCGATGGGGTGGCCAACGCGGTCGCGCTCCACGGCGATCCCGCGCTCGGCAAGCGCACGATCGCGATCGTCGCCCAGTTCGCCGAGAACCTCGCGGCGCCCCGCTGACCTCCGCTCACTCGGCGAACAGGAGCGGGAACGATGCGCCGGTCAGGCGTCCGTCGTCATCGGTCGTGAACATCGCGCGGAGCTCGGGGGACGGCAACCGCTCGGGCACCAACCGACATTCGGCGTCCATCAGGCGCACCACCAGCGTCTTGCGCGGGTGCGCGGTCGTGTTCTCGAGACTCCGGTGGAAGGTCAGGCAGCTGTGAAAACTGACGTCGCCGGGTGCGAGCTCGATGAGGTGCTCGTCCGATCGCGCACGCGCCTGCAGCTCGGGCGGGAGCGCATCGAGCGTGTTCTCGACGCTCGTGCGTTGAAACGTCAGGTCATCACCACGAAGGCCCCAGAGATGACTTCCATCGATGACGCGCATGCAACCACTCGCCACGACGCAGGGCGTGATCGCGATCCGCGACGTCACGACACGCGGCTGATCGAGGTAGGCGAGGTAGCTGTAGTCCTGATGCCACGCGATCGTGGCTGGGCTGCCGGCGGGCTTGATCAGCGCCGTGTCCTGGAGCAGCCGCACGCGCGTCGCACCGAGGAGCATCGCCGCCGCGCGCGCGACGCGCGGGTTCTGCGCATGACGCGCGATCGCCACGGACGCCTGTGAGATCCCCGCGGCCTCGATGACCTGAGCGCCCCACGCTGGATACGCCAGCGGCGGAATCACCACATCCATCGCCGCCTCGAGCTCCGCGATCTCGGCGAGCGGCACCACCCCGCGGACGATCAGCCATCCGTGGGCCTGGAAGAACCTCGCATCGACGTCTTCCGCCACCACGGCCTCATCGTACGCGAGCGAGCTGCCGTAGACTCGCCGCCGGGGGACCGTCATGAAGCCGATCTGGATCGCCGGTGTCGTGCTCGCGCTGATGTCACGTGGGGCAGTCGCCGAACCTCAGCAGATCCGGATGGCCACGCTCGCCCCGTCGGGGAGTCCGTGGGCGACGTTCCTCGAACGTGCGGCCGCCGAGATCTCTCGCGACACCGACGGGAGGATCACGTTCAAGTACTACATGGGTGGTCAGCAAGGCGACGAGCGCGACTTCATCCGCAAGATCAAGCTCGGCCAACTCGACGGCGCCGCCGTGACCTCGGTCGGGCTGGCGATGATCGATCCATCGATCCTCGTACTCCAGCTGCCGATGCTGTTCACCTCGGAGGAGGAGGTCGACTACGTCGCGAACAAGATGTGGCCCCACTTCCAGAAGAAGTTCGAAGCGAAGGGCTTTCGCCTCGCCGAGCGCGGCGAGCTGGGATGGATCTACTTCTTCTCGAAGTCGAAGGTCACCTCGATCGCCGAGCTGCGGAAGCAGAAGCTGTGGACGTCGGGCGACGATCAGTTCGGGTCGGCCATCGCCGACAAGCTGAAGATCCACGGCGTTCCTCTCGGCATTCCCGAGGTCGACGCCGCGCTGACCTCGGGGCGGATCAACGCCTGCTTCAGCTCCCCCCTCGGCGCGATCGCCCTGCAGTGGTACACGAAGGTCAAGTACATGAGCTCGACGCCGATGGTGTTCGGGATCGGCGCGACCGTCCTGTCACTCGAGGCCGTGAACAAGATCTCGGCCGAGGACCGCAAGATCATCGAAGGGATCGCGAAGCGGAACCAGAAGAAGGCGCGCGCCGTCATCCGCAAGGCCAACGCCGACGCCCACAAGACGATCGTCCGCAAGGGCATCACGGTGGTCGACGTGCCGCAGGCGATGATCGACGAGCTCACCGCGGTCGCGGCCGAGGTCCAGAGTGAGCTGATCGGCAAGGTCTACTCGAGGGACGAACTGGAACGAGTCATCGCGTATCGCGACGAGTACCGCGCCAAGCATCCGAAGCCGGCTGCGAAGTAGACACTACTTGCCGGCCTCGAGCTTCTTGACGTTCTCGCATGCGCCGGGCGACCCGAGCTCGCAGCCCTTCTTCAGCATCGCGAGGGCCTTGGCCGGATGCCCGGCACATATCTCGGGCCTCGCGGATCGCCATTCGGAGCGCGAGATCGCGATCGCGATCGAGGTAGCGCACAACACCATCTCCGAGCTCGCGTGCGCTGCTTAGCCGTGCCGACACCTCCTCCGCGACAGCAGCCGTGGATAGAGGTGAGTGTGTGTCGTTTGCCGTTTTGATCACGCATGACGACGGCCTCGTGTTGCCGACGACAATGCACTAGAGTCAACGACCGCGAAGGAGCCTTGATGATATTGACGCGAGTCGGGTTGTTGCTTGGGTACGTTGTGCTGACTGCATGCGGCCGCGTCCCTAATGATCAAATCGATGCGGCGATGACCGAGATCGATGCACCCAACGCGGACATCGACGCCGCGCCGGATGCTGCACCGCCGCTGAGTGCGATCGCGCAGCGCAACTACATCAAGGCGTCCAACCCAGGGACGAACGACAACTTCGGCAGCGCGATAGCGCTGTCCGCCGACGGCACCACGCTCGCCGTGGCGTCAGCGGGCGAAGCGAGTGCCGCCGGCCAGGCGGACGAAAGCGCTCCGGCCGCAGGTGCGGTCTACGTGTTCACGCGCGTGGGCACCACGTGGACGCAGCAGGCCTACCTCAAGGCGTCCAATCCCGCCGCTCAGGACAGGTTCGGCACGAGCATCGCGCTGTCCGCCGATGGCTCCACGCTGGCGGTGTCCGCGACGGGTGAGGACAGCGCCGCCGTCGGAATCAATGGCAACCAGGCCGACAACGCGGCACTCGGCTCCGGCGCGGTCTATGTGTTCACGCGTACCGGCACGGCGTGGGCCCAGCAGGCGTACGTCAAGGCATCCAACACCGAGGCCAGTGACGAGTTCGGCATCAGCGTCGCACTTTCGTCCGACGGCGCAACGCTCGCGGTCGGAGCGAATGCCGAGGACAGCGCCGGCTTCGGCAACCAGACCGACAACTCGCTGGCGCAAGCAGGAGCAGCCTACGTGTTCGTGCGGACCGGCACCACGTGGAACCAGCAGGCATATCTCAAGGCGTCCAATCCAGGAGCGGGTGACCGCTTTGGCGGCGCGGTCGCGCTGTCCGGCGACGGTTCGACGCTCGCGGTGGGGGCCTACTTCGAAAGCAGCGGCTCGGTCGGGGTCAACGGCGCGCAGAACGAGCTCATCGCGGTCTCCGGCGCGGTCTACGTGATGGCGCGGGTCGGTACCACGTGGACGCAGCAGGCGTTCGTCAAGGCGTCGAACACCGGGTCGGGAGATCTGTTCGGTGCCACGGTCGCGCTGTCCGCGGATGGCACGACACTCGCGGTCGGCGCATTCGGTGAGGAGAGCGCCGCGACGGGCATCAACGGGAACCAGGCCGACAACACCGCCTCGCAGGCCGGCGCCGTCTACACATTCACGCGGGCAGGCACGACGTGGAGCCAGCAGGCGTACATCAAGGCATCGAATACCGAGGCGAGCGATTTCTTCGGCCGCTCGTGCCTCGCGCTATCAGGCAATGGTTCGATTCTCGTCGTTGGCGCATTCTACGAGGACAGCGCCGACGTCGGCATCAACGGGAACCAGGCCGACAACAGCGCATCCGAAGCAGGCGCGGCCTACGTCTTCATGCGCGGCGGCACGACGTGGAGCCAGAGCTACTACGTCAAGGCGTCCAATACCGGGCAGTCAGACCGGCTGTCGATCGGTGGCGCGCTCTCCGCGGACGGCGCGACGCTCGCGGTCGGCGCACCACTCGAGGACAGCGCAGCGATCGGCATCGACGGCAACCAGGCGGACAATGCCGCGACGGAAGCGGGCGCGGTCTACCTGTATCGTTGATGCGATGCGCCGCCCGACGCTCCGATGATCATTCGGGCACATGGAAGTCGGTCAGTGCACTGTGCCGTGGCAGCGCTTGTACTTCTTGCCGCTGCCGCACGGGCATAGCTCGTTCCGCCCGACCTTCGGCGCAGCGCGGACCACAGGCGCGACGGGCGGCGGTGGGCGGCGCGCGCCCCAGTACAGATCGATGGCGCGGACGCAGTCATCGAGCCCGCTGCGATACCGCGCGCATTGCTCGGCCGACATCGGCGGATCCGGCGTCCCATCATCCGGCTGATCGAGGTCCGCTCCGGTCGCGAGCGATGCGACGGGGATGATCAACTCCACGCCCGTCGCGTCGGCGGTCCAGCGCGGATCCGACTGCGCGAGTCGCAGATACCCCGCACACCACGCGGAGACCTCTTCGTTGGACGTCTCCGGCCCCGGCGCAACCCGGCCCCCGGCGTCCAGCCTAGCGATGATGCCGTTGTACAGCCGCGTCACCAGGCCGAAGATCCGGTTGGCATCCTTCAGGTCGGAGAAGCCACCCTCGCCAACGACGATCGGCAGCCAGTCCGCCGGCCGCACGAACGTTGGTGCTGAGGCGGCCGCTGTCAGGTAGCCCCGCGCCTCGGCCAGCGACATCGCGCTCTCCGTCGCGGACAGGTGCGCCTCCAGCGCCTTCAACTCTGCCTCGCTCAACGCCTCGACCTGCATCGGCGTGAACCTATCCGATCCCCGGGTGGGGGAAATCCGGGATGAGATCCAAGATCGCTACGCCATCTCACACTGCTGCGAACGTTCGACCGGACTCGAACCGGCGACCGTCAGCTTGGGAACGGCGGCCCCACCTCCACTTCCTCGACGAGGATCCAGTCAGAACAACCACATAACCGTCCCGTGGCGTCTCAAGGTGACGTGTTCTGACGCAAGGAAAGTGGGGGAATCGGTGGGGGCGCGACTGCCGTTCGGCTCCGCACGAGGATGCATCGCGTGCGGGTATTACCCGTCGACCTTCCCCCGGGGCCTGGCTATTCTTAGCGTATGAGCGCCCAGGCCCAAGCGATCCTCGAGCAAGCCCTCCGCCTATCGGCAGACGAGCGCGCGAACCTCGCCGACGCGCTTCAGCGCTCCCTCGACGACGGTGGCCCATCGAACCTACCGCCCGAGGAAGTCGCTCGCTTGTGGAACGAGGAGATCGAGCGCCGTCTGGCCCGTGCTCGCGAACGCGTGGCACGCGGAGAGCCGATGGGCCGCACCGCCGATGAGGTCTACGCTGATGCGGAGGCCAGGCTTCAATCGTTGCGCGCATCGCGCGGACCCTGATGAAGACGGTCCGCTTCGAGGACGCCGCCGATGAAGAGTTGATCGATGAGATCATCCGCTACGAACTACGACGCGAGGGCTTGGGAACCGAGTTTCTATCCGCGGTCCGCGAGGCGGTTCGGCTCGTCACTCAGAACCCTGGCGCGTGGCAAGCATCGGAGCACGGACGCGATGTCCGCCGTTTCGTGATGGATCGGTTCCCCTTCACCATCGTCTACACCGAGCTCGCCGACGAGATCCTCATCATCGCGATCGCTCATGCGAGCCGCGAGCCGGGCTATTGGCGCACACGGCTGTAGCGGCGCGAAGACTGACGGGCCCATGGCTGTCGACGTACTTGCTGTGCGTCGACATCGGCATCGCGCTACTCGATCCGTTCGACGGCGCCGGCCACGCTCGCTCGCGCCGGCGACGACCTTAGTACTGGCGCTGAGGACTTCTGCCTCACGGCGCGAACCGCCAGGCTTCCGGTCGCAGTCGATCGAGCGAGCGCACGGCGCGATCGCGATCGCGATCGAACGGCGTTCCCTTCTTCTGCACTTCGAAGATCGCCTCGGCCATCACCGAGCCGATCGCGTGGATCGCCTCGTGGCGAGACAGGCCGTTGGCGACGAGCCGGTCGAGCGTCGAGCGGGCTTCGGCGGGATCGTCACGTGCAGCCATGCGTGCAGGCGCTTGTTTGGCGCGTCGGGATGACCAGCGAGCGCGCGATGGTGGTCCTCCACGGCGAGAGTCTTGAGTGACTCGTCCATCGCGAGCCAATGGGCCGGAACGGGCGCGACATCCGTGTGGTAGGCGCGGTACCGCTTTGCGCGGCGACTTGCCGCCGAGGAGAAATGGGGTCAGACCCCAATTCCCTGAGCGCCGATGGGTTCAGGATCGCGGGATGCACACTCGCTCGATCGGCGTGATCTTGCTTGCGGCCTGGGGCTGTGGCGGCGGCGGCGGCGGCCAGCTGCCACCGGACGCGCCGCCCGATCCCCCGACCGACGCCCCCGTTGTCACCATCGATGCGCCACCGCCGCCGAACCTTGGCTTCGTCAAGCCGACCCGCTCGCTCAAGGCGAACAACGAGCAGTCACCGGATACCTGGGTCGAGATCGGCCCGGCCGATCTTGGCTGTCGCGGAACACCGAGTGCCGACCAGGCAACGACGGTCGCGGTCGCGCTGTCGACGACCGTGCGAGACCTCCAGAGCGGCAACGCGGTCCCGGGCGCGACGGTCACCGTCTTTCCAGACCAGACCTTCGGTTCGCCGTTCGCCGGATCGCCGTACACATCGGGTTCGAGTGGAGCGCTCACCGTCAACGTTCCCGCCGGCACCAAGCGTTTCGGGTTCCGGATCACCGGGGCATCGGCCCTGGACACGTTGATCCTGGGCGCGATCGCGAACCCCAGCCAGCCGACGCAGACGGTGCCCGCGATCGAAAGCGTGTCGACAGCGACGGCCGCGACGCTGCCGGCGCTGATCGGGGTGACGAGGACCCCGGGCACCGGGCTCGTGCTTGGCGTCCTGCACGATTGCCAGGGCCGCGAGGTCTCGAACTTCATCGCGACGGTCTCGACCACGTCCGGCACGACCACGCACGCGATGGGCGCTGACACCTTCTACTTCTCCGCGAGCGTGGGACTGCCGGTGCGCCGTTCGCAGCAAGCGGCCGGCTCCGCGGATGGCCGGTTCATGATCATCGAGCTCGCGCCCACCTCGACCGCGTTCGTCCAGATGTGGGGCTATGCGACGGATGCCGCGCTTCAGGCCGATCAGCTGACGTTGATCGCCGAGCTCGCGATCCCGGTGATCGCAGACGCGGCGATCACCGGAGGACACGATCCGATCCGGACCCCGTAGCTCGTAGGCTCCGAACCTTCGAACCGGCGACCTTCACCCTGGGAACGGTGCCCCATCCCCTGTGTCCCATACCGAAACCCAGTCATCGCAACAACCTAGCGTCCCGTGGCGTCCCCGGAAACGAGCGGGGAATCGGCCCCGCCAGGCGGTCAGCCTGTCGAGATTCCGCCCCCGCTTCTCCGGTTGCAGACATTCATTTTTCGAATATCATCAATTCGTGCTCGATTACCTGGTGACCTCGCCGGCGCGGCGCCGTCTGCTCACGCTCCTGTGGGTCGATGGCGCGCGCGGCTCGGCGGCTGAGCTGGGGAGGGCAGCGCACGTCTCGTTCGCGACCACCTACCGCGAGCTGCGGAAGATGCTCGCCCACGGCCTGGTCGAGGAGTCGTTCGACGCCGGCGTGGCGACGTACCGCGCCAACGCGAAGCACCCGCTGGCGGCCGACCTGCGCCGCCTGGTGCGCTTCCGACCGCAGCCCGCGTCCCGACCGGACGACGAGGCGCTGCGCGCGCAGCTCGCCGAGCTGGGCGCGCCGGTGCAGGCCGAGATGGCGCCACCCGCCGTCGACGGCCCCGTCGAGGAGCTCGTCGTCCGTGGCGTCGAGCTGGCCCGCCGCGAGCCCGCCACCGCCCGCGCCCTGCCGGTGCTGCTGCATCGCCTCCGCGATCACCTGGATCTCGAGCGCCTGGAGGCCGCCGCCCGCGAGCGCGGCGTGGCGCACCCGCTGGGCTTCTTCCTCGCGCTGACCGACCGCCTGGCGAAGGACACCACCTACGCCGAGCTCGCGCGCACGCTGCGCGACCGGCGCGTCCACGCCCAGCCGTTCTTCCTGACCGCCGCGAAGCGTCCCGCCGTCCCCTTCGCGCTCGCGACCCGCTGGGGCTACCGGCTCGGCACGCGTGAGGCCGACTTCGCGTCGACCTTCGAGCGCTTCGCCGGGCGCCGCGCATCATGAAGCGTCATGACGCCACCGCGATCGAGGCGACCTTGGCGGCGATCGACGCAGCCCTCGCCGCGCCCGTGGAGATCACGATCCTCGGCGGCGCCGCAGTCGCGCTCCACACCCACGACGCGGGCGTCGCAACCAAGGACATCGACACCTGGCAGCTCGGCTCCATCGCCGCGACTCGCCTGGCCGCCGCGGCCGCGAAGTCCCAGATCGAGATCGGCCCGGCCTCGATCGCCGACCTGCCCTACGAGTTCGAGAGCCGGCGGCAGCGGATCCTGCCGTCGCTCATCCGCCTCAGTGTGTACCTGCCAGAAATCCACGACCTCGCGCTCAGCAAGATGCTGCGCTGGAGCGACGGCGACGAGCGCCACCTCCAGGTCCTGCACGCGAACTCCCCGCTCGATGCGAGCGTGCTCGTCGAGCGCTACATGGCCGAGATGCAACACGCCATCGGTGACCACCGCCGTCACCGTCAGCACCTCATCCTCTGCATCGAATCGCTCTTTGGCGACCTCGCGAAGGCCCGCGCCGAGACCGCCCTGCGAGGCTGACCTGAGCTGACGTCCCCGATTTCGCGAGCTGACTATCGAGCGGGATACCGGATTCGAACCGGCGACCTTCAGCTTGGGAATCTTAGATAGCCTATTTTACTCGACGACGAACTAGTCATTACGCAGGGATAGAGTCTCATGGCGTCCCAAGGTGATGCGTGATGACGGGAAAAAGTGGGACCAGAGGTGGGACCGAAATGATTCGGTTTCTCCTCTGTTCCTGAGCACTACTTGTTTTTCGATTTCGGTGTGGGTGGGACCGTGGACGCCGGTTCGGCGAAAGCGGGTGAGTTGCCGCTCTATTCGGCGAGCCAGCCGCGCTCAATCGCATAGTCCAAGTATGCGGTGTTCGGGCTAAAATGC
>Ga0102851_10002484_pt1 | contig 11128 bp, 11 predicted proteins | sample Mud3Dept3metaG_FD_79558 | JGI IMG/M metagenome (GOLD analysis project Ga0102851, IMG submission 79558) | Freshwater wetland microbial communities from Ohio, USA, analyzing the effect of biotic and abiotic controls - Mud 3 Core 4 Depth 3... | ecosystem: Environmental > Aquatic > Freshwater >...
TCGTGGTATTAAGGATATGTTCGCGGGTCGTGGTGCATTAGAAAAATCATTCAGTCAAGCAATGGTTGACTTACAAGCGGCAATTTCCGGACTTACCGACAAACAGAAAGAGAAAATCTTTCAAAATGGTAAGAACTTTATGGCATTAGAAGTTGTGTACCCAGAAACTGAGAATGTATTACCGTATGGACAGAGCGCACTTATATTTCACGGTGTGATTAGTTATGATGCTAACGGTAATCCTGTCGGTGAAAACAAAGAGTATGCGCGTGTACTTGCTGGTATGATTCGCCAGATAAACGCAGATGTACAGAAAACATTCAAGATTGAGCAACCATCGTTTGTACAAGTTCCTGCACGGCAAGATTTCTCTGAGAGACAGAAATACTTTGTCGCAAAGGTAAACAAACTTAAAGGTCAGTTTGGATTAAAAGATAGTGATACTATAGCACTGTATCACCAGAGATGGTGGGAAGATTTTATATCTAAGAAAGGTCAGAAGTACGGTATGACCAACACTACACTTACTCAATTAGTGAAACGGTGGGCGTTCAATGACAAATCCAATAAAATATTAGATATAGTAAAGGGAATAAAATCGCCGGAATTTGCGGAGTGGGTTCGCACGTTTGATAAAGAGAATCATGACGCTCAGATGAAAGAGAACATGCTTCCGTTTGAGACATTATTCTTAGAGTTAGGTTCTGAGGTTTTGTCAAACGCACATGGATTTCTTGCCGCTAACCCAAGCAAGGCGGTACAAAATGTACGACATAAAATTAAGAGTGCAATAAATCAACTTAAAGGAACTACAGACCTTAAACAGATTAAGAAATTAAAAACTGAATTGGAGCGTATTCAGTCACTTGGCGGATTTGAAAAAATTGTCCCTGCTGAAGGACTCGTCTTTACCTACGGTGGTAAGACATACAAACTTACCGGAGCATTTGCACCGGTTAATCAGTTGCTTGGAATGCTAAAGTACGGAGATTAAGAAAGGGTTTATATATGATAGATGAACGTCCGGATATGGAACTACCTATGCCTAAAGGGTTTAATGAAGAAAAGGTTACAGACTTGAAGGAGCAAAAGGCAAAAGTAATAAATAAAATTAATCAAGTCCTTAAGGGTGGTAAGATTAAATCAAAAGGACAATCAATGTCGTTCTCTTTTTACACTCCGCCGGAGAAAAAGAAACGAGAGGTTGGAGAAACATGGATTGATGAAGATGGTAAAGAGTGGGTTCAACGTAATGGGTATGCAATCAGTATACCGGCGATTGACCATGTTGAATTAGAGCAAGGTGGATTTTTGATGCCAACACATTGTCCTAAGTGCGGTAAAGCATTGACCCGCGACCTTGATAAAAAGATGTGGAGATTCAATCAGTTTTGTATGGACTGTACTGCTGAGTACGAGACGCAGTTACAGATTGAGGGAACATACAAGGAGTACGAACGGCAACGGATTATGTCAAATATTCGTTCGTTCTATTATGATGTAATGAATGGACTCGAAGATTATGTTAACAGTATGGATGCAACATATGTCAACGAGTTCGGTGATGTGGAAAGATGGGACAGAGTTAACAAACCTATGCTGAAGTCCATGATTCTTAACGACCTTAGATTGTTAAAAGAAGATTTTGAGAAGAACTTTGGTGAACCTTTGGAGAAGGAACATGTGGTCACAAATACTTGATTTTCTATATAATAATTGGTTCAAACTTGGATTACTTATTTGGTTATTTTATCTTGTAAGCAGTTTCGGTAAAGAATGGTTCAAAACGCAGATTGAGTGGGTGAAGTGGATGTTTGTTGATGACGAAGATGCCAGTCATATTAACAATGCACCAAGTCATAAAAACGCAATTCTTCTAGCACTTGTAATCGTATTTATTATAGCGTTCTTAAGAAAAATTGCATTAGAAACTTCTCCGGATATTCCAGACATTCCAACTGGATGGCAGTTAGTTATACTTGCCGGTCTTGGTATTGCAGCTGCAAAAGCAGGTGCGCAAAAATTATTTGAGAACAAGTGGAAGAACGGTAACGGAAATGGTGCAACGCCGCCGAATCCATAAATATAAAGGAGCATAAAGTTATGTTGACAAAATTGTTATTGAATAAGTGGACATGGATTATTATTGCAGTAATTGCTGCATCTATCTATGTTTACGGTGTGGTACAAGAGAACCGAGAACTTCGTGCGGAAAATGAAAAACGTCAGCAGAATGAGGCCGCAGTACAGGACTCATTATTCAAAATGAAAGATTCGGTTCAAACGCTTGCGGTTAAAGTAGGAAATTTACAATCCGAAGTGGGTGAGTTAAACGGAGATTATGTTGCGGTTAATACTAAATATCAGATTGCACTTGACACGATTAAGGAGCTGAGAAAACGCGGAACTTCAAAAGTCATTGGCGACTCAATAGGCATCGTGGAATTTCACGGTACGAAAGGTATAGCTACGTATGACGTTCGAACAGAAATTAATGTTAAATCGAATGAGAATAATTACTCTATTGAAATTGCGTTTGCAGACATAGAAACTCAGTCCACTCTTTACTATGATGATGCTGACAAACTATGGAAGATTCGCACACTTTCACTTTCCCCCGGTGTAAAGTTGCGAGCTCTGTCTATAATTGATGATGAAACATATAGAAAGATACAAGGACTGACACCGATTCAGATAAAGACACCAAGTACATTTGGTCTTGGTGGATTGATTGCGTATGATAGAGTATACGGTGGTATAGTAATTTCGCCGTCTCAGTGGATGTTTACTGTTCATTACAAGTTATATGACAAATATCTTGAGAATGAGCGGTGGAGTGATAAGATAATGATTGGAGTACATTACTATATATGGTAACTTCACAGGGTAAAAATCTAAAAGATGTAATCAAAGAAGAGTACACAAGATGCGCTAAGGACGTAGTATATTTTCTTGTAAAATACTGCATCATTCAGCATCCAGTTCGTGGTAAGATTCCGTTCTACTTATGGGATTTTCAGAAAAAAACTCTTGGTCAGTTCCTTGCGAACCGATTCAATATAATACTTAAAGCTCGCCAATTAGGTATCTCAACCCTTGTTGCTGGTTACGCATTATGGTTGATGTTGTTTCATGGAGATAAAAAGGTACTAGTCATAGCAACCAAGCAAGGTGTCGCAAAGAATCTTGTTACCAAAGTACGAGTTATGCACTCAAATCTTCCATCGTGGTTGAAAGGTAGATGCATCGCAGACAACAAACTTTCGCTGGAATTTGCAAACGGTTCAAGTATACTTGCGGAAGCCGCATCTCCGGAAGCTGGTCGTTCAGAAGCATTGTCACTCCTTATCCTTGACGAGTGCGCGTTCATTGACTACATTGACACGATTTGGTCTGCTGCAGCTATGACACTCGCAACCGGTGGTGATGCAATTGTACTGTCCACTCCAAACGGCGTAGGTAACTTGTTTTATAAAATGTGGCAGTCCGCAGAGGAAGGAATCGGATTCAGTGGTCTGTCGGAAGAGGGTGAGGAAGATTCTAAAGAAGCCGATTCAGACGCACCATCGTTTATATTTAATCCCATTCGATTACACTGGTCAATTCATCCCGAACGCGACCAAGCATGGAGAGATGAGCAAGACAAACTGCTTGGTAAAAGGAAAGCTGCACAGGAGTGCGACTGTGACTTCCTAACATCGGGTCAAACTGTGATTGAAAGTACTATCATTAAGTGGTATGAAGAGACGCGGGTTAAACCACCGATTGAGAAAAGGTATGTTGACCACAACTACTGGATATGGGAGTACCCCGCAACAGGCAAAACATATGTTGTTGCCGCAGACCCCGCGCGTGGTGATGGTTCGGATTCATCAACATTTCAAGTACTAGACATTGACGGTTTGACACAAGCCGCGGAGTACAAAGGATTTATTGGCACTGGAGAATTTGGGAATCTTTTAGTTACTGTTGCAACCGAGTATAATGATGCACTACTTGTAATTGAAAATCAAGCTATGGGATGGGCGGTTATTCAGAAAGTAGTGGAACGAAACTACAAGAATCTGTTTTACTCAAGCGCAGATATGATGGTGGTGGACATACAGAGTCAAATGCAAAGAAGTTACGATATGAGGACACCCAATAATACGGATAAGATTATTGCTGGAATAACATCAGGTGCGAAGATTCGTCAAATGGTTGTGTCAAAGATTGACGAGTACTTTCGTTCTCAGGAACTTGTTGTATATTCGAGACGACTTATCAGCGAGTTGTACACATTTATATGGTTGAACAACTATCCAATTCATATGCCTGGATATCATGATGATGCGATTTTTGCTATGGGGTATGCATTACTAGTTAAAGACACAGCATTAAAACTCAGACAGAGGGGTATAGATTTACAGAAACAAGCATTGGACAGAATTAATACGTCACCTAAAATTTACATTCCAAACAGACGAATCGTAGACCCCTATGAATTGCGCATCGCTGGTGGATATAGTGAGGATTTGCGGTGGTTAATTGGTACTGGCAAGGATGTTCAACCTCAAAATATATCACCCGAAGAGAGAAAAAAGTTAGAGGAAGAGGAACGGAAGAAATCGGTAGGCACGCCTTGCCCACCTACTATTGGATAGTTTGATATTTATACTAAGAGTGTTATTATAACATAGAGAGGCAAAACATGGCAGATACAAATTTATTCACGCGACTTCGTAAATTGTTCGCATCAGATGTAGTTGTGCGCAGTATTGGTGGGAAGAAACTCAAGGTTATTGATGTTGACAGACTTCAATCTGCCGGACTGAAAACCAACTACCAGATTGACCGTTACGCTCGTGTGTTTCATCCAGGTTCATACTCGTACAACGCTCAAATTTCGTATCAGACTTCACGGTTACAGTTATACAATGATTACGAAGTTATGGACGCAGACCCGATTATCGCATCCGCACTCGATGTGTATGCTGACGAGTCCACTACAAAGAATGAGTACAAAGATGTTATAAAAATTGTTACCGATGATGAGCAAGTGTCGGAGATTCTTCATAATCTTTTCTATGACATTATCAACATTGACTTCAATCTGTGGATGTGGATTCGTAATATGTGCAAGTATGGCAATCAGTACTTAAAAATAGATATCTCCGAGAAGTACGGTGTTGTCAACATTGTTCCTCTTCCTGTCTATGAAGTGACCCGCGAAGAGTTCTTTGACCAAAAGCATCCACACGCTGTCCGGTTCAAGGTTCAAGGTTCCTATGGTAACGGAACTTTCGAGTACTATGAAATCGCGGACTTCCGCCTTATGTCCGACTCCAACTTCTTACCGTATGGTAAAGCGATGATTGAGTCCGCACGTAAAGTATGGAAACAGTTGACGTTGATGGAGGACGCTATGTTGATTCACCGTATCATGCGTGCTCCAGAAAAAAGAATCTTCAAGATTGACATTGGCAACATTCCTACAAACGAAGTTGACCAATACATGCAGAAGATTATTGACAAGATGAAGAAAACGCCGTATATTGACCCCGCAACCGGAGATTACAACCTCAAGTTCAATATGATGAACATGACCGAGGACTTCTATCTTCCGACTCGCGGTGCGGATTCTCAAACATCTATTGACACGATTAAGGGACTTGAGTTCAACGCGATTGAGGACATTGAGTACATTCGTAACAAGATGATGGCAGCATTGAAGATTCCGAAGGCGTTCTTGGGATACGAAGAGCAAATCGGTGCAAAGGCGACTCTCGCAGCAGAGGATGTTAGATTTGCGCGTACTATTGAGCGAATCCAGCGTATCGTGATTGGTGAGTTGACCAAGATTGCTATCATTCACCTATACTCTCAAGGTATTACGGATGAACGCCTGGTAAACTTCGAACTCGAACTCACGAATCCGTCCACGATTGCGGAGCAAGAGAAACTTGCATTGTGGGAGTCTCGTGTTCGCATGTCCAATGAAATTATGACAACGACTCAATTGCTGTCGTCTGACTGGATATACAAGAACATCTGGGGATTCAGTGATGATGATATAAAGGTACTGAGAGAAGAAATTGTTAATGACAAGAAACGTACCTTCCGATACACTCAGATTGAAGGTGAAGGTAATGACCCAGCAAAAACTGGTCAGTCGTTTGGTACACCGCATGACCTAGCGGCGATGCAGATGGCGCCTAAGGAAGAACAACCTATTGACTACGGTCAATCCAATTTTGACCCATCTAATCCAATGATGGTGCAACCGAATCTCAATGTTCCAGTCAATCAAGTCACAGGTGGACAGAACCAACTTGAATCCAAAAATGTAGGTGGACGCCCACCAGAGGGGCAAAAATATGGTAAAGATTCGCACTCTCGCGGTCGTGACCCACTTGGTGCTAAGGATATAGAGGGGTCACTTGATGTTGAGGACGACCCACTTGGTATTAAAAAGATTGGGAATATTCGCCGTGAGCAAATACAGAAAGGTGGAAAATCGGACAAGAAGAAGTTAGAAAGTTTGGTGAAACGAATAGTTCCACCCGCATGGCAAAAGAACAAAGGCGTAATTACAGAAAGTATCTCCATTGAAGGAGAAGATACCGAAAATATACAAGAAAATGAAGGTTTCTTAGATGAGCGCAACCTTGATATAGAGGATGCAAATGGTAAAGCAGACGCAATAAATGAATAGTTTTCGATATTTATACGTGTGGATTTTTAACACTATTGGTGAGAACCTATGAAAAGAATCAAGCATAGCAAGATAAAAAACACTGGGATTCTCTATGAACTCTTAATGAGACAAGTTTCCGCTGACGTGGTTAGTGGGAACATGGACTCTAAGGCGCTTACAATTGTTAGAGAACATTTTGTAAAAGACGCGGAGATTCAGAAGGAACTTGAGTTATATCAGTTGCTGATAAATCACAAGTTCAATAACGAGTCCAAGGCAAACTCCCTCATTGAGGCAGTGTTGACCGCACGTACACGATTGAATAACTCGAAACTTAGAAAGGCAAAATATGCAATCATTAAAGAAATCAGTCAGTCATATACCGTTGACGGTTTCTTTAGTAGTAATATTCCTAACTATGTTCAGTATGCATCCGTGTACAAATTATTTGAGGACAAACTCTCCGGAGAACCGTCAGACCCCGTGGACATTTCAAAGTGCCGACATACACTCGTTGAACATATCAGCGGAAAGAGTACCGCACGAGTTGAGTCCAAGACAAAGGTTCTCGCGGAGTTTGAGCGTCAACCTGAAGATATTCGTTTACTGACCACCAAGCTTCTTGTAGATAAATTCAATACCAAATATAGCAATCTCTCACCGAAACAGAAGGCACTTCTTCGTGAGTTCATCAATAACTCCCAGAATTCGCTCAAGAAGTATATTGAGTCGGAACTTCCAATCATTCGCAAAGAGCTCTCCGACCTTGCACCCACCGTTACTGACAAGGTTGTAAAAATTAAACTGACAGAGGTTATTAAGCAACTCGACCATCTTACAAAAGGTCGAGATGTGAGAGACGAGAATGTTGCTGCATTATTAGGCTATTATAGTCTGATAGATGAACTACGGAGACTGAAAAATGATAAGAAATAAAATTAAGGAGGCACTCCGACCGATAGTAAAAGAGGCGCTCTCCGACTACCTAAAGGACTCTGAGCAAGACCTACGTGCCCTTCAAAACGCTCACCCTCAGCTTGACATTAAAAAAGATTTGCCGTCCGAGACAGGCGCATTTCCAAAAAGAGAGGGGAAGATTAATGAGGGGGTAGAGATTGAGTGGTACGGTAGAACCGCAGTTGTACCGGATGTTCCTGAGAGTGTGGATGCATATAGTCTGCTCAGATATTGCGACAATGTTGAGCACGAAGGTGGAAATCAGTACCGATTCGATAACGTTGACCCTCGACTGAAACAGAAATTTATTGATGCGATAAATGGTAAGAAGGTCAAGGAAGAAAAACTTACCGAAGCACCTTCTACGAAATACGGCGTAACGGACTTAGCAAAAGAACTTAAACAGAAGTTTGGTGGTGAGGCCGAAGCACATTTCAAGATTGCAGGTCCAAACATCTACTTGAATGGTGTATCAGACAAAAAGAATGAAATCTACAAGTGGTTGACCGCGAAGTTCAAAGAACTTGGCGCACGAGAAACCAAGATGAAGGAACAACCAATCGGTACAATGATTTACCCGAGACCGTTTGGTGTAATAGTGTATCTTGTGAAGGATAAGACCGTAAAGGAGGCATCCACCACATCTGCTGTCGCCGGATACGAAACTCCGTATGCGTTCTCCGATGTTGGACTTGACAAGGATGTGAAGAAGCGTAAGATTGCTCAGCAGTTAGGATATAAACTGGTGGGGAAGAACCGATTGAAGGAAGAGGTCAGAGTGAATGTTGCAAAGGCAGTTCCTCTACTGACGGAAGAGTTTCGCCCGCAGTTAAAGACGCCGATTGCAAATGCGTTGTACATGAAAATGCTAGATTACTTGTTAATGTCCGCTGACCCGCAGTATCGGACTATACATAAGTTCCGGGTTGCGATTGACAAAGTTCCAGATGCGCAGGATAAGGCACAGTTGATTCGTGCCTTCAACGAAGAGTTTAAGATTAATTGGGGAACTGCCTCGCAGAGTGCGTGGGAGTACTATAAGAACGTTGATTAAATTGATGGACATATTAATAGAAGCACTTTCTCCAACGGAGAGAACGCGCAGGTACAACCGCCGGCACCCAGATAAAGTTCGCGCACACCTTCGTAAGACGCAGAGTGACCGTGTGGAGCGTAACCGAGCGCGTAGGAACGCTGTAAAGCGTCACGGTAAGAAGAAGATGGAGAGTCATGACGTTCATCATATTGGACGCACTCAGGATGGACATACGCGATTAGCGCCTCGTGACCACGGGCCTGACAAAAAACATTAGGAGATACACATGAAACTTATACCATTACTTCCTGTTGGAAAGATTGAATCGCGAAAACCGTTGAAGGAAATTTTGGACATTCACACAAGTAAAGATGGTGTGTCTATCGCAGTTGACGATTATGATGATATATTGTTCCGTGGTCGTAGTGCGGGTTTGCACCCAGAGGAATTGAAACCAATCATTGAAGCACTCGCTAAAACGCGGTGGTTTATAAAGTTGGTGGTCAATGCTGCAAAACGCAAGGTTCGAATAATCGAATTGGAATTTACCAATGCTGGTATTATGTTTAGATAGGAGATAACAATGTTCTCACGACAACACTATAAGGAGTTCGCCGAGATTCTCAGGAAGATATCCGACCGCAAATCTCAGCTGGAAGCAACTGCGGCGACTATACTCATATTTAAAAAAGACAATCCGCGATTTGACACGGATATATTCCTCAAAGCAGTTGGACTTGAATATAGTCCTGCACTCAAGCAAGCAATGGGAGAATCAAAGGTCAATGAATCATTTGAAGGTGACATGAAACTTGTACCACTCCTACCGTCCGGACGAATTACTACCTTGAGACACGGTGGGTCTGCGAAACCGATAACTGAGGCACCCGGAAGACGCCCCAATGAACAAGAAATGCGTGATATGGCGGATGACTTTGAAGGCAATTTTGATGAAATTGACAAAGAAATTAGTGAATTTATTGAAGAGAGATTTATGGACTTCCGTCAAACCGGTACATATAACATATTTCAGGCGCAGTTTAGAAAAATGGTTGTTGAGTTGCGCAGAGCACTTATGAAGTTCAGTGACGACTATCATAAGATGGTTTCAACTGAGGCAATGCATTGGAGTAGTGACCCGAATTTGTAACGGAGAATAATATGAAGAAGCATAAAAAATTAATGAAAGAATCGTTCGAAGGAAACATAAAATTGGTTCCTCTTATTCCACTCAGTGAACTTGCGTTCCACGGCGGAAATCCTACACCTGAAGATGTTGGTGTTCTTGCGGACGATTTTGATGAAGAATTTGATGAAGCGGAAAATGCGCTTGATAAAGTTTTATTGGGAATTGTAGATAATGCAAAAGAGGCAGATTTCTCAGATGTCTCAACGCAAATCGCGGGTCAAGTTTCATTGCTCAGAAAAGCAGTAGGTGCGTTCCGCGCAAATGTGCAGAAGATATACGATGCGAAGAAGAAGAAATTGGGAGGTAGATAATGAAGCAATTACTTGTTGATATAATTCCATTTGAAGTGACACCGCAGATGATTATTGAGTCACTTGCTCAGAACGCCGGAAGATTGGTTGTTCAAGGTGTACTGCAACGTGCGAACGCATACAATCAGAACGGACGTACCTATCCAAGAAATATTCTACAAAGAGAGTCGGATAAGTACTACAAGACATTCGTAAAGGAAAGTCGAGCGCTTGGAGAACTCGACCACCCGGATTCATCGGTGGTCAACCTATCAAACGTCTCTCACAACATTCGTGAGATGTGGTGGGAAGGTGACGACCTATGCGGTAAGGTGGAAGTTCTTGGGACTCCGAGCGGAAACATTCTCAAGGAATTATTTAAATCAGGTATCAAACTTGGTATATCGTCCCGCGGATTAGGTTCTATTGAAGAAGTCGGTGGTGGTAAAGTATCGGTGAAAGAGGATTTCGAATTAATCGCATTTGATTTTGTTAGCAATCCATCCACTCACGGTGCGTTCCTTCATCCAATTACAGAAGGCAAAATTGCTCAGAGAGTCAATGAGCGGTATGACCGAGTGAATGAAATAATTACTGACATTCTTCTGGAGATAGGTAAGTGAAGAATAAAATAGAAGAGAAAATTTCGAAGTTCATAAAAGAAACAGAAGTTTCTAACTTGGTAGCACCCGAATTGAACATTGACAGTGAGCGTGATGCGTGGTTACGCAAGATGGGTAAAAAGGAAGGTCGCGGTATGCAAGCTGCTGGTTATATGGAAGGAGCTAACGATACGGTGAATTGCCCTAACTGTCAGGGTACCGGTAAGCGAGACAACAAGAAATGCTGGATATGTCAGGGAAGTGGGAAACTGACTCACTTAGCGTGGGAGAAACACTACGGAAATCCGGCAACGATGAAGGAAGGTACACTACCAACAATTGAATTGCGTGGACGCAAGTGGGAGATTGACGGTAAGA
>Ga0102851_10002485_pt1 | contig 11127 bp, 10 predicted proteins | sample Mud3Dept3metaG_FD_79558 | JGI IMG/M metagenome (GOLD analysis project Ga0102851, IMG submission 79558) | Freshwater wetland microbial communities from Ohio, USA, analyzing the effect of biotic and abiotic controls - Mud 3 Core 4 Depth 3... | ecosystem: Environmental > Aquatic > Freshwater >...
AAGCAGCAATGAACGCGAGGAGAATAATCCTCATTTCTTGGGTGCCGCCTCACTTTTTGGCGCTGGCTCCCCCTTGATTGGCGTCTCGCTGACCTTGCCGGATGGTTCAACTTTGCCCGGCTGCGGCGCAGCCGCAGGGGCCTCGCCCTTCTTTCCTTCCTCTTTGAGCAGCTCCTCACTGACCGTTATCTTCGCGCCTTTTTTCAGTTCAGTCACGTACTTTTCCAGCACCTCGTTCTGCCGCTCCTGGACAATCCTTTGTTTAATGAACTCCTTGACTTCCTCAAACGGGGTGTACCCAGCCTCTTTAACTCCTGTGAGCTGTATTATGTGGTACCCCAGCTGTGTCTTAACGGGCTGACTGATCTGCCCTGCCTTGGTGAGCTTGAAGGCAACAGCCTCGTACTCGGGCAGAAGACTTCCCTTGCCGTGGTAGCCGATAGCCCCACCCGTTGTCTTCGCGTTCGGGTCAATCGAATAGGTTCTGGCCAGCTCGGCAAAGTCCTCCCCCTTGTCCAGCCGCGCCTTGATCTCCTTTGCTTCCTTATCCGTCCTGACCACAATCTGCCGGGTCTCTATCTCAAGGCTTTTCTTGAACTTGTCCTTGTTGGCCTCGTAATACTTCTTGAGCTCTTCCTCTGTTGTGTTTATGTTCATGGTAACTTTCTTCTTGAGAAGAGACTCTATGAGGAGTTGTTCACGTATTTCAATGAGTCTGTCCTCGAAATCTTTCTCTTTCTCGATATTCTCTTTCTTGGCCTCCCTCAGAAGAAGCCTCTTGATGACATACCGATCGAGGAAGCTTCGCTTCCCGCTCTCGGTGAGAACCAGCATTTTCATGTTGGCCGGTATGCGGTCGAGCTCTTTGTTGAACTCTTCGAGCGTTACCGTGTCGCCGTCGATGGTGACCAGTACCTTGCCATCATCCTTTTTTGAGCAACCGAAGAAGAGCAAGGCCAGGCAGACCAGGATAAGAACTTTTTTCATTCGTCACCTCATTCAGTAGTCTTTACATATCCGCGAAATTTCAGACGTTATATCACAGGGAGACAATCTCCATCAATAGATTTCTCAGTGTGCCGATCAGCTCAACGGGCTTCTCTTCCGTATGTACCACTACTTTTCCGTCGGGCAGGAGCTTCACCCTGCCCTTGTCTTCCTTTGCAAGCTTGAGGAGTCTTGCCATGTTGAGCGGTGTGCCTTCCGTGACATGGAGGGTCACCTGCCTGCCTGCGTATTCCAGCTTCTTTACCCGTATCTTCGCAAGAAAGATCCGGAGCGCGATGATCTTGAGCAGGTTCTCGAGCGGTTCCGGGATGATCCCGTACCGGTCTTGCATCTCTTCCGTCAGCTCTGAAAGTTCCGCGTCATCCTTGATCCGCGACAGGCGCTTGTATGTGAGAAGTTTGCCCGTTTCGTCCGATATGTATGTGTCAGGAATGAACGCGTTCACGGGGATGCTGATCTCAGGCGAGAATTCTTCCTTCTCGTGGACCTCGTGCTTCAGCTCTTTAACCGTCTCTTCGAGCATCTTGCAATACAGTTCAAACCCTATGAGATTGATGTGGCCGGACTGTTCCCTGCCAAGAAGGTTCCCGGTTCCCCTGATCTCCAGGTCGTAATTAGCGACCTTGAGCCCTGAGCCCAGCTCCACCATCTCCTCGATAATCTTGAGGCGTAACAGCGCTTCCCGCGTGAGGGCCTCTTCTTTAGGGACAAGCATGTAAGCGTATGCCTGCCTCTTGCTACGGCCGACCCTGCCGCGAAGCTGGTAGAGATCGGCCAGCCCGAACCTGTGCGCATTGTTTATGAGCACCGTGTTCACATTCGGTATGTCGAGCCCCGACTCAACGATGTTTGTCGACAGGAGAATGTCGTACTTGTTGTTGATGAAATCGAGCATCATTTTTTCGAGCAGCCTCTCGTGCATCTGGCCGTGAGCGAGGGCGATGCGCGCGTCGGGAAAGAGCTTCCTCAGGTGCTCGTGGACCACACCGATGTTGTGGATCACGTTGTGCACGAAGAAGACCTGTCCCCCCCGGTCGAGTTCCTGTGTCACGGCCTTCCGGATCGTCTCGTCGTTGAACTTTACCACGTACGTTCTGACCGCCAGCCTGTCCAGGGGTGCAGTATCAATAATGCTCAGGTCCTTTATGCCCGTAACTGCCATGTGGAGCGTCCTCGGTATGGGCGTTGCGCTCAGGGTAATGACGTCCACCTCTTTCTTCATGAACTTCAGTTTCTCTTTGGCTTTGACCCCGAACCGGTGTTCTTCGTCCACGACTATGAGGCCCAACTCCTTGAACCCCATGTCTTTCTGGAGGAGCCTGTGGGTGCCTATGACGATATCCACGCTCCCCTTCTTCAGTCGGTCAACCACAGATGCCTGTTCCTCCTTCGACCGGAACCGGCTCAGCATCTCTATGACCATAGGATAGTCTTTGAACCTCTCGGTAAAGGTCTTGTAGTGCTGCTGCGCGAGCACGGTGGTGGGTACAAGAACAGCCACCTGTCGCCCGTCCATGACGACCTTGAAGGCTGCCCTGAGCGCCACCTCGGTCTTACCGAAGCCCACATCCCCGCACACAACGCGGTCCATCGGCCTCTCTTTGCGCAGATCGTCAAGCACTTCCTCAATGGCCCGCAGCTGTCCCTCGGTCTCTTCGTACTCGAACCGCTCCTCCATTTCGCGAAAAAGCTCGTCTTCGGGTGGATACGAGTGCCCTTTTGCCAGTTCCCGTTCCGCGTAAAACTGGATCAGGTCCTTGGCAATATCCTCAACGTACGTTTTCACCCTGCTCTTGGTGCTCTTCCAGCGGATGGAGCCGAGTTTATCTATCTTCGGCTTTGATTTTTCGCCCCCTATGTACTTCTGGACCAGTTCGAGCGACTCGATCGGCACATAGAGCTTGTCGTCATCCTGGTACTCGATCAGCAGGAAGTCCTTCTCGAAGCCGTTGATATTCAGTTTTCGAATGCCCCTGTAGACACCGATGCCATGCTCTATGTGGACGACGTACTCCCCTACGGCCAGATCTTTGAAGGAATTGAGAAATTCATCCACGCCCTCCCACTTCTTCTTCACAACGCGCTTCTTGGGCCCGACGATGTCTTCCTCTGTGAGGAGAATTGTGTCAGACGTGCGGAACCCTCGCCGCAGGGGGCCTATCACGATACCCCACTCCTTCTCTCCTTCCGGGAGGCTCACCCGGGGAAGGACCCGGAGGGATATGTCGTAGTTCTTGAATATCTCCTGAAGCCTCTCTGCCTGGTGATTGTGCATAGCAAAGACATAGACATACGGGTATGCCGCCCATTCATTCCTCAGCTTTTCGGTCAGCGTCTTGAATATCTCCGTCTTCTTGGTTTCGAAGATGGCCCTCAGGTCATCGTTTGATACTGCCTCGTAGACCGTGCCCTCTTCCTCGCCCCGGACGCCCGAAATGTCGATGTTGAGAAAATGCGAGAAAGCCTTGTCAATACCGGCTGCAGCGACTTCCGCCGGTTCTTCGGGCAACTGTCTGATGAGAGCAGCTATCCCTCTGTGCGCGACGATGCTGCCGTTGGGCAGATAGTCGGTGATGAAGGCCTTTTCCGCACCCGAAAAACGCGTGGGGATAAACAGGCACCGCTCCATCTCCTTGAGGGAGCGCTGGCTTGCCGGGTCGAAATGTCTAATCGAGTAGACTTGATCGCCGAGGAACTCAATCCGTACAGGGTGCGGCAGAGAGGGTGGAAATACGTCAATGATGGCGCCCCGCTTTGCGAAGTCCCCCGGTTCCCTGACCAGGGACGTGAATTCGTACCCCGCCGACTCCAGAAAAGAAATCAGCTCTTCCTGCAAAATCGTGTCGCCAAAAACGACTTCGCGCGCGCCGCGCGTGAGGTCATCGGGCAGGAAGAGAGGATGCAGCAGCGCATCGGAAGGATACAGGCCGATGAAGGTTTCGTCAGCAGTGAGGTGGTGTAGGAAGGCTATGCGCTTCGACTCATCTTCTTTTTCAAAGATGCGCTGGCTATAAGCGGGGAAATAAAGGACTTCTCTTCCCGAAAAGAACTCGATCTCTTCTTTGAAAAGCAGCGCCTCGTCCTCTCCATCATAGAAGAGAATGATTTTCCTGCGGCTCGCCTGCGACAGAAAGAAGGCGAGGAACGAGCCGATCTTGCCCGTGATGTAAACGTGTCCCTTGTCCGGAAATGTGTACATACGCACTTTCGCTGCTGGCAGTCAGTGGTCAGCGTACAGCTGAAGCCCTGCTCGGTTGGTGACAACCACGGTCACGGTACTGAACACCTGTAATCATAACAGATTTTCACCAAAAACAGGGGCATCTTCTGAGTCACTTACACGTGAGGGTTGGTCAGGCTGGCGGATACGGCTGGCCGTTACTCCACGGCGGCGTTAGGCAGCACGGTCATGGTTTTCTCGTATTCGGTCCAGACCGCCTTGGCAAAACGCAGGCCGGGAGTCTTCTGCGTAGAGGCGAGCTTTCGTGCTCGTGTGGACCCGCTGTTATATGCGTATAAAGCCCACGGCAGGGTCTCAAACTTATCTATCAGGGTGGAAAGGTGGTAGACACCGAGCCTGATGTTCTTTTGCGGCTCGTGAAGGCTCCCGTCACCATGCCAGGCCTCGCCGAGCGTATCGGTGATATCCCGGGCGACCGAGGGCTTGATCTGAAGCAGCCCGCGTGCCCCTTTGGGCGACACGGCGTCCAGCCTGAAATTGCTCTCCACCTTCATGACGGCCAGGACCAGCCGGTAGTCAACCTCATGTGATTTCGACTCAACGTACACGAAGCTTGCTATATCGCGCGCCATCTCATCCGGAATATCGGGGCTCTGCTCTTTGAGATAGCTTGCGATTGAGGCTATCGTTTCGTCCTGCTTGACGGCTTCTTCCGCCTTCTTGCCCGTCTGCACGCCCGAGGCCATAAGCACCGGGATCACGGCTGCGGAAGTCAACAGAAGAAGCACTTTTTGCGATCGGTTCATTGGTCTAATATATACGACATGTGGACGCGGATGTCAACCTTGCCTCGCACGAAGGCCTGCGAAAAGGTGTATCTAACCACATGATTTTGTTTGGTATGTTACCAGGAAGTCAGGAAGAATTGATAGCCCTTGACCATGAAAAAGAGGCCAAAGAGGAGCAGAAAAAGACTGCATACAAAGAGCATGCCCTTCAGGATGCGTCGGCTCAGAAACTTCCCGCCCATGTGTACGCCGTACGAAATGAAGCTGTACCATGCGAGGTCAGAGCTTATGTGCCCGGCAAAAAAGGCCAAGACTCCCGGGGTGCCCAGTCCCTTTGCGAACATGACGTACCCCATGCCGATGGTCAGCCACCATATCAGCCAGTACGGATTTGCCAGGCTGATAAGGATCCCGGCGAGAACGGGGTGCAGGCCTCTTCTGGCTGTGTCTTCCGCCGCTTCGAGACTATATGTGGGCAAGCTTCTCATAATGGCGATTGCCATGTAGATGATGACGATCCCGCCAAGGAAGGCAACAATCGTGTACAGCCGGGGGCTCGTAAGCAGGCTGCCGAGGCCGAAGACAATAAGGAGAAGAAGAGCGAGCTCTAGTATGCCGTGGCCCAGCACGATCAAGGGACCCACGTGCCCCCCGCGCCTGGTTGTCTCCGTTATTGTCACCGTGAGCAGGGGACCGGGGGCCATCGCGCCAGTCAGGCCCAGCACAAACCCAACAGCAAACAGGCTCCAGAGAGACATAGGCATAAGTAAATCACAGCCGATGAGCAAATGAAAGGGTCCAGGGTCCAGAGAATCAGGGTCCAGTCGTCAGGGTCCAGAGATAGCGTAGTCCAGGGTCCAGTGGCTAGGGTCCGGAGAAACCGGACAAGGGCTAGACACAGAGAAGCAGTGGAAGCGAGTGGTCCCTTTAGGGTTTTGTGATTGCAGCTTCAGGACCCGGGACCCCGGCTACTGGACCCTGGCAGGCCGCAGGCCCCTGGTTTTTTTGTTCACTCGTTTTTCTGAATTTGCTAAGATAGGGGTTATGGGCCTGGTGGACATAAATTGCGACATGGGAGAATCCTTCGGCTACTATGGAATGGGCAAGGACGAAGAGGTTGTGCCGTATATAACATCAGCCAACGTGGCATGCGGTTTCCACGCGTCCGACCCGATGGTCATGGGGAGGACTGTCCGGCTTTGCAAAGAGCATGGCGTCATGGTCGGTGCGCACCCGGGGTACCCCGATCTCATGGGCTTCGGGCGTCGTTTTCTCGATCTGACAAAAACTGAGATGATCAGTTACGTGATCTACCAGGCAGGAGCGCTCTCCGGATTCCTGAGGCTCCACAGCCTGCCCTTGCAGCACATCAAGCTGCATGGCGCCCTGTACAACTACATGGTGAACCAGGAGAAACTCTTTCTTGAGCTTGCGGCCGAGGTCTGCAGGGCATTCGGGGATGTGATCTTGCTCACCCTCGGGACACGAAAGGCTGTAGAACTGAAAAAGGCAGCCCGCTCCATGGGCATAAGGGTAGCGCTGGAGTGCTTTCCCGACAGATCCTACACAGACGATGGAGAACTGATGGGAAGGCAGCACAAGGAGGCGGTCTTTCACGACGCCGCTATTATTGCAGACCGTGCACTCACCATGGTCACCAGAAAAGGTATTGAAAGCGCGACAGGCATCTGGGTAGACATGGAGCCGGATACGCTCTGTATCCACGGGGACAACGCCGAAAGCATAGAGGCCGCACAACAGATCAAAAAACTTCTCGTGGAAGAGGGCATTGCGTTGAAACCACTCGGTCTTTCCATGTAGAGCCGATGAACATAGAACCTTACGGAGAAAACGGTGTCCGTATCATCTTCGGCAACGAAATCAACGCCGACATCCACAAAGAGGTGCGCACGTCCTGCGCGATGCTCACGTCGGCGAGGCTGGAAGGGGTTGTCGAGATCGTGCCTTCATTTGCATCCTGCCTTGTCATCTTTGATCCCAGGGTAACGTCTTACGAAAGACTTCTCCCTGCCATCGGGGAGGCGCAGGGAAGGGGAGATGTCGAGCTCCCTAACCCTGCAACGTATGAGATCCCTGTAATGTATGGTGGCGAGTACGGGCCTGACCTGGAGTTCGTCTCAGAGTATTGCGGGTTGACAGAAGAGGAAGTGATAGGACTCCACACGGCTTCCGTCTACACGGTCTATGCGGTCGGCTTCATGCCCGGCTTTCCCTACCTCGGACCCCTGGACAGGAAACTCTTCACGCCGAGACTCGAGACCCCGCGTCTTAAGGTGCCGGAGGGGTCAGTCGGCCTTGCACAGCTGCAGACCGGGATATACACATTCGAATCCCCCGGGGGATGGCGCATCATAGGCAAGACGAACTGGAAACTCTTTAACTGTGAGAGCAACCCGTATAGCCTCCTTAAACTAGGTGATCGGGTGAGATTTGTAGCGGAGTAATTGGCACGTCTATGATCGAGATTGTGCATCCCGGATGGCTTTCTCTTGTCGCGGATAATGGCAGGTTTGGCCATGCTGACATTGGAGTCCCATGGTCATCAGCGCTGGACAGCTTCGCGTACGGAACGCTCAATCTCATGCTCGGTAACGATCCGGGCGCGCCTGCCCTCGAAGTGGTAGGGAACGAATTTGCGGTTCGGTTCCACGAGGAAACGACGTGCGCGATCTGCGGTGCAAGGGTTACTGCTCAGCTCGACGGAGAGGAAATCGGTTCCTGGCAATCGTTTCAGGCAAGACGGGGCTCTCTCCTTCGTGTGAGCAAAGTGCTGGAAGGGTTCCGTTACTACGTGGGCGTCTCCGGTGTCTTTGATCTCCCCCGCGTAATCGGGAGCTTTGCGACCAACCTCGAATGCCGTTTCGGCGGCCTTAGGGGCAGGCCACTGGTTCGTGGAGACGTGCTGGGCGTGAAGGGCACCCGATCCGTGGAGGAAAGAAGTGTTCCAGTTGAGTATGTTCCTGCCCTTCATCCGCCCCACGTAATTCGGTGGGTTGATGGTCCAGAGATCGGTTATTTTACGCAGGTTTCCATCAAAAAATTGTGTACACAAAATGAGGACGTATGTTACCTTGTTTCGGCCAAATCTAACCGCACAGGTGTGCGTCTCGACGGCGAGCCGCTGCACTTTAAGAAGGGCAGTGCGAGGAGCATCATATCTGAAGGACTCCTGCCGGGGACGATACAGGTACCGGGAGACGGCTCACCTATCATCGTTTTGTACGAGCGAACAAATGGCGGTTACGCGCGGATGGGTGTGGTCGCGAGGGTCGATCTGGATCTTCTGGCCCACCTGAAGCCGAAAGACAGAATCCTGTTCAGGCGAATCACGAGGGACGAAGCCCTCGAAATGGGTCAGGAGAGGAACGAAAGGATTTCCGCTCTCCACCACATACTAGAAGACTTTTAGCACGCCTCTCATCGTTGACAGAATATTCGACGCAACCCGTAAAACCAAAGAAGATTTCCTTGCGTCGGAGTTGATTCAAAAAGCGTTCTTAGGACTCTGAGAGCAGTGAGTAGTGTTCAGTGATTAGTGTTTGGTAAGAACGACCTCGGACCGATAATCAGTAACTGAAGATTATAGCTGGGCCCCGAGAGCGCCTCGATGCCTGACTTATGCTATAATGATGGCCACATTGAGCTCGTCATGAACGGTTCGCCAACACACGCGTCACACATTGCGTCTGAAGGTGTTTGGGAGAGGACGCGTTTCGTCATGCTCGGCACCATACACCGGGAACCATCCGGTGGGGATGCGCTCGCGCAGTGGCTCCATATTTTAGAGCCGGACGTGATCACCCTGGAGTTTTCTGAATATGGCTTGCAATACAGGCAGACGCACGCAAGGCGCCTCCTTCGAGAGTTGGACAGGTTGCTGACAGAGATGAAGGCAGAAGGCGAGCCGGTTGAAGGGCGCGGAGTCGAGTCGTTACGCTCTTACATCGGTCTGCCTTATGAGTATGTTGCTGCATCAGGATATGCCGACCGATGTGGAGTACCGCTCCATCTGGTGGACCTCGATGATTTGTCACGCCTGAAACTGCAATATATGGATGAACTACTCAGCAGAGAGAACCTGGGGTCCTGGTTCCGCGAATATGATGGCGGCGTGAGCGACGAGAGCAGGGAATGGGTACTCGCCCGCCTCTTTTTTGATAAAGGGACGAAAGCCTTCTCGCATACGGAAGAGATGTTAATGAGGGACAGGCAGATCAGAGAAAAAGTTTCATCGCTCATGGCAGAGCATCAAGATAAGCGGTTCGTCCACGTCTGCGGGTGGCAGCACCTGGCAGATCCGCAGGGCATCTATGCTGTTCTCAATCCCGCAAAGGTCTTTGTTCATGATAGATCTCTTCGTGTTTGACCTAGGCAATGTGATTCTGCCCTTCGACCACAGACCGATTGCAACGAAGCTACACGAACGTTCAAGCAGCAACGGTTTGTGGACGCCGAAAAAAATCTTTGATGACCTTTTTGACTTTGCCAACGGCATCATAAACAGATACGAGGAGGGGTGTTCTTCATCTCTTGAGTTCTACCTGGAAATACGCAACCGGTATCATCTCGATCTTCCGTATGAAGAGTTCAAAGAGATCTGGAACAACATTTTCCGGGACAGCCCGGAAGTGAATGAGCTGATTCTCTATCTCAAGGCCAAAGGGTACCCCGTTTTCATCCTGAGCAATACGAACGAACTCCACTTCAGCCACATCTTGGAGCGCTTTCCCATCGTCCATGCTGTCGATGACTGGATCCTGTCATTTGAGGTGGGCGCAAAGAAGCCGGACAGGCGTATTTATGATGCGATCTTTGAGAAGATGGACGTGGAAGGAGAGAAGGTTCTCTTCATAGACGATATGGAGCATAATGTCGCAGCAGCACGCTCTCTCGGCATGCAGGGTCTCCTTTACACGGACCCCGAAGACCTATGGGAGGCGGTGAGGAAGATGAATGTCTGACCAAGGGACGTTTCGAATTACGAGTTACGAGTTACGGGTTGGAAGCGCAGGGTCACGGGGCATGGGTCCTGGAGCAGGGTCCTGGGTTCAGGGGCATGGGTCCTGGAAGACCAAAAATTGAGGCAGGGTCGGGTGATTGACAGCCGCTCATTACTGACTTTCTCATTTACTGTCCACTGTCCACCGATCACTGCTCACCGATCACCGTTCACGGTTGTCGCTCATGATTCCTTATCCTAACTTCGACCCTGTGATCGTTCAGATTGGCCCGCTGGCAGTGCGCTGGTACGGACTGATGTACGTGCTCGGTTTTGCCTCCTCGTACCTGCTGGTCCTGTACCAGCTAGGGAAGAAAGGCGTTCAGGTCACACGTGCGCAAGTGACGCGCGCGCACATCGATGATCTCTACTTCTACCTTATTCTGGGACTCCTTGTCGGGGCCAGGCTCGGATATGTGATCTTCTACAACCTTAAGACTTACATTCAAGACCCACTTGAAGTCCTCGTGCTCTGGCACGGAGGCATGTCTTTTCATGGCGGCCTGATCGGCGCATTCATCGCGGGGTACATTGTTATCAGGAAAAGGGGCATCCCCTTCTGGAAGGTTGCGGACCTCATCATCCCTACGGCGCCTATTGGACTGGGGCTCGGGCGAATCGGTAACTTCATCAACGCCGAACTTTTTGGCAAACCCTCCGATGTCCCATGGGCAATGGTCTTCCCGAATGGGGGAAATGCAGCCCGTCACCCGTCCCAGCTCTATGAGGCTGCACTCGAAGGCCTCCTCCTCTTCCTGATTCTCTGGTTTTACAAGGACAGGAAGGAGCGGGACGGCGACGTGTTTGCACTTTTCATCATACTCTATGGGATATTCAGAGTATTCTGTGAGTTCTTCAGGGAGCCAGACCTCCAGATGGGGTACATCTTCGGATTCATCACGATGGGGCAGGTTTTGAGCCTGGCTATGCTGCTCCTGGGTCTTTTTCTAAAGTACGTAGTGATCAGAAAGCGGCCAACGTTGGCAAAGCCGTAAACGGCACTGGGGCTAGAGTGAGCCTTGAATAATGGAAGATTGGAAACCTGGAATAATGGAATATGGAACGATGAGAGAACGAGGTGCTGTAACCCAGTATTTCAGCCTTCCATTGTTCCAGCATTCCGTCACTGT
>Ga0102851_10002487_pt1 | contig 11121 bp, 8 predicted proteins | sample Mud3Dept3metaG_FD_79558 | JGI IMG/M metagenome (GOLD analysis project Ga0102851, IMG submission 79558) | Freshwater wetland microbial communities from Ohio, USA, analyzing the effect of biotic and abiotic controls - Mud 3 Core 4 Depth 3... | ecosystem: Environmental > Aquatic > Freshwater >...
AGTCTATGTTTACTTTCCGCGATACTCAGTTACATTGTTCTTCTTATTATCGGCGTTGACTTTGCTGTGCTTTGGGCGTTTTTGATTTTTCTGTTGAACTACATTCCAATTATTGGTGCTTTATTGGGGGTTATTTTTCCAACACTTATTGCGATTGTTCAATTCGGAACTTATGTTGAACCAATTTTAGTTCTTTCACTTCTCAGCGGAATTCAATTGGTTATTGGAAATTTTATAGAACCAAAAATTTTGGGGACCAGGCTTAATCTAAGCCCTTTGGTTGTTATTATTGCGTTGACTTTTTGGGGTTCCATTTGGGGAATTGCCGGAATGTTTTTGTGTGTACCGATAACAGTGATTATGATGATTATTTTTAGCCAGTTTGATTCTACTAGAAATATTGCGATTTTGCTTTCGGGTGGGAAGGTGATCTCTGAGAAATAAAAAATGGAAAAATTTTCCCGCAGATGTGCGCAGATGTGAAGGCGCAGATTTTCGCAAAATAAGAAATCCGGCAGATATTAGAGTCAGGTATACTTAGACAAAACACTCAAAGCCAAACCAATTTTCCTATAATCCAATTGCCCGTCCAGCGCTTCGTAAATAGGTTTTAGCTGATTGGTATTACTTAATTTTTTACGGATTGTTTTTACTTGATTGACTTCATATTCGGAAACAAATTTATTTAAGTCAACGGCTTTTCCTTCTTCGAATAATTTAGCGAGGTGGCCGTAAATTGTATTTTCATGAAGTTGCCTTGTTGCGCTCATTTGTTCTACACTTAACCCTTGCTGATAAAGTTCGAAGGTCATTTCAAAAGTGGATTTTTTTTCAGCGCGGGAGGTTGAACCAAATTTATTAATGATTTCCAAAATTGGAATTCCGAATCGTTCAAATTTAACCTGACCCATTCCTTGAATTTGCAGCATTTGTTCTTCATTTACTGGCTTTCGCGCTGCGAGATCATTTAAAGTTGTATCGTGGAAAATGACGTATGCCGGAACTTTATTTTCTGCAGCAATAGTTTTGCGCCAGAGTTTGAGTTGTGATAATAGATCCAAATCAGAGGTTTGATTTTCGTCTCTTGATCTGACTCTTTTTGGTTTTTCTTTTCTGTCAATTAATATCGAAAGATTTACTGATCGTTTTCCCTTTAAAACTTCTTCAGAGAGTTCGGTTAATTTTAAATGAAGATGATCGTCATAAGCAATTTCCAAAAGGCCCTGGTTCACGATTTGATTTATGAAATGTTGCCACTCCACGAAACTGAATTCCTTTCCGGCACCGTAGGTTTTTATTTTGGTTAGTGATTTTTCGTGAATCTCAGCAGTATCAGCACCTCGTAAAACATTTATCAAAAGATTTATACCTAGTATTTCACCCGACCTGCTCACTGCTGATAATGCCTTCTGGGCAGTTACTGTTCCATCAATTACTTTTGGCGGTATTAAACAAACATCACAATTGCCACAATTTTCCCGAACAGTTTCTCCGAAATAGGCGAGGAGAATATTTCTCCTGCATGAAGTTGCTTCGGCGTAATTTAAAATCCGTTTAATTTTTTCCTGGTAGATTTCTTTGAATTCTGATTCTTTTATAAAATCATTCAATAAAATTACATCACGATAATTATAATAAAGAACAGTATCACTTGGTAAACCATCACGACCTGCACGACCAATTTCCTGGTAATATCCTTCTATATTTTTTGGTAAATTGTTATGAATTATCCAACGCACATTTGATTTGTCAATGCCCATTCCAAATGCAATCGTGGCGCAAATCACATTAAAATTATCGTTGATAAAACCATCCTGAACAATATCACGGTCTCCGGAAGTCATTCCTGCGTGATAAAACTTCGAGGAAATTCCATTATCATTCAAAAAATTGGACCACTCTTCAGTTTCTCTCCTTGAAAGACAATAAATAATTCCTGATTCACCTTTTCTCTCAGAAATAAATTCGAGAAATTCTTTTTCCTTTTTATTTTTTGGAACTTGTGAACGCACCGACAAACTTAAATTTGGTCTGTTAAAAGAGGAAAGAAAAAGTTGATGATTTCTCAGTGATAATTTTTCCGAAATATCTTTTCGCGTAATTTTATCCGCAGTCGCAGTTAGCGCCATAAAAGGAACGTTTGGATAGATTTCTCTAAGCTGACCAATTTGCTGATATTCCGGTCTGAAATCATGTCCCCACATAGAAACGCAATGCGCCTCATCAATAACAATAAAGGAAAATTTGACTTTTCCTAACCAGCCTTTGTGAGCTTGAATCAACGATTCCGGAGATATATAAAGTAATTTAATCCTGTTATTTAAACAATCATCAACGATCATTGAACGATCATATTCAGACAATGAACTATTATAAACACCGGCTTTAATTCCATGAGCGGTCAATGCATCAACCTGGTCCTTCATTAAAGAAATAAGCGGAGAAATAACGAGAGTAATATTTTCTTTTAGGATTGCCGGGATTTGAAAGCAAACAGATTTTCCGCCACCGGTTGGCATAATTACGAGACTATCCTGACCACTTAATGTGTGTTCAATTACATCAAGTTGTAATGGTCGAAACGAATCGAAACCATAGATAGTTTTTAAAATTTCTTTTGGTGATTGCATAACGATGTAAAAGTATTTAATCGAAAAGTTGCCTTCTTCAAAAAAAATGAATTGTTAATAACTTGTTGGGAAAAGTAGCAGTAGCAAGAGGCATTAGCAGGCATAAACAGCAGCCAAAGTTCACAGGCAAGCTAATGAAATAAATAAAATTTATTGGAAGCACTTCAACCATCAGAGTAAACTCAGTCGAAGACAAGATTTGGCAATTATTTCAAAACCCCCAAACTATCCAATTCTTCAACAGTTAATGTAGGAGGAGAGAAGCCTTGTTGAATTTTTAAGATGGCAAAATCTGCGGTTTTTTTTGCGAAGACGGGATTTGAAAAACCTTTATTTCCTTGTACCGCTGGAATGTGTGGCTGGTTAATATAAAGTTCGCCGTTTAACATGATGCGATAACCCCAACCGGGAATTCCTTCGGTGGTGAATGTTTCGGCGTGATAGACATTTACTGTTGAAGTGTCTTCAACAACTTCTAACACTTGTTCATGTTGAACCGTATCATTCGGATCGGTCATGTAAACATTTTCTTTTTCGATTGGAGATGGTGTGCAACCAACTAACAAAAGAGAAAAGATGATAAAACCTGAAGTGTTTTTTTTCATTGAAGTAAGATCGATTTGCTGAACTGATTTCCATTATCGTCAGTCATACAAAGATAATACATGCCGGTTGAAATTTCGCTAACCTGAAATTGATATCGATTGTTATTTATTTTTTGAATTGAAAATGCGGATGTAATTTCTCTTCCGATCTCATCAAAAATTTTGAATGATAAATTAGAATTCAGATTCATGAAGTCAACAAAAAATTCGTTCGTGGCGGGATTTGGATAAATATTGGCAGACAAATTAATTCTTTCATCAACAGATAGAATAGGGGTATACTCCCAAAAATCATCATATAAAATTCCGTTGTAACCGGTTCCTACAAAGGCTCTGCCCTGAACAACAATTGCAATTGCCTGTGACCTTGCGGGCCCGGGGAAATTTGAACGCTGCGTCCAGCTATCTCCGAAATAATTATATTCCCAGACATCTTTTTTATAAGTAAACGTATTGTCTTCGCCTGTCATGAGAAAAGCAGTAGGGAACAATCCAAAACCAACAGAACCATGTCTTGGTGTTCCGGGAAAATCTGCTTTCTGAACCCAGGTATCAGTTAAAGGATAATAAGCGTAAAAATCACTTTTATATGAGATCGCGTCAACACCTGTTCCAACGTAGCCCTGGCCGGCCATGCTAATTCCAACCGCATCACGACGAGCCGTGCCGGGGAAATCTGAAATTTGCGTCCACATATTTGTGCTGTGATCATATTTCCAAAAATCATTAGTAAGCCCTACATTGTCCTGGCCTGTTCCAACAAAAGCAAAATCGTTTACAACAAAAGCAACAGCTTCACGTCTCCCGGTACCTTCAAAATCGGCCATTTGTGTCCATGAATTTGTTACCCCATCGTATCTCCATAAATCTTTAAAATATTCAACCGAACCGGAACCTAATCCGCAGAAACCATATCCGCCAACAGAAAAAGCAATTGCAGAACCACGATTAAGACCATCACCGGTAAGACCTCCTAAACTTTCAGCATCATCCCAGTCATCCTGTGTGATATCATATTTATACATCGTGCGTTTGAAATCAAACTGATCCAACCCTGTCAAAAAATAGGCATCATCACTTAATGTAAAAACCGCACCGACAGATTTTGGAGCACCGTTAACGGAATCACGCTGAACCCAGGTATCCTGGCCAATTCCAAAAGCAGAACAAAGAAAAGTAATTGAAATAGTAAAGCTGATTTTCATATTATTGGAAAATGATTTTTTCTGTTGCTAAAGGATTTCCTTTGGCATTGAATACAACAACCTGGTACATTCCGGAAGAAATACCGGACCGGAAAATTTCAACAGATTGACCGGAAATATTTTCAGACTGAACGATTTTTCCGTTGATATCAATTATTAAATAATGTGATGCGTCTGACTCATTTTGTAAAAAAAGAAAAGTTGATTCAATTACAGGATTCGGGTAAATTTGAATTGTAAGTTTTTCATTTTCTTCAATGCCAACCGGTAAAGCCGGAGAGTATTCATGAAAATTCTGGCGCAAGCCTGAAGGGCCCTTTCCAATTCCGGCGTAACCTTTATTTCCGATTGCAAAAGCGATACCATTTCGTCTTTCGCCACCTTCATAATTCGCTTTTATGTTCCATGAATCCGTGTAAGGACTATATTCCCACAACTCATCTTTATAACCGCCGTCGGCACCAAAAACAACAAATCCTTTGCTCACGATCGTAAACGAACTTGCAGCGCCTCTTTCAGTTCCGGGCAGTTCACTTTTTTCTGTCCAGACGTTTGTGCCGGGATTATATTCCCACCAATCTTTTCTATAAAGATCATTGTCAATTCCCATTCCAACGTATCCTTTATTATCTATTGACAAAGCAGTTAATGCATAACGGACACCACCGGGAAAATTAGCCCGCTGAGACCATGAATCGGTAGAAGGCTTATATTCCCATAAATCAAAAGCATACCAGTTTGATCCGATTTTTCCGCATGTAATATACCCTTTATTGTCAGCAGTAAAAGCACCTGCGTAATACACGCCACCACCGCCGCCGCCGGGATAATTGGCTTTCTGTGTCCAGGTATTCAACGAAGGATCGTACTCCCAGAAGTCAGATAAATTTGTTCCAACAAAAGATTCAGAACTATCAATTCCGGTACCAACATAACCTTTGGATTCAAGTGCAAAACCAACCGCATTTCTCCTTGGGGATCCCGGTAAATCTGCCATCTGGCTCCATACATCTAATAATGGATCATATCTCCATAAATCATTGTGAGTGATGTTCATTGTATCTTCTCCGGTAGCTACATAACCAAAATCACCAATTGCAAAACTAACTGCACGTTCGCGTTTTAAACCACCAAAAGAAGCCTTTTTTGTCCAGTTATTTGTTTGAGAAAAGGCAGGAATAATTATCCAGAAAAAAAACAAAAACGATACACTTATTCTCTTCATAAATTTATTCGAAAATTAATTTTCCTGTTTTAACTGTTTCGTTATCGGCAATGATCTGGTAAATAAACAGACCTGTTCCAACATTATCTTTCGAAATTGTAACTATTGATTGCTGAAATTGCGCTGAATAAATTTCACGTCCGGTCAGATCAAATAATTTAATCAGAATAGTTTGATTTGCTACCTGTGATTTTATGGAAATCGTCATTTGATCTGTTGACGGATTTGGAAATGGTGCTGAAATCTCATACAGTTCTGAATTTTTTGACAAGGATAAAAATTCATCAAATTCCCAGAAATCTCTCATGTTTGTTCCGTTGGTTCCAATTCCTAGATAACCTTTGTCACCAATAGCGAATCCATTTGTAAAACGGCGAGCCATACCTGGAAAATCATCCATCTGCGTCCAAATATCAAGGGCCGGATCATATTCCCATACTTCATTTGTTAATTCGGAAAGCCAGCCAATATATCCACCACAAACAATATAAGCTTTACCGCGAACAACAAACGAAGCAGAACCACCTGTTGCAACTCCCGGAAATACAGCTCTTACTATCCATTGATCAAGCGTTGATTTGTATTCATATAATTGATTTCCTGATTTTACATACGCCTTGTCATCGATTGTAAATGCCGATGACCAGGAGAAAGATGAAAAAGGAGGATTAATTTTTTGTATCCACTGATCAAGAATCGGATCGTATTCGTAAAGCGTATTCGAATAAATATAATAACCTTTTCCATTGACCGCAAAACCTACCTGGTCAGTTGTACCAAAGGGAACGGGAGCAATAGGTGACCATACATTAGCAACCGGGTCGTATGAATAAAATGAATTACCTGCGCTGACACCCGCACCAACATAACCTTTTGATCCAATGGTAAACCAGGATGCTGCATAGGTAGGGAAGGGGTAGTCTGCTTTTTGACTCCATGTATTGCTCGATGGATCATATTCCCACCAATCTGATTTGATATAATTAAATCCGCCACCGTTGTAATGTCCGAGACCGATATAACCTTTATTTCCTATCGCCATTCCAGTTCCTCGATGCCTTGCGACACCACCAAAATGTGCTTTCTGGTTCCATGCTTCAGAAGCAAAAGTCTCAGAGTTTATCGAAATAAATAATGCTCCAATAAGTAGAATTTGTTTCATAATTAATCAAAAATTAGCTGACCTGACTGAATAATATCCTGTTCTTCAGAAATTGTATAAAAATAAGTCCCGGAGGATAAATTGCTTCGTTCAATAATTGTTTGGCTATTAATAATGCGGGTTGAAAAAATTAAATGTCCGCTCACATCATAAATTTGAAATGACAGATTCGTTAATTGTTCATTTTCCAGCCGGAGTATTAATTTGTCAGTAACCGGATTTGGATAGACATGAATGCTCATAGCAGAAGGTTCCTGATCTATGGATAGTAATTTATCAAACTCCCAGAAATCTCTGAAATTGGTTCCATTTGTTCCTGTTCCCGCGTAAACTTTTGTTCCAATTACAAAAGCGACTAAATAACGCCTGGCAATTCCACCAAAATCTTCCGTCTGCGTCCAAGTATCTGCAGATGGATTATACTCCCACATATCACTGTAATTTATTCCGCTGTCAAAGGCATCACCTGTTCCAATATATCCTTTACCATTAACTGAGAAACCAACAGCTTCCTGACGTGGTAATGTTCCAACATTTGCTTTTTGTGTCCATAAATCAAATGCGGGATCATATTCCCAGAAATCGACCATTCCAACACCTAATCCGCCGGTACCAATGTAACCTTTATCACCGATTGAAAAAGCAACGGCCGAGGTTCTTTCAGCTCCTGGAAAGGTAGCTATTTGTTGCCATGAATCACTGACAGGATCATACGCAAAAAATTCGTTTGAAAAACCCGCTCCTGTAACTTCACCGGTTCCAACATATCCAATATTATTGATAACAAAAGAAATTGCTCCGCGACGTTCTGCTCCGGGAATACTTGCTTTCGGAATCCAGCTATTCGCAATCGGGTCAAATTCCCAAAGGTCGTCTGTGTATGAACCAAATTCATCTCTTCCTGTTCCTACGTAAGCTTTGCTGCCAATAGTAAAACCAACGGAGTGATAGCGTAAACCGCCGCCAAAATCTGCTTTTTGCGTCCATGCGTTAGTTGATGGATCATACTCCCAGAAATCTGAATATAAAATATTTGTTACAGCATTTATATGTCCCAGACCTATGTAACCTTTATTTCCTATTGAAAATGCAGTACAGCGATGGCGAGCTGTTCCACCGAAATTTGCTTTCTGGTTCCATACATTATTATTAGCGATGGAGTCAAATGAAAGACCCATTACTAAAAGAGCGGGAAGAATTTTTAATAATTTCATTCTATGACTAGTTTTTGGTTGAATTGGCCTGATTCATTAAAAAGTCTGATTAAATAAGTTCCTGCACTGATTTGTGAAAGATCAATCACATCATTCGGTTGAAAAGTTGAAGTAAGAACAATTTTTCCGGTCAGATCGTAAAGCTCTACGAACCCATTTTGTTGAGTTGTTATAGTAATTTCAGATGTGGCCGGATTTGGATAAATCCTTGCCGGGAAAGATTGAGACTCATTGATGGATAACAATTCTTCGTCAACCGCAATTTTATAATTTCCTGAAACGGCGCCCCAGCCCTGAACAGCAATATAAACAGTATCAAGCGTTGTTGACGCGAAAGTAATTTGCGAAGAAGTTCCGCATGATGTGAAATCATCGTTATACCAAAGTACGGTTCCATCGGCATCAAGAATAGAAAGATATGTGTCAATTGTTGACCCGCAAAGAGATACAGTTATAAAATCAGCAGCAAGAGCAGTTGGGAGAATTCTATAAAAAACATCCGGAGAAGAATAAACAGTCAACACGTTTGAATAGCAGACAGAATTATTATAATCTTCGGAATAGGGTACCGAAGAGATTACCCTCGGATCAGCCAAACTCTCACCTGTATAAGCGGAACAATCAATTCCACCTCCAATCTGAACAGTAAAATCAGTAGTTGATCCCCAGGCAAATGTTGCACATGGATCAATCGGCAAAGCTCCACCTTCAAATTGAACAACGCGCATCCGTGTCACACCCGTACTTGCACCCGGAGGAACTGAAAAATTCCAGGTTGAAACAGCAGTTGGTGGTGTACCTGTCCATGTACCTATTGATTCACCGGGTTCAAAAAACTGGTTTTGATTATAATCTATCCAGGCCTGACCAACGCCGTAATAATTTCCGCCACACGTTCCAAACCCTGCAAAAGCCGTATAATTACTTCCGGCGCTGAGCGTAACTGTTTGCGCAAATGTTTGATCGTCTAAACCAAACACACCGGGGCATCCGGTAAAATTAACTGCTGTTCCTGATTCTCCTGCCAAATAAAACGATTGCAAATTCGAATCTGCGTTTGATGAAGGACCAACAGCAGTACAATATTGAGCACTGACTGAAAAACTAAAAAAAAGAAATGATGATACAGTAAACGCGTAAAATTTCAGCATAGAGTTTAATTAATAAGCGAAATGTAAGAAAAAAATCAATGTTAAGCCACTGTTAAGAGAACGAAATAATGATCCCGAAAGATGCCTGATCAAAAATAACTTTATTCACAAAACGATGTGCAGGTCAATTACCAATGAGACATGTGGTATCAGACTTCGACTGAATTCAATATAATAAGCCTATCTTTGCATTTTTTACTTATTAATTAACAAATGAATTTTATCGACCTGCATATAATTGAACCAATATTAAAAGCTCTCAGCAATGAAGGGTATACAAAACCAACACCAATACAGGAAAAGGCCATTCCGATAGTACTTAGAGGAACAGATTTATTAGGCTGCGCTCAAACAGGAACCGGAAAAACAGCGGCTTTTGCTGTTCCGATTTTACAATTGCTGGTTTCAAAAAAACAAGAGGAGCATAGAGGAAAACGAAGGATCAGAGTATTAATATTAACACCAACGCGCGAACTTGCTTCACAAATTGGCGAGAGTTTTAAAACTTACGGCAAGGGCCTCAACATGGTTCAAATGGTGATTTTTGGTGGAGTTAATCAAAATCCTCAAGTGAATACTTTGAAAAACGGGATTGATATTTTAATTGCGACACCCGGAAGATTATTAGATCTAATGAACCAAGGTCACGTTCACCTGGACAGCGTTGAGTTTTTTGTACTTGACGAAGCTGATAGAATGCTGGATATGGGTTTTATACACGATATCAAACGAATTTTACCAAAACTTCCGCGAAAAAGACAAAGCCTGTTTTTCTCAGCAACCATGCCACTTTCAATTGCGGACCTGGCAAACTCCATTCTAACAAATCCGGAGATGGTAAAAGTTGATCCGATTTCATCAACAGCTGATACAGTGCACCAGGAAGTCTATCACGTCCTGAAAGGAATGAAGCGAAATTTATTAAAACATCTTATCGAATCAAAAAAGATGGATTCTGTTTTAGTTTTCTCCCGGACAAAACATGGCGCAGATCGCATTACCAGGGAACTCGCTAAAGCTAATATTCCTTCATCCGCTATTCATGGAGACAAAAGCCAGGGAGCAAGAGAAAGAGCATTATCTCAATTCAAAGAACGAAAAATAAAAGTGCTTGTTGCGACAGATATTGCGGCTCGTGGAATTGATATTGATGATTTGAAATGGGTATTGAATTATGACTTACCAAATGAACCCGAAGCTTATGTGCATCGCATTGGTCGTACGGGAAGAGCAGGAGCAAGCGGAACAGCCATTTCATTTTGTGATATAGATGAAAGACCTTATTTAAAAGACATTGAAAAACTCATAAAAAAATCAGTTCCTGAAATAAAAGATCATCCGTTTTTAATTACACAGAAAGATATTGATACTCATCAACCTGCACCGAAACAACAACAGCGGCCTCCAAGACAGAATAATAATCGCGGAGCGGGTGGAGGAAAAGGTGGACAAAAACCTAAAGGGAATAATTTTAGAAGAAAAAAATGAGAATCATTTTATTAATTTTTTTTTCTGATATTTAGCTTTGAAAAAGAAAGAGGTTAGGTTTAAATCTTGAATTATGAATAAGGAAGAGAAATCTAGAGGTTGGAAAAAATTTGTTGCTCCAAAAAAAGACTATAAAGGCTGGATAGGACTGATTATTGGAGCCTGTGCCGTTTGGATAGCTTATCAGAGTTTTGTTTTTCAGAAAAACCAGGCAGAAGAAAATACTCCGGCCCAATCTACAGAGAGCAGCCCGGCTGATGCTTCAAAGATCAGTAATCCAATTTCAGGTCAAAAATCTTATGATTCTGAATCAAATCAGTCCGGAAGCCAGGTTGATAACTCAAATACCGATCCTAAGGACGATTCAAAGAATACTGACCCCATACAAACTATCGATAAGGTTTATGATGGATACAAGTCGCTGGATTTAGAGAAAGATTG
>Ga0102851_10002488_pt1 | contig 11119 bp, 11 predicted proteins | sample Mud3Dept3metaG_FD_79558 | JGI IMG/M metagenome (GOLD analysis project Ga0102851, IMG submission 79558) | Freshwater wetland microbial communities from Ohio, USA, analyzing the effect of biotic and abiotic controls - Mud 3 Core 4 Depth 3... | ecosystem: Environmental > Aquatic > Freshwater >...
CCCAGACCTTCTCACTGTATACCTTGAAATAGATATCGAACATGGTGCGTCCGAAATTCTTGACTACCCAGTCTTCGAGTGAAATACAATCCTTATGCCTCATCAAACCCCTGATCTTTTCAAGCCCGTAATCAGCGAATATCCTGAAGCTGGTTGCAACTCCGAGTCCGAAAAAGGCATTTGCCGGTCTGAGCGGGTAATCGAAGAATTTCTTTTTCATGAAGATTTTGCTGGACCGGGGTACCGCAACAAGTTCCTCGCCCATAAGATCCCTGACAAAACAGTTCAGCCGTTCGTCTGTACTGAAAAACCTGTGGCCTCCAAGGTCGAATCTGAAGCCATCACGATGAATAGTCTTTGACAGACCTCCCACCGTCTCGTCAGCTTCGATCACCTCGACGCCATAGCCTGACCTGCTCAGCACATATCCGGCCGAAAGCCCGGTAAGTCCGCCGCCGAGCACCAGAACCTGCCTATTCACATCACTCACATTCCCCTCACACGCTCTTATCGAACATTTATTAATCATAGTATTAGTTTATATTAGTCCTACAGTAAAGGTAAAACCTCGCTCAGCCCAAAAAAACAATACCCTGCTTGTATGGCAGGGTATTGTTGAATTCGGTAGCGCTCCAAACGACGATTATCACGGGTCGTTCGACAGATTTCCGGTTTTGCTTTTTATTTTACCAGAAGCACAGGGATCTCAGACCGGTTAGCCACTTCTCTGCTGATGCTGCCCATGAATAGATGCGACGTGCGCCTCCCGCGGGAGCCGATCACGATCATTCCTGCATTCTCTTCCCTGGCCGTATTCAAAATCTCATCAGCTGGATGGCCGAACTTGATAACCGTCTTGATCCCAGTCAGCCCCTTCTCTTCAAGGTTCTTCTTGTAACGGTCAAGAATAGCGCGCGCCTTCTTGTCCAGCGTCTCCTTGTATTCAGTTCCCTGTAATGCTTCTCTGAGCGTAGACGCTTCAGCGTCTCCCAGCATCTCAGCAATCAGTGACTTGCCCTCGAATCTCTCCACGAACAGGAGCACGACGCCTTCCGGACGAATACCCGGGCAGATATCGCTGCAGAAAGAAAACGCGGCGTTGGCACCCTTTGTATCATCAACAGCAAGCAGTATCTTTTTCACAGAACCTCCTCAGTCCCCGTTTCTGTCGGAAACAACTACAGCGATTGCTCTATAGGTACTCCATCCGTATTCCCATACATAAACCAGCTGTCATGATAGTTCGCCGGCTCTTTGAATCCAAGCAGTCTCATGACAAAATATGCCATAGATGACCGATTACCGAGGATGCAATATGCAACCGCCCTTCTTCCCGTGTCAAGGCTGGCATATATTCTCTTCAGCTGCCAGATAGGCCTCAGCTTCATCGTCTCCATGTCGGCAAATTGATAAAAGTGAGGGGCAGCAAGGTCCACGCCGGGGACATGGCCGGCCCGCGCGATTTTGCCCGTCAGGAAATGGTTCGGCGGCGTCGCTGCTGTACCGGCATACTCGGCGGGAGTTCTTGTGTCCACAACCTGAAGGCTATTGGGATTAGATCCTGAACGGGCCAGTTCTTCGGTGGTCGCAAGTCTGCTCTTCATCACATTTGCCTTGAAGACGGTGGACGCAAGCCTGTTCTCCTTGGCTTCGAGCGGCTTCCCCGCAGCACTCCACGCCATAATACCCCCGTCAAGGACACGGACATCCTGATGCCCGAGATATTCCATGAACCAGAACGGCACAAAGGCATATCCCGCGAGGATACCGTAGCTCTTGCCGGCTGCAGGATCTCCCATTTTTCCGTCATAAAAGACAACTGTCTTCTCCATGCTGATCCCGACAACGCTGAGTTTCTTTTCGAGTTCATCCACTGGCCGCATGCCGAGATGCCCGAAGACACCCTGCCCCTTCACTTCAAGATCTCCCCTGAAAAAGTCGTTGCATGTTTCACCGAGGTGTATCGCCGACGGGATATGGCCTTCGTTATACGATTCCTTGTCGCGACAGTCCACAATGATCCAATGGTGAACATTCTTCTCGATATCTTCGACTCCGGCAAGCAGCTGGAGATTGGCACTGGGAGGGATAACCCCTTCGTCTCCGGGCAGGCTGATAAAGGCAAGCCTTGGCATCGGCGCCTTTGCGAGCCCACCGCCTCCTCCATAGCCGGCTGCAGCAGCTTCGTGACCCTCTTTCTTTTCCGGCAGGCCTGTCTGGCTGTAAACAACGAGGAAGCCAAGGATAATCACAACAATCGCCACGATAATCACTTTAGGCGTTTTCATCAAATCTCCTCCGCATGGTATCTGGATTTCGGGTGGTTATATGATCAGCACTTCTTGACCTTGATGATGTACTTGTTCCCTTCCTTCTTATTCTCCAGTACATCATGACCCGCCTGATCACACATCTGAATGATCGTTTCTCCGGACGAGGGGTTGTCGAATATGACCTCCACAACATCGCCCTCGCTCATCTTCTCAAGGGATTTCTTGGTATAGATCTGAGGATGCGGGCAGACAAAGCCGCACACATCAAGTAAATAGGTACCTTCGCCGGTTTTTTCGAATTTCATTGCCATGGTAAATCTCCTTTATATACGATTTTTTTGTATGTTCAACGGTCAAACCGTCGAGATCGAAACTTCATATCACTGTCTATTCCCGGCAGCGCATATCTCAGCCCAGCGCTGTCCTTCAGCCACAATGTCTAAAATGCCTCCATCTCCTTTGCCATTTTTCTTTCCGTCCACCAGTTGAAGAACTTCACGGCGAAGAATGCCCCTGTTACCATGCCGACGCCATACAGCCATCCGTTCGGGTCTCCGCCCGCAGCCCTGATAAAAAATGCACCGATGTTGCACCCCAGTGAGGGACGAGAGCCGAACCCCATGAGCAGACCGCCTGTGAGCCCCCAGACCCAGAGTTCTCCTTTCGGCCATTTAAGCTTAAATTCATTGTTCAGGCGGGCCATTACCATAGCCCCGAATATGATCCCTATGGACATCCAAAGGGCAGGATTACGCAGCGGTTCAGGAAGTCCATTATTGATGGCAAAAAATATGTTGTCGTGCATATTCCAGCCGACTTTTTCGAGTAACCACCCGCCTAACTGCCCTTCCTGGCTGGTGATGTACCAGTAGCCGGGATCGAAAACCTCTCCCATGAGCGATACATCCTTCTCATATCCCATCTGCGTGAGCAGTTCACCGAAATTCTTCACGCCGAACTTGATCTGCATACCCTTCATGACCAAAATGTGCAACCCTGCGGTGATGCCGATCAGCACCCCCATAATCGTGGTCCTCTTCGATGCGGTAATCATATTCCAGATGCCGGCGATTTCATCGCTAAAATCAGTCTTGCCGGCTTTCTCCTTTGCCCTCTTCTTGAGAAAACCCTTTCTGCTGAAATACCGGTATATGATGACAAGGATCACCGCAGACGGAATGATGGCATTCAGCAATGCGTCACCGACGAAATATTTCATCACGCCGGGCAGGGCGCGGGATATGGCCTCTGTCTGTGACAACTGTATGGTAGGCTGGTCCCACACGTATCCGGCAAGATATTTGTCAAACCATCCGTCCCTGATGATATATTCCGGGAGCCCCTTCAGCTTCGCCGTATGCTCCCAGGAAGCAGGGACAAGCGCGTCAAAGATACCTCCAACATCCACAAATACAGCTTGCCCGATACAGAGCCCGACGACCACGGCAATCAGATTCGTCATATTTCCCTCGCCGACCTTATAGAGCGAACCCGACGCGCATCCTCCGGAAAGAACCATGCCGAGACCGAAGATGACACCTGCTATCAGCATGTGAATTCCGAAAGGAGCAGGGTGAAACGTGCTCATGTTGGTCGCGGCGAGGATTGCCTGGATGATACTGAAAAACATGAGGGCTATGAGAACTCCCACAGCCATCCGCGGAACCCCGGCCGCAAAGAGGTCTCGTGACGCAGAGGCAAAGCAGAATCGCCCATACTGGAGCATCATTCCATAGGCAAAACCGAACCAGATATACACCACGGTATACAGGTAAAATACGTTGACGCTGTAGTAGGCAAAACTAACGACGATCAGAGCAGCTGTTATGACGAACGCCCAGATCTGATTTCTTTTTTCTTCCACGGTTCTCTGTTCCCCCTTATGATCGATTGTTTGTTACGGTATCGTGTGAGATGAACTTTTCGGCAAATATCGACCCCCCTTCCTGATCTTCTATTTACCTCCCCCGTGTATGAGCTTCATCGTGATGAAGCGCCACATGCAGAACCTCTATTTCTGAACGATATATAATCAAAAATACCAGGAGAATTCAACCTAAATATTTAATTTTAGAGTTGGCCCATAAGTCTATAATTATTCTTTATAATCATGATCGGTCAGAGACCACGTTCATCACCTCTTTTTTCATAGATGCGTACGCTCGTTCTGAAACTGAATATCCCCTCGTACTCATCAAAAGATTTCACGAGCTGAAATCCAGAAAGATGTGCAATAAGATACGACGGAAGCTGACTGTCCGCGGTGTCCGAGATGACTGCAACAGTATCCACATTCGTGCTGGTCTCCGTAGTTCTGTAATAGGAGGGATTCTTGAATTCCCAAGTGAATCTCAATGGAGACAACCCGGATTCAGCTGCATTCTGCCAGGCCGCACTGCGTTCATCCACGATAAGAGTCTTCCTAGTAAATATGTCCATGATCGGAACCGCCACGAGCAGGCTGCCGGTCGGCTGCACGGGCTGTATTACATGCACCTCTATGCGTGACGAACTACACGTGTCAAGGAATTCTCCCGCCTTTTTAAGATTCACCGCGCTCAGATCCTGCAAGAAAGGAAGATATGCAGTGACCGCAAGGATAAGGGAAGACATCAGAGCGCAGGTAATAGTAATGACCCTTGTCTGAATCCCCTTCACGCTTCGAAGGCCGTACGAAGCCATCAAGGAAAAGAGTGGAAACACCATCATGATATACCGTATCCTCCTGATCTGAAACACTATCACGAGCAGAACGAGCCAGAAGATGATGAGGTACTTCCAATCTCTCCTCATGAATGCGACATAGATCGATACGAATGCGAACACGGTTAAAAAGGGATGCGCTTGAAAAAGAAAGGTGGATAAGAAACTCTCATCCCAGCGTTTCAGCGCAGGTTTCTGATACGTCATGAGCAACTTGATCTGCTCTCTGATAACGTCATAATCGACAAGGATGAACAACCCCATAATCACGAGCGACGATGAAAACGTCAATACTGCCCGAATCAAAAAAGTTTTCTTCTCAGGTTCCTCACTTCGCAGCGCAAACACACATACAATTACCGGCAGAACAGACAGCATGAGCCACGCTGAATACTTTGAAAGAAATGTGAAAAAAATCGATAGCGAGGCGACTGCTATCCACACATGGCCGCACCTCAAGGCCCTGATAACTGCAAAGATGGCAAGAAGAAGCAAAAACATGACAGGAACATCAACGAGCATGAGGGGTATCTGGGTGAACAGATAGGGAATACAGAGGAGAAAAGCAGCACCATATATTCCTGTCTCCTCGTCCCACAGCGCCTGTCCCGTCTTGAATGTCAGGACGCCCGTCAAGGCAAAAAGTGACGTCGTAAACAACTGCGCATAATGCCGCGACTCACCGAAAAACTTAAAGATCACACCATAGAAAAAGGGGATAAGCGGCATATCAGTCCATGCATGGATTTCCCTGCCCCATTCACTCAGGAAATACCGTACCCCAAAAAGTTCCAGGTGTTTTGCTTGTGTGAAATACCGAGATGCGTCGATGTTAACCTCCGGCATCCTCCAGAAGAATATGCCGCAAAGAAAATAGACGATGAAAATCACGAAAGGGGATAATCTATCTACCATCATTGCCGCAGGGGATCGCAAGTCTGCGGTCATTTCTTGGGAAAAAGGCAAGGGACTACCGGGGGGGCGCCTCCACCAGAAAAGCCAGGCAAGCAGCGTGATGAGTCCGCACCCTATTATCAGAGCAACAAAAACCCTGACGGCATCAGCATGTTCAAAAACCCAGTGCCAGCTGGCAAGCCTGTTGTCGTCCCATGAGCGAAAGATGAAGAGTATGAGAAAGGAAACTGTCGTCAGGAGAGGAGGAATGAGTATACGATCTTTGTCTCTCAGCATAGTTCGGAAATCATCTGACGTATTATGGTACAGAGTCAGCTACCCCAAAGAAAAAGGGGCGTCAACCGACGCCCCTTTATGCCTTGACACACCGTGAGCACAAAAAAGTGCCGGGATGAACGCTCTGGTCCTTCCCGAAAAGATGGACCCCTCAGCCACAGCTATTAATCCGAGACGAGGGGCCTACAGAGACCGGAACGGCTGGACAGGCACTTTTTTATACATGTCCGGTATCTAACGGCGTCTCTCCGTGTGACCCTACCAGGAAAGGACCTTGTCATATGCAAAAATATCGTCAACAAGCGCGTCGAAAGAAACAGCTCCTTTTGTAAAATCGACAACCTTCACTTCATGTTCTTTTGAATGTACGCTGATAATTTCATCAGCCAGCTTGTTCGGTCCATCGCTCAGAATATGCAGAATTTTCATCAATTTCCTCCTTGTCCTCAGGTCGCGGTTTTTGCCGTCAACACAGCAGTTACAGAACAATTACCCTGTCCGCTTCGCTCACAATAACAGCATTGTTATACTGGCTTCCGCAGGCAATCTCTGCAGGTATCATGTCCTTCTTGATCCCCATGTGTGTTGCATCATGGTCACAGTAACTCATCTTGACTTTGGGGTTCTTGCACAGACCAGAATATTTTGGATTCTCAAGAAGTCTCTCGCCGCCGGCCATCGTAAAAATCATCACCTCATGGCCTTTCGAAACAGCAGCGTTTACAATGCCCATCACCTGTTCAAGATGTCTGTCGGTCTTGATATGTATGCCCAGCTTCATATTCCCTCCTCGGTTTGATCTGTTCGGCTACCCTGGCATGCCCGGGCGCTAATACTGGATGACTGCGTCAAAGCCTGTCAGTGCGCGGGCAATCTCCTCCGTGTTCATAATTTCACATGTGCTTCCCGGGACATTTGAATACAGCTTTGCATCCAAATCCCCGAGGGTCTCGACATTCAGGTCGATGTCGTCGGCAGATTCGAGCGGCTTGTCCATCAGAAAGACCGTTACGGCATTATCCGCGAGCGTAAGCCCCACGCCCATCCTTAATCCCGCATGCTGATCATCGTTTACAATGACTGCGACCTTCTTCATCATATCCCCTCCTTCGGAATAAATTCACTACACCTATGGATGATAATCTAAACCAATTGCTAAATGAAGATCAATACCGATTTTTCTGAATCAGTCCGGACCGAGACGTCCCGCTTGGCGCATGAGCCATGCCACCATGACCTTATGATATCGGCAATATTCTTCAAAGCGCTGTCTTTTGATATAATCATAATGGGTTTTTGTCTTGTAACGCCGGCGGAACAATTCTGGCGATAAGTCGAACAAACTCTATTTCTCTGAGTTACGGAAGGGGACATCTGCGGTGCAGCATACATTGGCAGTTATCATACTCAGCATTCTTTTGGTCCTTTTTCTTGCAGGAGCATCCTCTCCATTATGGATTCGCAAGGAACGGACCCATGAATTTCTGGCCAGGATCTTTCTGTGGTTTGTCCCTGCCGGCTGTATAGTCTTTGGCGGAGTTATCATATGGACGGGTCTCAATGACTATTTCAGCGGCGCACCTGAATCTCAGTGGACGATCATTAACGCTGTGCTAGCCGTCATCTTGGTGTTCGCCGGAAGCAATATCCTCTATGAGTTCTCCATCAAACGGCGCATGGAACAGGTCGGGATTCAGAAACTCAGGCAGCGCTATCCCGATTCCCCCTGGAAGTGGAGCCGGCGCTGGCAGAATAATACGATAGAATACTCCGACAAAGGCGAGATGATCGTCAGTTATCTTGTCATTGCAATTATGGTCACTGGCATGGCGCTCAGCTATTTCATGATGAAGAAAGAGATTTTGAAAAGTTTCGAGGAGAATTGGATAGACAGCCTCGTCATCCTCTTTACGTTTGTCATAGGAGCATTTTTTGCCGTCAGATATGCTGTCACCTCAACCATCAGGTGGCGGACATGTAAACGATCCTCCTTTATCATGTCCACCTTTCCGGGAGTTGTTGGAGGAACTCTTCCAGGTGAAATTCAGACAAGGAGCAGGCATATTCCGTGCGACGGATTCGACCTGAAACTTTCATGCATTGAGATGGACATCACCTTTCGAAAGTCCTTCCACAGCATAGAGGAAACGGTTCTTTGGGTGTCGGAAAAGAAGGTCCGCATTGACAGCATGCGCATGGGACCCGGCGGCATATCATTCCCGGTATCATTCAATATTCCGGATACCACGGAGGAAACTGATTCGCTGTCACGCGAGCGGAGAGTGTATTGGTTACTTACCGCACATGGCTCAGGCGACGATGCTGTCCTGACCGCGGCCTTTAAGGTCCCTGTTTTCAGAGTGACAAAGGATCATACTCTCAACGATCGTCATTTCAACCACGCCTGACCCCTTATTGGTCACCGCGCTGACATGCCCATCCCTGCATAAAAAAAGGCCACCTTCTTGCCATGAAGAAGGTGGCCTCGGACAGGCTCAAATATTTCTTATTCCGTCGCCCTAATAAACTTGAAATAGACCATAACCCAATTACCGAGCATAATCGCGATAATTGCCACCAGACTGGAAAGCGACATCGTGGACATACCGGTGACACCGTGTCCGAGGTTACATCCTCCTGCGATGACCGCTCCTATTCCCATAAGGATACTCCCGAAGAAAACGGTAAGGACCTCCTTGGCCGGCGGCGTCTTCCATTTGAACTCCTTAAGTCCTACCGCACTGAGCCAGGCCCCGACAGGTACCGTAAGAATGAAGAACACACCCCAGGTGCCTGTGAATATCCCGAGGAAACTGAATTCCTGAAATGGAGAATGCGTGCTTTTGGTAAGCATGGAATAGAACAGCTCCCGCAGAGGAGTGGTTATGGCAAGACCTCTCGGAGTACCTCCAAAGACAGATGATACCTCCCAGGAAATGACGGTTAACAGGCCGACAAGAACGCCGGTCAATCCCCACGCATACCCCTTGCCGGATTTGCCGAAGGAAGGCTTTCCTTTAAAAACAAATACCAGCATCACGACGCAAAAGACCGCGATAGTAGCCCACTTTGCTGTGGGGCTACCCCCAAAAAGATCCCAGATGGCAGGGTTCTGAACGCCAAAAACATCAACCTTAAAGCTTTTCATGTAGTCACGAACAGGGCTCAGCATCCCGTCTGTGGTAATACCGACACCAAAAAAGAACCCTACAATGGCGATCAAAGCACCAATCTGACCCTCCCCGAGCCGGTAAACAATACCACTCGCACATCCGCCGGCGAGAACTATTCCGAGGCCGAAGAGGAATCCGCCGAGGATATTGGCAACAGGCACGAAACTCTGACGCATGAGTTCTGTTGAAACAAAACGCCCGGCTTCCTGATCAAAGGTAAAAATGAGGCCGGCACTTTCCAGAACATTTGTCCCTATGATCGCAACAACAAGACAGAGCAGATACGCCCTGAAGAACGTAAGGTCCTGAATGAAGATGATGTCTCTGAATGCTGAATTAAGGCAGAACCGCCCTCTCTGGAGAACAAATCCGAGAGCAGTTCCCATAAGTATGGCTGTCAACGCTGATATAGCACTACCGAACGGCATATGCGGTCCTCCCGATCATGAGTGTCAACGTACTCACTCTGTTTTCTTTTAATGTAAATGCCGAAGACTTCTCCACGATTCCCTTTTCCTCCTCTTTACATGAAATTAACGGTTTGTAAATGACACTATTAACACCATATCCTAAAGGTTTACTAGAGCGTGCAATGTTAACGTTTTTGCTTTCACCTTGTCAACGCATTTGCCGAAGACACCACACTCAAAGGAAATTACTGCATAAAACACGAGAACGCCGCTATTTGATCAGCGGCGTTCTCGTGCGTATTATATTCAAATATGCTAACTTCGGTCTGCCTGCTATATCTTCTGGGCAGCTCCCTCCAAGCCATAGACTTCTGACGTGCCTTCCGTCTTCCCGACAAGAACAGGGACCTTGGACCTTCTCTCCACTTCGCTGGGTAAGCACCCTGCAATAATCCTCATCATTCCCTTATTTTCATTTGCTCCGGTAATAATGAGATCAACCTTCTCCTCTTCAGCAACCTTCAGGATCTCGTCAGCAGCGATGCCGTCCCTTGTCATAGTCCTTATGCTGATTAATCCGCCATCCTCAAGTTCCCTCTTATAGTAATTGAGGATCTGTTCCGATCTCCTGTCAAGTTCTTCCTTATACTCAGTACCTTTGAGAGATTCCCTCAGTGTTGAGAGTTCGGCATCGCCGAGCATATCAATCATTAGAGACTTCCCTTCCAGCCTTTGCACATGAAGAAGAAGCACCTCCTGAGGCGGCCGGACCAAATTCTTAAAAACTGACAGCACTGCCTTTGAACCCTTTGTGTCGTCAACTGCGATCAATACTTTTTTCATAACTTCCTCCTTATTATGTAGTTTCAAATCAATGTTTATCTTTGAACAAATGTCCCAAAGAGAAAAAGTCCAAAAACAATCGCGCTTGTGACAGAAACAGCAGCGATCGCATCCCTCCAACTGTATGGTTCTTCGCAGGTGGGCGGTCTTTTTGCAACGAGTACGGGGACTTTAGTGTATTTCTGTACTTCTCTGGCCACAGAACCGGAGATAACCCTGCCCAGTCCCTTTCTCTCGCTGTTACCGATGAGGATCAAGTCAACATTTTCCTCTGCAGCAACCTTCAGGATTTCTTCACAAGGATGACCAGCCCGTACCATGGTAACGATCTCACCAGCACCGCTGTTTTCGAACTCACGTTTATAGTAACCCAGTATCTTATCCGCTTTTTCATCCAGGGCATCCTTATGATCAGTCCCTGCCATCGACTCTTTCAAAGTGCTCATTTCAGCATCGCCGAGCATGTCGACCATAAGGGACCGTCCCTCCAGTTTTTCAACGTGCAGCAGGATAAGACGTTCCGGCC
>Ga0102851_10002489_pt1 | contig 11117 bp, 9 predicted proteins | sample Mud3Dept3metaG_FD_79558 | JGI IMG/M metagenome (GOLD analysis project Ga0102851, IMG submission 79558) | Freshwater wetland microbial communities from Ohio, USA, analyzing the effect of biotic and abiotic controls - Mud 3 Core 4 Depth 3... | ecosystem: Environmental > Aquatic > Freshwater >...
GCCATTGCCGGCGATACGCTCAACTACGGGATCGGCAAATACCTGGGGCCGAAGGTCTTCCATAAGGAGAACGTGCGTTTCCTGAACCGCGAATACCTGGACAGGACCCACCGGTTTTATGAAAAACACGGCGGCAAGACCATCATCATTGCCCGCTTCATGCCGATCATACGGACCTTTGCCCCTTTCGTGGCGGGTATCGGCACGATGAGCTACATGCGGTTTATCAGTTATAACGTGGTCGGCGGCATTGTATGGATAGCCTCATTCGTCTTCGGGGGGTATTTCTTCGGCAATATTCCGATCGTGAAGAGGAACTTCACGCTGGTGATCCTGGCAATCATATTCCTGTCAGTACTTCCCGGCATTATTGAATTTGCGCGGCACAGGTATGGAAAACGGAATATCACGGCATGATGCCGATAAAGAACAGGTAAGGAGAGAAAACAATGAACAAATTTGTCGTCATGATTGTATCACTGCTTCTGGTCGTCTCAGGGTCCCTTGCACTGGCGGCTGAGAAGGAAAAGAAGAAACCGATTGCACAGTACTGGATGAACGTTGAAACGCAAAATTCTACCATCCCCGGCATGTCGTCACAGGAGATGGGAGGGCTTGAAGGCATGATCATGGGAAAGATGACCGGCATGGGCGGGGCCCGCAAAAACCTTGTTCTACAGCTGAGTTCACCGAAGGCGACACCGCCTGACCCGGAGGCAACGCATGACATACCACCCGGCCAGAAGATGGGCAATACGCTTCCTCTGCTCATCCCTGAGAAGGCGAAGCCCATCCGGGAAGACGAAGATGAAGAACCGACCTATGAGAAGCCGAAGTTCCGCATGCTGATGTATTGGGGATGCAGCGAGAGCGTCCGCCAGGGGCAGCCGAAGGTCATTGATACCGAGAAGATGAGCATGGTTGAATTCGGCAGGGCCATGTCTGCCAGGACCGGCTCCCGCCAGTATCCGCCTTCGCCAAGATCGGGCTGGACCTTTGCCGAATGGCCCAACCGGAAGCAGCATAAGGAGATACCGAAAGACAGTTCCCTGCAGGGCGAGCATTTCGTGCACGGCAATTATTCGCCTGACATCAAATTTTCTGTTGATGAAAAGCATGATTTTATGGCCCCTGTAGAGTTCACGTCAGTAACGGGAGGCATAGCCGACAGCGTGAGGTTCGAGTGGAAGAAGATCCCGACAGCACTGGGATACTTTGCCATGGCGATGGGTCACAACGAGAAGACCGGAGAGACCATCATCTGGTCATCGAGCGAAGTCCAGGAGGCGGGATACGGCCTGATGGGGTACCTTACGCCGTCTGATGTCGCGAAGTTCATCAAGGAGAAGGTCGTGATGAAGCCCGATGTCACGAGATGTGCCGTGCCCAAGGGCATATTCAAGGATACCGGCGGTGCTGCCCTCCAGTTCGTCGGATATGGTGATGAACTGAACATTGCCTGGCCGCCGAAACCGAAAGACCCGAAGATCCCGCATGAATATATCTGGGCCATGAAACTGCGTAACAAATCAACGGGCATGCTCCCGCTTGGTCAGGACAGCGGCAGGGAGGATCAGGGCAGCAGGAACAGCCGGCAGGACCGGGATGAGAAGTCCTCTGCAAGTGAAAAGGGCACCGACGAGCCCGAAAAAAAGAAGGGCGGCCTTGATACGATACGGGGCATTTTCGGCTTCTGACGGGTTATGCCCCGGCGAGGGTGTAAGAAGGGCAGAATCCTGATTTTATTGACCGATAATCCCCGGTGCCGGAGAAGAGACATGTGCGGATAGGGTCTGACTGGAAGCAGGTGCCGCTCCCCGCCCTGGCCGGGGGGACGCTGGCTGCAGGGGCATTCTGTGTCTATGCTCTTGCCGATGAGGATGGGTTCCTTTTCATTGACCTTGCGAATCTGCCGTTTCACGAGTTCGGCCATCTCTTTTTCGCTATGTTCGGCGAGACGATCGGGATCTGGGGTGGGACTCTCATGCAGCTTGCCATTCCGTTCGGGATCCTTCTGTATTTTTTCATGAAGAAGGAAACCGCAGGCGTCTTTTTCTGCGCGTTCTGGTTCGGAGAGAACATGCTCAATATCGCGGTCTATGTAAATGATGCGCGCACCCTTGCTCTTCCGCTTGTCGGAGGGGGTCAGCATGACTGGAATATCATCCTTGGTCAGCTGGACGTGCTCAGTCACGACCATTACATCGCAGCTGTGCTCAGGTCCTTGGGGTGGCTCATCATGCTTGCTTCGATCGTCTGGTTCCTGGTCACGGGGATGCCGGAAAGAGAAGACGAATAACATTACGGATGGCCAAGGTACGAGGCCTGCGGAACGATCCTCTGGTATTCTTCGTAGGTGACCGCAGAATACCATCTACCGGTCAGCTGCGCAATGCCGATGCTTCCGAAAAAGATGGCGATGACGAGACAGGCAAACAGCACAGGACTCACCGGTTTTCTCTTCATGAGGGAGACATCAAGAGCGCCTTTTGCCGGGCAGTGGCTCACGCAGGTGAGGCAGCCCGTGCATTCCGGAGATCGAACGCTCTTAAGCTGCTCAACCGGCAGGAGGGAGGGGCAGTTCTTCGTGCATTTTCCGCAGTGGATGCATGCCTGGTCATTTCTGGCAATATTCAGGGGGCTGAGAAAGCTGGCAAGCCCGAGCAGCGCCCCGTAGGGGCAGAGATACCTGCACCAGAAGTTCTTATAGAACAGGGAAAGGACGAAGAGCAGGGACAGTGAGACAGCGGTTGTCGTGGTCATCTCCGTAAAGAAGAAGAGCATCTTCACGTCTGCTATTTTGTAATAATCTCCCCCGATGAACTGGAGGATTGCGAAGGCGGGCATCTTCAGGACAACCACATAGATGAAGAATGCCATAAGGATATATTTCATGGACCTCAGGCCGTAGTCTGCATATCGCGGTATGGCAAAGTTCCTCCCGAAGATCTTCTTGCCGAGTTTCCATACACTGTCGGAGATGGCGCCCACAGGGCATATCCATCCGCAGAACCCTTTCTTCAGAACAAGCGCCAGCACGAGCGCAGCGGCAAAGATGACCAGGGCCGCTGGATGTATGCTGTCGAAGATCCCTTCCGTGACCCAGAGCTTCAGTGCCATAAGAGCGCCGATGGGCAGAAAGCCTTCAATGGAAGGGAATCTGCTCCTCAGTAATATTTCTTCAGTTCCCTGAAGGACTGCCCCGGGAGAGAGGAAGTGCTCTATGAAGAAAAAGAACCGGTAGCCTGCGTAGAGGAGGAAAAGAAATATGCCCCACTGTACGGTATAGCGGGCATATCTCAGATAGCTGCGGTTTATCGTATCCATGATCGTATACTAAACAAAACATGTGACGAAAAATATGATTTATGACATGGTCGTGAGATAGTCCATTGACGGTTTGTTTATCATTAAGTTAAATTACTGCGTGTGCAAGGAGCCGCGTATAAAAGCCATACTGGCAGCATTTGTACTGTTCTTATTCCTCGCTGTGTCATTGGTCAGTTCAGAAGGCACGCTCCTTTGCTTTGGCAAAGACGGGCATGTGGCAATAGAGTTCGTCGATGCCTGCAATGGTTCGGGCTTCGGCTCGCAGCTTGCGGGGATGGAAAGCGATGCCTGCGGTCCCTGTAAGGATGTCCAAATTGTCAGCAGCCCGGCTTACACTACACATATTTCGCGTCTCACGCAAGAGCTCCCCCTGATTTCTTCGTCCTCCCTGTCTCCATTATTTCTCCTGAAGGAGTATACCAGCAAGTATATCGATCTGCCTGAATATTCAAATTATAAAACTCTCTCCAGTCTGCATTCCGTTATTCTCCTCATCTGATAAGCCTCCTTTTCTCTGCCCATGCTATTGGGATAGGCAAATCCCTGTCTCTATACGCTTAGTCTATTAAGGAGGCTCTTATTTTATGGATAGAATTTACAGTGTAATTATTGCTTTGTGTACAGCATTCATAAACATGTCGCCTGCCGCTGCGTTTGAGAAGAACGAGTTGACGGTTGAACGAGCAATTGCCGTCGCCCTCGAGAAGAACCCCGACCTTCAAGCCCTCAGACTCGAAGAGGAATCCGCAGTGGGACAGGCTGAAAAGTCGCGGCTGCTTCTTATCAACAACCCGACGATCGAAGGCACGGTATCAGAGAAGGACAAGCCGGAAGAGGAAGGCAACGGGAAGTTTACGAACTATGGCTTCAAGTTTTCCCAGGAGTTCGAGGTTGCAGGCCAGAGGGGCGCACGGACCGAAGTTGCGGAAAAAGAGCTTGCCCGCGTCCAGTCGGAAATTAAAGACAAAGAAAGGGTTCTGATTTCAGACGTGAAGGACTCCTTTGCCAATTCTCTTGCGCTCAAGAAAAAGAGCAATCTTGCGCGAGAGATCGTCAGACTAAACGAAGACTTTCTTGGGTATACAAAGATCAAGTTTGAGGCAGGAGAAGTTTCCGGCCTTGATGTGAACCTTTCGGAGGTTGAACTGAGTAAGGCTAAGAAAGAGCTTCTTCTTACGGAACGGGAATACAGGGAATCGCTTCTTTCCTTGCAGGGCCTTCTGGGGTTGTCACCTGATATGTCTTTGGGAGTAGTCGGCGATCTGCCCTCTGAAGCGCCGGCATTGCCGGACAAGGCAGCGGTAAAAGCGTTAGCTCTTTCCCAAAGGCCTGATTCTAAGGCAGCCGCGCTTGAAATGGCTAAAAGGCAGGCTGCTTTGGCTTTGGTAAGGAAAGAGGCTTTTCCGAATATAACACTGTCCGGGTTCTATGACCGAGATGAACGCAGGAATGTTGTCGGTCTGGGCATTTCAATCCCGCTGCCGTTCTTTGACAGAAAGCAGGCAGAAAAGAAAGAGGCCTATGCAAAGTCAGAAGGAGCAAGAATAAAGGCGGCAGGCCTCCAAAAGACAATAGAGCGGGAGGTCGATCAAGCTTGCGGCAATCTCGCAGCTGCTATAGAGGAGCTAACGCTTTTTAACAAGGAAATATTGGTCAAGGCTGCCGAGAATTTGAATCTTCTGAATCTCGCTTACAAGGAAGGAAAGATCGGTTTCTTTGAGGTCCGGCTTGCGCAGAGAGATACCATCGAAGCACAGTTAGCGTACATTGAAGCACAGACGAGGACACAGCTTGCGCTTAACGAGATAGAGAAGACCGTGGGAGGTACAGTGAAATGATTATACGGCAAAACAGAGATGAATACAGTCTGCTCGCATTATTTTTTATTGTACTGGCTGCAATGGCATTGATCACCGGATGCGGGAAAAAGGAGGCTGCCAAAGAAGAAAAGCGCGCAGCCGTTGAGGGAAGGAATGAGGCTGGCCACGGTGGTAAGCATGACGGCGAACATGCCGGTGGAGACAAAGACGAGCATGAAGACGAAGAGTACGGCGTTGTGATACTGTCACCTGAAAAGCAGAAGTCATCGGGGATAGAGATCAAGAAGGTTACGCTCGAGCATGCGGCTGTCCCCCTCTCCGCAACTGCTGTTGTAGAGATGAACATGGACAGGTCCGCAAAGATCAGCCCAAGGGTGGCAGGAAGGGCGGTCAGGATCATCGCCTCACAGGGCGACAGGGTGAAGCTAGGGCAGGCGCTTGCCTATCTCGACAGCGTGGAGCTTGACCAGACATGGGCGGATTATCTCAAGGCTCAGGGCAAGGGCGAGCTTGCGAGGAAGAACCTTCAGCGCGAAGAAATCCTGTTTGAGAAGAAGATATCGCCTGAAAAGGACGTCCTGAGGGCAAAGCAGGAAGTGACGGAGACTGAGGCAGATCTCAATCTCGCAAGGGAACGCTTCAGGCTGCTCGGGGTCAATGTCTCACAGTTCGAAGTCTCAAAGGGCAACGGAAACCATCCTCTTATCCCGGTTGCTGCGCCTGTTGGCGGCGTGGTGATTGAAAAAACCGTCACACAGGGAGAGATGGTCAGTCCTGAAAAAGCACTCTTTACTGTTGCCGATCTCTCGACGCTATGGGTCATAATCGATATATACGAAAAAGACATGTCTCGTCTCAGACCCGGTACCGGCGTAAAAGTGTCGGTTACAGCATTTCCGGATAAGGCATTCAGAGGAAAGATTTCATATATCAGTGATGTGGTGGACGAAAAGACAAGGACCGAAAAGGCGAGGGTTACGATAGACAATTCAAGCGGACTGCTCAAACCAGGCATGTTTGCGACCGTCCTGATTGAGGCCACAAGCGGTGAGACCGAACGGCTCATTGCCGTTCCTGAAGAGGCCGTTTTTATAGATGGAACAAAAAGGTATGTCTTTATTCAAACCGCCCCGGACAAGTTCAAAATGACGGAGATAGAGGCGGGAAGGACATTTGGGAACCGGCTGGAGGTTACCTCGGGCCTGAAGGAGGGCGAGATGGTTGCTGTCAAGGGAGCGTTTATCCTCAAGTCGGAGCTGAAGAAAGGCGAACTCGTAGACGAACATGGCCACGGAAAATAAACGGCTCTTAATAAACAGGAGATAATGACTCATGTTAGAAAAGCTGGTTGCATATACGTTGAAGCAGAAAGGAATGGTCATATTTCTTCTGCTTCTGATCATAGCGATAGGATTATACTCATATTTCAGATTGCCGATTGACGCATTTCCGGATGTGACGAACATTCAGGTCGAAGTAGTAAGCCACGCCGATGGACTATCTGCCGTGGAGATCGAGAGAAACGTGACGTACCCGATCGAGATGGCAATGCGCGGCCTCCCTGATATTGAGCAGATGCGTTCGGTTACGAAGTTCGGGCTCTCGATCGTAACGATCGTTTTCAAAGATAACGTTGATATATATTTTGCGCGGCAGCTGGTATTCGAACGCCTCGCCGAGGCGAGAGAGAAGGTCCCCAAAGGTGTTGAAATTGCCATGGGCCCGATCGGCACGGCAATGGGCGAAATCTATCAATATACCCTCGAAGGAACAATGCCGGAAGATCAGCTTCAGAAAAAAGCTTACCTGACACATTTGCGAACAATTCAGGAGTGGGTAATCACGCCGCAGTTGAAGAGTGTTGCCGGAGTTAACGAAATAAATTCTTTCGGAGGATACTTCAAGCAGTACCAGGTGATAGTATCGCCGGAAAAACTGCTGAAATATGCAGTAACCGTCGACGATGTGTATTCGGCCATCGGCAGCAACAACGAGAACATCGGTGGCAATATTATCGAACGGGGAACTGATCAATATATTGTCCGCGGGGTCGGATTAATAAAAGATGTCAGCGACATAGAAAACATTGTCCTGAAATCCCAGCAGGGAACTCCTACCTTCATGCATGATGTCTCACAGGTAACGGTCGGTGAAGCTGTCCGCATGGGCGCTGCCATGAAGAACGGCAAGGACGAATGTGTCGGCGGTATCGTCATGATGCTGCGCGGCGAAAACAGCCGCGATGTCGTGCGCCGGGTCGCGGATAAGGTGAAGGAAATCAATGACAACAATATCCTTCCCCAGGGTATCAAAATCGTTCCCTATTACGACAGAAGCGATATAGTCAGAGCAAGCGTGGGCACGGTCAATAAAGCTCTGATTGAGGGTTCCCTACTGGTCCTGATCGTGCTGTACCTGCTCTTAAACAGTATTCGCGGCAGTATCGTGGTCCTCATCGCGTTGCCTTTGTCGCTCCTGGCCACGTTTATCGTGATGAAGCTTGCCGGAGTAAGCGCAAATCTGATGTCGCTTGGCGGCTTGGCCATTTCTATCGGCATGATTATCGACACGACCATTATTCAGGTAGAAAACGTCCAGCGGCATCTGAGTGACGAAGGGAACAGGCAGCCCAAATTATTGACAGTACTGAAAGCGGTCATGGAGGTCAGAAAGCCGAGTATTTTCGGCGAGCTCATCATAGCCCTCACCTTTATTCCGATCCTTTCCCTGGAGGGGATCGAAGGGAAGATGTTCGGTCCTCTGGCCATAACTGTCGCGATCGCGCTTCTTTCGTCGTTGTTCCTTTCCATATTCGTTATCCCGGTTCTCTGCATCCTCTTCCTGAAACCGCAGCCGGAAAAAGAAAGCTTCATCATGAAGCATGCGAACCGGCTGTATCAGCCGCTGCTCGACTATGCAATGAACAGGAAGTGCCTGGTGTTGAGCGTAGCAGGAGGTTTCCTGATGGTTGCTCTTCTTCTGATAACACGATTGGGAACTGAATTCATCCCAACTATGGATGAAGGTGCGTTCGATATGGATGTGTCCATGCTTCCCGGCGTTTCCCTTGCCACGGCGATGGAGGTGAATCAACGCGCCGCGGAAAAGCTGAAGCAGTTCCCTGAACTGGATACGGTGGTGTCACGGACCGGACAGACCGGCGTGGCCCTCGACACCAGGGGCACAGATAAGACCGGATATGTGGGGATTTTCAAACCGAAGAGCGAATGGAAGCGGAATATATCGAAAGAAGAGCTGACCAATGAGATGCGCAAGTCCCTGGAAGCGATTGCGGGGATCACGTTCGGTTTCAGTCAACCGATCCAGTGCCGCATTGACGAACTTGTGGCCGGGACGCGGGCTCAACTCATTCTGAAGCTCTTTGGTGAAGACATTACTGTGCTCAGCGAGAAATCGGCTGAAATAGCCAAGGTCCTCTCCACCATACGGGGAGCTACTGATCTGAACGCGGAAAAGGTATCCGGACAGCCATATCTGACAGTCGCTATAGACCGTTCAAAGATAGCCCGGTATGGTCTGAACATCAGCGATGTGCAGAAAGTGATTGAAATTGCGGTGGCAGGAAAAGCGGCATCGCAACTGTACGAAGAAAACCGCAGCTTCGATATATCTGTCCGCCTGCCCGAAGATAAGAGGAATTCCCCTGAAGCGCTCAGGAATCTGCTGATAACCACAACAACCGGTATCAATGTCCCGCTCGAACAGCTGGCAGAGGTGACTATGATCGAAGGACCTGTTCAGATCAGCCGCCAGGACGGTGTGAGAAGAATCGGGATCGAGATGAATATCAGCGGCAGGGATATCGGCAGTTTTGTTGCCGAAGCCAAACAGAAGATAAAAGAGACGGTCAAGCTGCCGGCCGGTTATTATCTCACCTGGGGCGGCCAGTTTGAGAATCAGCAGCGTGCCATGAAGAAACTGATGATCATCGGCCCTGTTGCGGTCGGGCTGATACTCCTTCTCCTCTACGTCACGTTCAGATCGGTCCGCCTGGCCCTGCTGGTTATCTCCAATCTGCCGTTTGCCCTTATCGGCGGTATCTTCTCCCTCTTCATCTCCGGGCAATATCTGTCCGTACCAGCATCGGTCGGGTTTGTCGTCCTGTTCGGCGTTGCTGTGCTGAACGGACTTGTGCTGGTATCGCGCATCTCGCAGCTGCGTGATGATGGTCTTGAATTACAGGAGGCGATCAGAAGGGGAAGTCGTGACCGGTTGCGCCCGGTTCTGATGACCGCTTCCATCGCAATCTTCAGCCTGATACCGATGCTTCTGGCGGGTGGAACCGGTTCTGAAATCCAGAGACCGCTTGCCACGGTTGTTGTGGGCGGTTTGGTTACTTCCACCCTGCTGACGCTGTTGATTATTCCGTCAGTGTACAGCTGGTTTGAAAAGAGAAAGGTCGAAGCGGAAATGTAAAGGAACTAGTCGGTAAGTATCATGCATATCAGCGAAAGGTCAAAAGGAGAATTGTATGAAAGAGATAAAAGCAATTATCAGACCGTCAAAATTATTGGAAGTAACTGAAGAACTTCATAGGATTGAAGGACTACCCGGCGTGACTGTCTCGGAAATCAAAGGCTTCGGCAAAGGCAGGGCGAAAAACGCAAAAGATAAGGTAGTGTATGAAATGGTGGAATTTATTCCACGGATACAACTGGAAGTTGTTGTGCATGATGAGATGGTTGCTGAAGTTGTCAACGTGATGCAGAAAGTCGCTCATACCGGCAATACCGGCGACGGGAAAATATTCGTGGTCAATGTTGAAGACGTAGTAAAGATAAGGACAAATGAACGAGGAAGCAATGCGATTTAGCAGCATTTTTAATGATCAGGATCCCAGTGATCCAGAGGGTGGAATTCGCCGCTCCGAATAGCATGACCATATCAAAAATACACTGAGGTGCAGGCTGAAAACAACCGTGGCTATTGCACTTAGTTTATTGCTCTCAGGGGTGAGCGGGGGATGCGGCACAGCGCCCAGGCTTTACAAGAGAAGTCTCAAAGCGGGCGAATGGATGTTTACGCTGAGCTGAACAATGTCGGTGTTGTTGTCCGGCTGTGGTTATTTTGAATCCAGGAGAAAGGTGACCGGCCCGTCATTGATGAGCGAGACCTGCATATCAGCAGCGAACTCACCGGACGAGACAGGGATGTCCTCCCTGCTGATCATCGCAATTGCCTGTTCATACATTGTCTTTGCCTTCTCAGGGGCCTCTGCCCTGTCAAAGGACGGCCTGTTGCCTTTCCCGCAGTCAGCGGCAAGCGTGAACTGTGAGACAACGAGGACTTCACCGCCTGTGTCTTTCACGGAAAGGTTCATCTTGCCCTCGCTGTCGTAGAAAATCCTCAGGTTGATGATCTTCTTCACGATATGGGCGAGGTCTTTTTCCGTGTCTTTTTTTTCAATGCCGAGAAAGACGAGAATGCCTTTCCTTATATGTCCGGTGGTCCTGCCGGCGACAGAGACATGTGCTTCTGAAACCCTCTGTATCAGTGCCTTCACGAGCGAAAAAAGTTCGAGCGTTCCTGGGTCCCGGGGTTCCAGCTTGACAAGTAATCACTGCCTGACTTGCCTTCTGTCTTGTCCCTGCCCACGGTCCCTTGATCCCTCGGCCCCTTGACCCCTTGCCGTGTCAGTACCACATTAGCGCTTCAAAATCAGGGGTAGGTACGGTCAGGCTGATATGGCCCCTCCAGGGACATCGCTCGATCTCCTCCGTTCCTTTCCTGATCGAGATGAACAGGTTTATCTCATCCTTCTGTTTCGCCCTGAGGGCGGCGAAGGGAACGCCGATCTCGAAGATGTCCCTGACGGCAACGTCCGTGATCTCCTTTACCTTGATCCAGTCCTCGCCTGCCTGTTCGAAGAGCTCGGCCTTTATGTCGCTGCCCTGTATCGGGCAGGTTATCTTAATGTTCCCCGGCCGGGAGGTGATGATGGAGAGC
>Ga0102851_10002490_pt1 | contig 11115 bp, 8 predicted proteins | sample Mud3Dept3metaG_FD_79558 | JGI IMG/M metagenome (GOLD analysis project Ga0102851, IMG submission 79558) | Freshwater wetland microbial communities from Ohio, USA, analyzing the effect of biotic and abiotic controls - Mud 3 Core 4 Depth 3... | ecosystem: Environmental > Aquatic > Freshwater >...
AAATGCATGCTGTACCGAAGAAATATCCTCTTTCAGGCAAGGACCTCTATTTTTTCCCGAAAGGCAACAGCTCTGGCGGACTCATTGAGATCAGGAATGAAAAGGGGCAGAAATATGCGATTACGGTCGACCAGGTCCTCGGTACTTCTTCGATCAAACGGCTTTAGCCTGATGGAGGTCATGGTTGCCCTTGCGATCATGTCAGTCTCTCTGGTGGCGGTCTTTCAGTTGTATTCCCTTGCCCTTCGTTCGATAAAAAAAGCTGATGATTATACCAATGCTGTTCTCTATGCCAGGTCGACCATGGATGAGGCCTATGCAATCGCAGACCCCGCGGAAGCTTCGGGAGCAAAGGACATAGGGGAGGCGTTTAAGGTTACCAAGGACGTTGTACTGCTGTCCTCATCCGAAGACGGAAAGACAAAGCTTTATGAGATCACGGTTACGGTCAGCTGGTCTCCGTCGGGCAATCTCAAGATCAAAGGGCTTCGGTGCATAATTGAATCTAAAGAATAGGAGAGGATTTACGCTTGTCGAGCTTCTTATCGCGATCACGCTTTCGATCGTTATTTTTATCATCCTTCTTGCGGCCATGCGTCTCGGATACAAGTCACAGGCAACAGGAGCAGAGCGGAGCGAGCAGGCCCAGAAAGTGCGTATTATCTGCGACAGGATCGCCTGGCTGTTGAGGGGAACGTATCCTTTTTATTTCAAGAAACTCGATAAACAGAAGCTTTTCTTTGAAGGAAAGTCTGAGCAGGCAGGCTTTGTGACCTCAAGCGTCGATACGTATGGCTCCGGACCGGAGGATCAGGGCGGGCTCAAATGGGTCTCGATCTTTACGGACAAGGAAGGTCTCAAGATGCGGGAAAAGGTTTATTTTCTTGAAGATGTGTTTGACGACAGCGGAGGAAAGATCTATCTGCTGGATCCTGATGTGAACAAAATAGCGTTTGAATATCTTGATATTCCTGAAGGAGAAACGCAGGGCAGCTGGGTTTCTGAATGGGACCCGGAGGATAAGGAGACGCTCCCGGCAGCAGTGAAGGTGCAGATGACCATGGAACGCGGGGGGAAGAAGATCGAACTTCCCGAGCTGATCGTGAGGATTACCGCACAGAGAAAAACAGAGGGATAGCCTTCCCTACTTTATCTTTGCGCCTTCTTCAACGTCTTTTTCCGGCATAAGAATCACGGGAATCCCGTCAGCTCCGGTCGCAGCGAGCAGCATTCCCTGCGATTCGACGCCCATGAGTTTCGCGGGCTGAAGATTCGTAACAACAACAATCTTTCTGCCGATGAGGTTTTCGGGCGCATAGGTTTTGCCTATCCCTGCAACAATCTGCCTCATGCCGCCGGTATCGACCTGAAGGCAGAGCAGCTTCTCGGATTTCGAGACTCTTTCAGCGCTTATCACTTTGCCGATCCTGAGCTCTGCCTTCGCAAAATCCTGTAGAGAGATAAGATTGGTCTCTTCTTTTTTTTCTCCCTGCGCTTCAGTCCCTGTAACTACCTCTCTGGTCATCTTTTTTTCCTTTTCTATCCTTGGGAAGAGCTGTTCACCCTTCGAGGTCTTTATGGCATAGTCGGGGATCCATTCAATCTCAAAGATCTGGGGAAATTCGCCGTTTCCTGCCCTGCTCTGTCCGGTTTCTTCGATCAACGAGCTCAGACCCAGTTGAGTCCAGATCTTCTCGGCGGTCTGAGGGATAAAGGGATAGAGGGACAGAGCAGTCAGTCTAAGGGTATTCCAAAGATCAAACATCACCTCGGCAAGTCGGGAGGGCTTGTTTTTAGCCAATTTCCATGGTTCGGTCTGGGCAATATGATTGTTTGCAGCCCTGACCATCTCCCAGACATGATCAAGGATAATATGGAACTGCAGGCGCGACCAGGCGTCCCGGCGATGGGCCGCGGTAAAACCGGCGATGCACTGCCGCGCAAGATTGCTCTCCAGGCGGCCATACGGCACGGTTTTCTCGATGGAGCCGCTAAAATACTTGTCAGCCATGGTTATGAATCTGCTCAAAAGATTCCCCAGATCATTGGCCAGGTCAGTATTAATACGATTTACCAGCGCATGTTCGGAGAAGTCGCCGTCAAGGCCAAAGGGCACATCCCTGAAGAGAAAATACCTGAAGGCATCTACTCCATATCTGTCAGCCATGGCGTTTGGATCAATAACATTGCCGAGTGACTTTGACATCTTCTTTCCCTCGATCGTCCACCAGCCATGGGCAAAGATATTGCCCGGCAGAGGAAAGTTCAAGGCCATGAGCATGGTCGACCAGTAGACTGCATGGGTGGTGAGAATATCCTTGCCGACGATGTGGTGCTGTGCGGGCCACCAGAAATCACCCTTGCCGGCCATCTCTGCATCCGGGGCAAGGTATCGTGTAGCGGAAAAGTAGTTCACCAGTGCGTCGAACCATACATAGGTGACGAAGGCATCGTCGAACGGCAGGGATATCCCCCATGCAAGCCGCTGTTTTGGCCTCGAGATGCAGAGATCACCGAGAACGTTGTTTTTGAGGAAGCCGAGCACTTCATTCCGTCTGGTCTCCGGTAGTAGATATGTCGGGTTTTTTTCTATATAGGAGATAAGGGGTTCCTGGTATCGTGACATGAGAAAGAAATAGTTTTCCTCCCGGATCTGTTCAACGGGCCTTCCGCAGTCTGGGCAGTTTCCGCTTACCAGGTCTTTTTCCGTCCAAAACCGTTCATCCGGTGTGCAGTACCAGCCGGCATAGGAGCGCTTTTCGATTTCGCCTTTGTCCCAGAGCATCTGGAGAATTCCCTGGACGGTCTTCACATGGTTCTCATCTGTCGTCCGGATGAAGGCGTCGTTCGTTATGTTCAGACGATTCCAGATCGCCTTGAAATTCTCTACGAGAAGATCGGCATGCTCTTTCGGCGAGCGTCCTTTTTCTCCTGCAGCCTTTTCCACCTTCTGGCCATGCTCGTCAGTGCCGGTAAGGAAAAAAACATCATAGCCGATCAGCCTGTGGTATCGTGCGAGGATATCTGCCGCTATGGTCGTATACGCGTGCCCGATGTGCGGGATATCATTTACATAATATATTGGCGTTGTAACATAGAACCTTTTATTCATTTTTTTGTGGCTTCTTTCGGTGTCTTCTTCTCCGTCTTCTTTTATGCGGATGCCCCGGCTTCTGCTCGTCTTTTTTCAATACCGGCACGGCACCAGGAACTGCAGTTTCTCCTGATACCATGCCTTCCGGCCCAGCGGCTTCACCTTCTATCAGGTCAACCGTCTCATCCTGTCTTTCGGATACCAATTCTTCCCTTTCCTCTTTTGTCTCCTGTACGGAAGAACCGTCATGATATTCGTATCCAAGGCAGCACATCAGCCTGCCGCAGGAGCCGGAAAGTTTCCCGGTGTTCAGGGTCAGGTCCTGCTGCTTTGCCATCTTGATCGATATGGGTTCGAATGTGGTAAGAAAGACCTTGCAGCAAAGCTCCTTGCCGCACAGGCCGAAGCCGCCGACAAGCTTAGCCTTGTCCCGTACCCCGATCTGGCGCATCTCGATACGCGTCTTGAAGCGTGCAGCGAGGTCCTTGACAAGTTCCCTGAAGTCTATCCTGCCGTCTGCGGTAAAATAAAAGACAACCCTCTTTTTGTCGAGCGTAGCTTCGGCCCTCACCAGCTTCATGGGAAGACCTCGAGCCATGATCCTTTCATAACAGAAGCTCTTCGCCTCATTCTCGAACTTTTCGTTCGCGGTCTTCTGTCTGAGATCATCATCTGTTACGAGGCGAAGCACTTTTTTCAGTTCTTTCGGGGAACTCTCTGCAGCGTGAGGAGGCTCGACGACTGCACCGATGCTCAGACCGAACTCAGACTCGATAACAACCTTGTCGCCTTTCCGCAGGGCAAGATCTCCGGCATCGAAGTCATATATCTTTCCGCAGCTCTTAAATCGAATTCCGACTATGTCAGGCACGCTCCGGGACCAATTCCTTTCTGAGCAGGGATGCAGTATAGTTCCATGTAAGCGACTTGTTCAGATTGAAGAGCAACATGGCCTTGACGAAGCTCAGTTCCTTATAGATCTCTATTATACCCTTTAGTTCTAAAGATTTTTCCAGCCTTGCCAGATTTTCGGCGATGTCCATATTTATGAGGAGGGTCTGCTCGCCGGTTATTTTGAGTACGGCAAGATCTCTCATGAACAACAGTGCAAGGTCGAACCATTTTTCAACTTCTTCACGCGAAGACCAACTGTCCTTTTCTGAGCGCAGCATGGACTTCAGGAGATCGACAAACCGGTCCCGCTCTTCCTTCACGTCGCCGGTGACTGCGAGCCCTGGTCGTCCCAGCGAGAGGCGGACTGCCTGTTCAATATCATGGGCAGCAATCTTCCCGTCAAGTATTTGCCTGCAGGAATCGAGCGAGAGGGGGTGAAAGGCTATCGTAGAACAGCGCGAACGGATAGTCGGAAGAAGCCGGTCCGGGCGGGAGGAAATAAGAATAATCAGACTGTCCTCCGGAGGCTCCTCAAGCGTCTTGAGGAAGGTATTTGCCGCCGCCTGGTTCATGGTATCGGCATCGTCGACAATCACTACCTTCTTCATGCCTTCATATGGTCTGAATGAAAGGGCCTCTTCTATCGTTCGTATCTCATCGATTTTTATAAGCCCTTCCTGAGGCGAAATGACTATGATGTCGGGATGGGAGCCTGCGGCTATCTTGAGGCACGGCTCGCACGTATCACACGCGTCATAGCCGGCTGCCAGCACGGATTGGGGTGCGACAGACATGAAACTCGCCTGAGTACCGTCAGCTGCGCCGGACATGCTCAGGCAATTTACGGCCTTTGCGAAATTGATCGCTGCCATCTTTTTGCCGATCCCGGATTCGCCGCAGAAGAGATAGGAGCTGGCGAGCCGCTTCCTCTTGAGGATGCCCTGGAGTATCCCGATTGCCTTTTCCTGCCCTATGACGTCATTCAGTGCCATGCGCCCTGTCCCGTGGAGGCCTTAATTCTAGTGATCATTTCTCCTGTAATAATAGCCTTCCCCGCTCCTTCAGGAACGGGGCAAGAGCTTCCTTTACTGCTTCGTGCACAGCTTCGATGCTTTCGGAGCATGGGATGAGGCGTATCCGTTCGGGTTCCGCAGCCGCGATTTCATGGAAACCCCTCCTGACCTTTTGATGGAATGCCACATCCTCACGTTCGAGTCGGTCATTCTTTTTCATCTCCTTGTTCCTGCGCAACCCGGTCTCCACGTCAACGTCCAGAATCACGGTCAGGTCCGGCCTCATGCAGCCCGTTGCAACTGCGTCGAGGGCATCGATGACCTGCCGGTCTATCCCCCTTCCATACCCCTGGTATGCGAGGGTGGAATCGCTGAAGCGGTCCGAAATGACAATATCTCCTCTGGTAAGTGCTGGGGCGATAACCTCTTTAATATGCTGTACCCGCGCAGCATTGTACAGGAGCAACTCCGTAACCTGGTCCATTTCCCTGCTATCAAGGGAAAGAAGAAGTTCGCGGATCTTGAGGCTGATCGGCGTGCCTCCGGGTTCGGCGGTCTGCACAACCGTGTATCCCCTGCTTCTCAGATAGGCTGCAAGGAGCCGGGCCTGAGTAGACTTGCCGGTTCCCTCTATGCCTTCGAGTGACAGAAAGAAACCTGTCATGCCATCTCCTCTTTCATCCGTATGAGGAGCTGGAAAATCTTTACTGCCTCATCGACGCTTCTTGATCCTGTTCCGCAGGCAGGGGTAAGGAGCATACGGGAAAGCAGCAGATCACGGGGGATGTGCTCTGACAGCTTGCGAACCCCCTGCTGGAAACGATCCCGGAGCGAATCCGGATTTTCCCCCATGATCGCATCCGATGTCGGCACAATACCCCAGGCAAAAAAGCCGCCCTGTTCGAGGAAATTCCTGCATTCTTCATGGTATAGCGCAAGTGTATCAAGGTAATCATAGGCGTCAAAGTTAACGATATCGGCTCCACTTTGCATGACCATGGGCCAGTCAGCGTTACCGCAACAGTGAATGCCCGCAATCCCTCCCTCAGCCTTGATCGTTGCTGCCACTTCGCGGAGGAGTCTGAGGGTCTCTTCAGAGCTTACACCAAGGTAGCTCGAGCTCCCGAGAGCCGAAAGGATCGGCTCATCAACGAAGATGACGACCTTTTCCGCATGCTGTTTCAGCATGTCTATCTGCCAGCGTGTCTTGGCCTGGAGGAGCATCAGCGATATCTCACGGAATTCTTCATCAAAGTACAGCGCCTTTCCGCTAACATCCTTGAGTCCGAGTGAAAAGGTGAGCGGACCTGTTACCTGTCCCTTAAGGTATGCGAAGCGTCTGCCCTTGATCATCCTGAGCAGGGCATGCAGACCCTGAGCATGATCTTCAGATATGGCGATCCTGCTATCGACTGTGCAGCTCTCGTAGAACCGGTCAAGTTCATCCGAACCGTTCCGGTCGACCCATACCATCTGTTTCTCTGTATCCATCCTGAGGAAAGGAAGTCCCTCGGCATATTGAGGGATCATGAATTCTTTGAAGGAAATACGGGGAAATTGGGGCCAGAACGGGATATCAAAGGAACTGAGCACAAGCCTGCAGCCGTCAGTAACGCTGTGGTGGGGAAGGCTGCCAATGCCTGTTGTGGTGAATGGTTCAAACATCTTTGAATGATACCCTATCGGAGAGCAACGTTTCAAAGACTTTTTGCCCCGGTGAAGTATAATAAGGCATGCAACGTATATTTGTCATTGCGCTGACCCTTCTCCCGTCACTGGCTATGGCATTCATGCCCGCTGACGATATCTCCGAGCTTCAGAAGGCAACTGCCGGATGGGATGCTGGTGAAAGAATAGCATTTTGGGCAGAACAATTCATTGATGTCCCGTATGATACCGACCCTTTGGGGGACTATGTGCGTAAGAACCTTATTGTTGCTGACGAACGTGTCGATTGCATGTATCTTACCTTCAGGTCCGTTGAACTTGCACTGGGAAAGAACCCGTCTGATGCAGAAGCCCTCGCGCTCGAGAAGCGTTTTCACCGGGAAGGAGTTGTTGAGGACGGGAAAGTGGTAAACTATGAAGACCGTTTCCGGTTCGGTGAGGACATGATAGAAAGCGGCAAATGGGGCAGGGAGGTCACGTCTGAGCTTGGACACATCGATACTGTGCAGGGAAAAGAGTGTGGAGAACGCGTCTCCATGATACCCAAAAAGGATACCCTGACGGTGCTCGCCGGGCTCAAGAACGGCGATATCGTATTTTTTGTGAAGAACCCTGACATGAGGGTGGCAGGCGAGATCATCGGACATATAGGTATCATCAAGCGTGAGTCCGACACAGTCTATCTTATAAGTGCCTTTGGACAGAAGAACAAGGGAGGGAAGGTGAAGAAGTCTCTCTTTTCAGCGTACAGCGCAGAAATGCCGTTTGTCGGGATAAAGGTGACCCGGCTGGAATAACCGAAGGTTTTCCAGAATTCGGCAATGTCGTATGCACCCGATCGGGCTGATTATTTGTTCCTCCTCTGATGTTTGGTCTTCCTGAGCAGCTTTTTGTGCTTATGCTTGCTCATCTTTTTTTTGCGCCACTTGACAACGCTTCCCACAGACTCACCTCCTTCAGTTATGGTTAGTATCTATCTCATGATCGGCCGGCAAAAAAAATACCCTTGTGCAGAGTCAGCCGGCTATTTCCGGCTGGCCGCTTGCTTTCTGTATTCCCCTGCCTGATCAATGAATGCTTCAAGCTGTATTTCAGTAGTAAGAGATTCCGTTCCGTCGTAGGGGATGCTCAGGTAGGGGATCCCGTACGTGTTCTTGACACCCCGCAGGAGAGCGGTCACAATGGTTCCCGGCATGCATCCGAACGGCATGGCGTTGACAATGCCTGAGGCACCCCTCCTCACGAGGTCGATGCTCTTTCCTATGCTGAGGATCGCCTCACCTTCGAACGAAGAATGGATAAAAGGACGGGCGTTCCGCAACAGCATCATCGTGTCAGGCTCATGGAGCGTCCTGAGGAATCCCGCAAAATGCGTCCCCATCCTGTGCTCGACTCTCTTTTGAAAGAACCTCTTTAACAGAAGTGTAATGATACCAGAGAAGTCTTTTTTAATCAAGACCTTGCGGATTCCCATGAGATTGATATAACTGACCCACTCGTCGGCAGGCGTCAGATACGCCTCTCCTCCGAGAGCCTCAATTTTCCTTATAAGGTCCTCGTTTGAAAAACTGTTTGATCTCACAAAGATCTCGCCGATGATACCGATGAGGGGTTTTGTCTCCCTTGATACCGGGATGCTTTCAAATGCCTGTTTTGCGGTCACCAGTACCTCGGAGATATGTCGCCGCCCGTTCTTCAGAACCTCGCAAATCTTTCGAAGATGTTCTTCATAGGTATGGTCGGAAACGCCTGCTTCCCGTTCATAGGGTCGTGTCTCATGGAGGCATTTCTTGAGCAGACTTACGGCAACTATTCCTTCCCATGCCCTCATGGTATAGTCCTTGCCTACGATACCAAGGTGTTTGTAGAGGTGCTCATCCTGATTCGGCGAAAAGACGGGAAGGTTCCGGATGCCCAGATCGCGGATTACCATCCGCTGGAAGATATTATATTGACCGAACCTGCAGGGACCGGTGCCCGATGGCATGAAAAAAGCTGCACGCCCCGGATCGAATCCCGGCTCCGTGATCTTCTTGACCATATCACCGGTCGTCACGGCACAGGGAAAACATTCTTTGCCGGAAACGAACCGTTTCCCGAGATCAACAGATTCTTGTGAGGACGCTGCGAGCACTTCGGCTTCTGCGCCGCAGCGCGAAAACGCTGCGGCGATAGCAAATGCGTGATCAGACATGCGCGGGATATACACCGTTCTGTGAGATCTGCCGTGGAGTGATGTGCCGTGGTCGATGAGGCTTCTCTTTCGCATCTCTCCGGCGAATGCACGCTTGCCGTTCGACCTTCCCTGTATGCTGTCGAGGAACGCTTCGCAGCGGGTAATAGCCCCTGCATCAGCACTGTGAGCATCAAGCTCCAGATGAAGCCATGATTTCCCCCCCATCTCTTCTTCAAAGAACTTCAGGATGAACGAGTCCGGTCCGCAGGAAAAATTGCCGATGTAAATCACATCCAGGAGCGGGTGCGTTGAAATGGTACGTGCAGCGCTGAGGATCCGCTGCCCCGCCCGCCAGTACATATTGGGCCAGGTTTTTCTGATGTCGACTTCGGAGAGAGGAAGGAAGTCCATGGGTATGCTGAGCAGACCAAGGCCTGTTACCTTGCGGGGAATGTCCAGGTTCATCCCCCGGTCAAATGCGTTGTAGGCCCTCCCTACAATAACAAGGGCTCGTTTGTTCAATCCGGAAAGAATCTCCTGTCCCCTTCTTTGTATCGCGCAGACGAAATCTGCCTGGGCCTTTTCTGCAGCGTCCATTGCTTCAGCCAGTTCAGAGGCTGCGATGCGGAACCCCTTCAGGGCACCAAGCAACTCCTGGTGCAGTCTTTTCCTGCCCAGGCCAAGTCTGACCACAGGGGTGAGAAAGGATGCATGAGGGAACGCTGTTTTTGCCATGTAGGGTATCGTCTGGGTATAGGGGCAGGCAAGGCCGCTTCCTGGCTGCTTGACGCCGCTGTTCAGGTCGACAAAGCTCGGGACAAGGATGGCGTTCACCTCCTTCTGTGAGAGGTAAGCAATATGTCCATGCGCAGCCTTTACCGGGAAGCATGTCTCCGCAAGGATGGTGTCATTTCCCCTATCGATCATGTCTCTGTCGGTTTTCGGTGAGACCTCCACATCAAAACCGAGCTTCCAGAGAAGGGTGCTCCAGTATGGCAGGAAATCGTGAAAATAAAAGATGTACGGGATGCCGATCCTGCCTCGATATTTTGCCTGGTTCAGGGTTCCTTCCGCATGAGTGCTCAGATATGCAGCATGGCTCTTCCAGAGCATCTCGTCCCGATATGCAAAAAGATCAGGCAGCTCTTCGGGAGCTTTTTCCTTTTTTACATCATACTTGTCGCATCTGCCGCCGTAGTACAGAGAATTCTTGTCGCCGTCAACCCGTACCCGGTTGATTTCGCATATGTTCGAACAGCCTTTGCACTCAAAGGAAGATATCTCGTAAGGCCGTTTTGAGATTGCGAAGCCCTTGAACAGGGAATTGCGTTTTGCAGATGAGGACTCCATATGTTTTTTTGCTATGAGGGCCATGCCGATAGCACCGGTGACATCGTGATGCTCAGGAACGATAACTTTTTTCCCAAGGTAGTTTTCGAATGCTGCAACGACAGCTTTGTTGAAGGCAACCCCTCCCTGGAAGAATATTTTTTTGCCGATCGGGCGCTTGCAGACAACGCGGTTAATATAATTCTGGACGATCGAATAGGCAAGCCCTGAAAGGAGATCTTCCTTTGAAATACCCCGCTGGAGGTTTGCCATAAGAGAATTTTCCATGAACACGGTACAGCGTTCTCCAAGCCTGCAGGGGTTCTTTGCACAGAACGCCGCTTCCTGAAACCTTCTCTTTACCGGAACGTTCAGTTTCTCAGCCTGTTCTTCGAGGAAGGAGCCGGTGCCTGCTGCACAGGCCTTGTTCATCTCGAAGTCAACGATCACACCGTTTTTAAGCGAAATAAATTTTGAATCCTGGCCTCCGATCTCGAAAATGGTATCAACATCCTTATCGATAAATGCTGCAGCAGTTGCCTGCGCTGTTATCTCATTCTTGACAATATCGGCACCGATATAATCCGCTATCATATATCGCCCTGAACCGGTTGTCCCGACTCCTGCGATCTCTACGGTATCCCCGATCTCGGCACCGATCTCCTCAAGTCCCTGTTTTACTGCCTCGATAGGCCTTCCTGCCGTCATCAGATACCGCTTTGCAAGCACTGAGCAGTCATCATCAATTACTGCAAGATTCGTGCTTATGGAGCCGACGTCAATGCCGAGATAGACCTTTTGGGGAAGTGCCGATACAGGTTGTGAGGATGTCTTATGCAGTTTCCCTTCTGATGCGGCTGATATCTGCAGATGCCTTTCAGCAAAATCACTGCCGGCATCAAGAAGCTGCATGAGCCCCTTTTCGTTCTGCCGGACTGCGT
>Ga0102851_10002491_pt1 | contig 11114 bp, 11 predicted proteins | sample Mud3Dept3metaG_FD_79558 | JGI IMG/M metagenome (GOLD analysis project Ga0102851, IMG submission 79558) | Freshwater wetland microbial communities from Ohio, USA, analyzing the effect of biotic and abiotic controls - Mud 3 Core 4 Depth 3... | ecosystem: Environmental > Aquatic > Freshwater >...
ACTCCCGATGTCGTGGAGCGAGCCACGGGGGTAAAACCTGAGACTCTTTTGATGATCGCCGGACTGCTTGCGAAAGCAGAAAGTCCTCTCATCCTCGCAGAGGGTATGGGCTACCAGGATCCAGAGGCCTACGAGACTGCCGTGGCGGCAAACCTGCTCCTGGCGCTCTTTCCAGGTAGTCGGCAGACGATCGATTTTTCAATCCCGTCCGCACTCTCCGATGTAGTCAGGGCCGAACAGATGAAGCTCTTGTTAGAAGAGATGCAGAGTGGCGCTGTGGATCTCTTACTGGTGGACCGGGCAAATCCTTTTTTCAACCTCCCCCGGTCCTGGCAGTGCGAGAAGGCGCTGCGAAATGTGCCCATGGTGGTGAACTTTTCGAGCTTTCCTGACGAGACGAGCGAGCTTGCCCACCTCATCATGCCCACCCACACATTTCTCGAATCCTGGGGTGATTACAGTCCGCGGCAAAGCATTGTCGGTCTCATGCAGCCTGTCATGGGACCCGTGTTCGATACGCGCAGCCTGGGTGATATGCTCCTCTTTACGGGCAAGCAGATCAAGGAGGAGCGATTCCCTGAGGAAGACTTCTACACAGTGGTCCGCACTACCTTTGCAACAACCACAGGTGAAAAGACCGCTACGCGGTCTTCCGATGCGCTCTGGCAACAGGGCCTGCAGAAAGGGGGCATCTGGAAGGAGCGACCAATAGAGACCGCACGATTCAGTGCTTCCCGGGCGAGTCTTACTTTTTCGAAGCCCTCAAACGTGGGAGCTTCGACGGCCCAACCGAAGAACTTCTCCTTCGTGAGCTTCCCCACGATTCAGTTTTTCGATGGCAGAAGTGCGAACCGACCCTTTCTGCAAGAGATGCCTGATCCGGTCACCATGATCACGTGGGACGGGTGGGTGGAGATCAACCCTGAGACGGCGCGACAACTAAACATCGATAAGGGCGACCTTGTCACACTGCGCTCGCAGCATGGGAGCATCAAGGCCGTGGCCTATCCGTATCCCGGGATCGCTCAAGGCGTGCTTGCCATGCCAATCGGCCTGGGCCATACGTCCTTCGGTCGGTATGCGCGGAGCGAGACGGGTAACCCTGTTCAACTCGCATCAGGCCAACTCGACCCGGCGGGTGGACTTCTTCTGTCTCTTGCATCCGTCGCGATTGAGAAAGCAGGGCGCATTGTACCAGTGGCGAACACTGATGGGAGCGGCTATCAGCATGGGCGGAACCTTGCCCGTCGCATCAGCTGGCAGGAATACCGGTCCACATTGGATCAGCCGTCAGAGGTAATCCCACCTATGCCCGAAGGGTTCACAAAGGAGAGAGATTTTTATCCGCCTCACGAACATACAGACTACCGCTGGATCATGGTGGTTGACCTGGACCGGTGCATCGGATGTCAAGCCTGCGTGGTTGCCTGTTACGCAGAGAATAACGTGGGGATCGTGGGCAAAGAGAATGTGCTCAAAGGACGCGTTATGTCCTGGCTTCATGTTGAACGCTATTTTGAAGCGGGTCAGCCTTTTATCCGCTTTCTACCCATGCTCTGCCAGCACTGCGACGAGGCGCCCTGCGAGTCGGTTTGCCCGGTTTTTGCGCCGAGTCACAACAAAGATGGGCTCAACAACCAGGTGTATAATCGCTGCATCGGAAGCCGATACTGCAACCAGAACTGTCCGTGGAAGGTACGCCGGTTCAACTGGTTCACATGGAAGCACGATGCTCCGCTGGAATGGCAGCTCAATCCCGACGTCACGGTGCGCACGAAAGGGGTGATGGAGAAGTGCTCCTTCTGCATCCAGCGTATCGTAGCCGCAAAAATCACTGCCAGAAATGAAGGACGCCTCGTGCGCGACGGCGAATTCACAACGGCTTGTGCCCAGACATGTCCCACAGATGCGCTTGTCTTTGGCAATCTCAAGGATCCGGCGAGCCGGGTCTCGCAACTGATCCGGCAGGCCAGGGCGTATCAGGTCTTGGGCTACCTGAATACAAAGCCTGGAGTGATATACCTCAAAAAGATCACTCAGGGGCTGGAGATATGATGGGTACGAGGAGCGGCCCTTGATCAATCTTCGTTTCGGGGATGTGAACCGGGAAATCTTAGGGGCACTTTCTGCGCCAGGCCGTCTCTATTGGACGGTTGTAGGTTTGTTGACGCTGGGTGTAGTGTACGGCGCGCTGGTATGGGGATACCAGGTGCTTACGGGTGTTGGCGTTGCAGGCCATCGGCCGCCCGTCATGTGGGGCAGCTACCTGGTCAATTTCGTTTTCTGGGTCGGAATCGCTCACTCGGGGACACTTGTTTCCGCGATTCTCTTTCTGTTCCGGGCCAGGTGGCGCACCGGGATCTCCCGTGCCGCGGAAGCGATGACCGTCTTCGCCGTGATGATTGCAACGCTCTTTGTCCTGATTCACCTGGGCAGGCCCTGGGTTGTCTACTGGGTGATCCCGTATCCCAATCAGCGTTACCTGTGGCCTGACTTCCAATCACCTCTCGTATTCGATTTTCTGGCGGTCAACACATATTTCGTGGTGAGCCTTTTATTCTGGTATACGGGACTGGTGCCCGACCTCGCATCGGTGCGGGACCGGACGAGTGGTATCAGGCAGAAGATTTACGGTCTCTTCTCGTTAGGCTGGTCAGGCACCCACAGGCAATGGCACCACTACGGGGCCTCATACCTTCTGCTCGCTGCCCTTGCGACGCCGCTCGTAATCTCCGTGCACAGCGTTGTCTCCTGGGACTTCGCTTTGTCGGTAATCCCGGGATACCACAGCACCATCTTCGCGCCATACTTCGTGGCAGGAGCGATCCACTCGGGACTGGCAATGGTCCTTACGCTTCTCGTTCCGCTGAGACGTATCTTTCACTTCGAAAATATCATCACGAAGGACACGTTAGAAATGATTGCAAAGACGTCTATCGTGATGGCGTTGATCGTGGGGTATGCCTATATCGTTGAGTACTTCATCGCGTGGTACGGAGGTAACAGAGTAGAGCGGCAGACATTCATTTTTCGGGCCCTCGGTTACTATGCGCCGTTCTTCTGGATAATGTGCTTCTGCAACGTGGTCGCTCCGCTCTTCTTTTTCTGGAAGAGAGTGCGCAGGAGCCTGGCATGCCTTCTTGTCATCGCGATCCTTATCAACATCGGCATGTGGCTGGAACGGTTCGTGATCATCATCGGGTCAATAAGCCAGGATTTTCTCCCGTACCAGTGGGGCTATTACTGGCCGAACTGGGTGGAGATCAGTATCGGGTTCGGCACCGCATGCCTGTTCTTCTTGTGGTTCTTGCTCTTCGCCAAATTCGTGCCCTCTGTCGCCATGGCCGAGGTGAAGGAGGAGGTCGGGGCGCCGATGCGGGCAGAGGAGGCTGGCCGTGCCCCGTGAGCAGAGCGTGATTGCAGTATTTGCCTACGTTGATGACATGCTTACGTGCTTGAGACACCTGAGGGAGAGAAACTGTGATATCCGCGCTGTCTTCTCACCCATGCGGCTGCGCGAGGTGCAGGAGATCATGACTCCAAGGCCGAGTACCGTTCGTCTCTTCACGTTGCTGGGAGGCATTCTTGGCGGGCTTGGCTTCGTGGCGCTCGCTGTCTATGCGCATCTCTCCTTCAAACTCATCACCAGCGGTAAGCCTGTACTGGCCTGGATCCCGTGGGTCATTGTTTGCTTCGAAGGAACGATCCTGCTTGCTGTTTCTTTCAGCGTCATAGCCTGGATCGTGAACGGGCGCCTGCCGCGCGTGCGGCCGGCCGCCGGATACGATCCCCGTTTTTCGGACAACCGGTTCGGGATCCTTGTTCTTCCCTCAGCCGCACAGAGGGAGGAGATTGTTCGACTCCTGCAGAGCGCAGGGGCGGAGGAGATTCGTGATGTCGCAGACTAGCGCCCCTCCCGCGTCCCTTGTCCCTCGGATCCCGGTGATTTGGATCGCCATCGCTCTTTTACTCTGTGTTGCGGGTGGTGTGGCTTTTGTGACTGCCATCCTTATGGGAGAGAGCCTCAGGGCGTGGCAGGCGTACCTTGTCAATTTTGTGTTCTGGACAGGCATGGCCTTTGGGGCCGTCCTTTTCTCCGCGGTGCTCAACGTTACAGGAGCGCTATGGGGCCGTCCCCTGAAGAGGTTGGCCGAAGCGTTTGCCGCGTATCTTCCTGTGGCGTTCATCCTTTTCTGGCTGCTCTATTTCGGGAGAGAGGATCTCTTTCCCTGGATACGAGAGCCTGTTCCTGAAAAGGGCGCGTGGCTCAGTGCGGGTTTTATGTTCGCCCGGAACGGCGCCGGACTCTCACTGCTTATTGGTCTGTCTGTTGCCCTCACTTACTTTTCAGTAAAGGGAGACAGGCTAGCCCTGCAGGCTCCGGCTGACGTAACATGCGCAACCGGCGACCCAGCCGTCCTTCAGGCAACATGGAGCATGCAGAAGATACTCTCGCCACCCTTGATCATCGCGTTTGCATTTGTGCTGAGCCTGCTCGCTTTTGACCTCATCATGTCGCTTGATCCGCACTGGTACAGCACTCTATTCGGCGGCTACTACTTCATAGGGAGCTTTTACACCGGCCTGGTGGCCCTCTACCTTCTGGCACTCGCCTCGCTCAAGGCCCCGGTTCTCAGAGATCACGTTCATCCGAGGCAACTTCATGACCTCGGAAAACTGGTAATGGCATTCTGTCTTTTCACGGGGTACCTGTTTTATACGCAGTTCCTCGTGATCTGGTACGGGAACCTTCCGGAAGAGACGCGTTTTGTGATTCTGAGGGTGAAGTCTACGCCCTGGGAACCGCTGGCGTGGGCGATTCTGTTTATGATCTTCCTCATGCCGTTTCTCACACTCCTGAGCAGGAAGATCAAGGTTAAACGAATCCCGATGATTCTGCTCTCGCTCTTGATCCTCTCCGGCATGTGGCTCGAGCGCTTTATTCTGATTGCGCCTTCCATCTGGAAGCGTGAGACTATCCCGATCGGACTGCTCGAAATCATCATGAGCGCAGGGTTCTTTGGCCTTGTGGCGTTTTGCCTCATGTTTTTCCTGAAGAAAGTCCCACTAGTATCTGTCTCAGATCCGCGCTTCAGAGAGCTTGCGGAGAAGAAGGAGGAAAGGCTGGAGCCGTGAAGAAGGCAGGGTCAAGGGTCATGGGTCAAGGGTCACGGGTCAAGAGAAAGGCATGATGACTGAAGGCGAAAGAAAGACAGGTAAGCAGGGACGCGGGTATGTCTGGTTGGGAGTGAGCGCACTCGTCTTTGCTGCCATGTTCTATTTTTATTATGCTTACCCGGAAGGGCAGGTCGGTCCGGCGCAGCCCATCTCTTTCAGCCACAGAGTGCATGCGGGCGTGAAGCAGATCAACTGCCGCTTTTGCCACCCGAACGTGGAACGCTCTTCCAATGCCGGTCTTCCCTCGGTCGAGAAGTGTTTTTTCTGCCATAAGTATATAATTCCGGAGCACCCGGAAATTCTAAAGGAAAAAGAGTATCTGGATTCCGGGAGACCGGTGCCATGGGTTCGTACATTCTGGATTCCCGATTTCGTTTTTTTCAACCACATCCCCCACGTGAAGTGGGCCGGACTCGACTGCACGGAATGTCACGGCAATGTAAAGAGAATGGACCGATTGCAAAGAGTCGATTTCAAGATGGGCTTCTGCATCGACTGTCACCGCGCGAGGAGCGCGCAGCTTGATTGCTGGCTGGCGTGTCACAGGTGAAAAATAGAGTGAACGGTGATCAGTGATCAGTATAGACTAAATAGATGAGATGGACCAAAGTAACCAAAGAAACAAGAGAGACCAGAGAAACCAGAGAGACCAGAGAGACCAGAGAAACGAGAGAAACCAAGAGGTTGAGGGGTGGGGACGGTTGATGTGAAGACGGATGAAGCATACGAAACCGTGAAGGGTTTTTTCATCTCGTCCGCATGCTGGTTTGTGCTTGCCGCGGTGACAGGCCTCTTCTTGGCCTCGTTCATGGTGGCGCCGGATTTCTTTTTTTACAAAAACGTGTCATGGCTGGAGTTCGGGCGAATCCGCCCGATCCACACGAATTTGATGATATTTGGCTTTGTTGGCTCAGCTCTGATCGGAGCTGCCTTTTACTATATCCCCCACCTGGCCAGGCAGCCCCTCTTCAGTCGTGGGCTCGGCCGGGCGGCAAACTGGATATGGAACGTGGCCGTTACTGCAGGAACGGTGTCTCTCGCCCTGGGCTACACGCAGAGCCGGGAGTATGCCGAATGGATCTGGCCCGTTGACATCATGGTTCTTATAGCCTTCTCTCTTACGTTTTACAATCTGCTGCGGACCGTAGCTGCACGGGAGGAGAAGCTCCTCTATGTGTCGGTCTGGTATGCGTTCGCTGCGCTCATCTTTACATTCTTCATATACTTTTTCGGCAACGCTGTGTGGAATCCGCGCACAGGCGCCATTACAGGCATGCCCGACGGTATCCTCGCCTGGTTTTACGGACACGGGGTCGTGGGCCTCTTCTTGACGCCGCTGGCGGTCGGCCTTTCATACTACGTGATGCCCATCGTCTGTCGCGCGCCGCTTTTCAGCCATGCCCTCTCGCTCGTTGGTTTCTGGACGATCCTCATGTTTTATCCTCATATCGGCACACATCATCTGTTGCAGACACCGGCTCCCACGTGGCTGAAGATCGTTGCCATCACGGGAAGCATCGGGATGCTGATCCCTGTCTTTACCGTGCTCGTGAACCTGTGGCTCACCATGAAGGGAAGACTGGCGAGCCTTCACGAGGATATCGGTGGAAAGTTTGTCTTTGCAGGTCTGGTCTGGTACCTGCTTGTTTGTCTCCAGGGGCCATTCCAGTCGCTCCCCTCGGTGCAGCGCATCACGCATCTGACGAACTGGGTGATAGGTCATTCGCACATCGCTGTGCTTGGATTTTCCGGCTTCATTGCTCTGGGCGGCATATATTTCATTCTGCCCCGCGTCACCGGCCGGGACCTTTACAGCAGGAACCTCGCCGATATCCAGTACTGGTTACTGCTCACCGGACTTACCGGATTTTTGGTAGTGTTGACCATTGCCGGCCTCATCCAGGGGAGCGGCTGGTTCTATGGGTCAACGGTCTACAAGGTGTTGCCCGAGCTTCACGTCTACTTTGTGATACGGCTCGCCTTCGGTGTATTGATCTTCGGCGGCACCCTGCTTGGTCTTTACAACATTGTCCGGAGCCTGTACGGTCGCGGGCAGAGCAGGCATGAAACATGAGAATGACCCTCAAGCTTATTATTTACGGCGGCGTCATCATATTTGTTCCGATTCTCTTCATCTCGGTTGTTCTTCCCTGGGTCACCATAAGCGAGAGACCATCGGAGATCGTTCGTACCAGGAGTTCCGTCGAGGAAGAGGGGCGCAGGATTTACATCGAAAACGGCTGCACATACTGCCACACCCAGTTCGTGCGCAACATCGACTGGGACTTGGGAGCAGAAAGGATCGCGCACTCCGGCGACTACGTGGCGGAGCGACCGCACCTTCTGGGGTCGGAGCGCACAGGCCCCGACCTGTCGCAACAGGGTGGGGAACATCCCGACGACTGGCACGTGGCTCACTACACGAACCCGCGTTACGTGAGGCCCGAATCGATCATGCCCGCGTTCGAGTACCTGGGAAGAGAGAAGATTGATGCGCTCGTAGCTTACAATCAGGCCCTCGGCTTCAAGGACGCTGACTTGCGGGTCCAAAGGCAGAAATTCTGGAAGGCGAAAGCAGTCGAGTCCTATGAATCAGGACCGGACGGCAATGTGGCGTGGCTCCATTCAATGGTACCCGAACCATGGAGAAATCTGCCGAACCCGTATCCGACCACGAAGGCCGGGCTCGCGCGCGGTCACCGCATCTACCAGAGCTTCTGCATCGGGTGCCACGGGCCGATCGGTGACGGCATGGGACCGGCGCAGCCGTACCTCTATCCTCCGCCCCTCAACTTTACGATCCTGAAGGGCAGGGGGATTTCCGGCGGTATCCTCTACTATCAGATCATGAACGGTATCACGGGCGCAGCCATGCCTTACTTCAAGCGCGAGTTGGAATCGGAGAAGATATGGGACGTGGGAAATTACGTGGCGACCGCGTTCATCGGGCAGAGCGATGCGTACGGGGAGCCCAGGGGTATTGACGCCAGTTATATAGGGCCTGTCCAGGGAGGGAAATGAGATGCACGGCTACTATCTCCCATGGGTGCTTCTGATTGTAGTGAGCCTCTGGGTCAGCCTGGCCGGATTCTTGTGGGCGCTTAAAGAAGGACAGTTCTCTGAGCAGGAACGCGCCCGTTACCTGCCGCTGCGTGGAGAGCTGGTCGCTGGTGCCCGGAAAGAGAAAGTGAGCGGCCGGCGGGAACTGATCGTGCTCATCGGAGTACTCGGGATAGGCGGCGCTCTCATGCTCTGCGCGCTCATAGTACTCTTCCTGGGACCGGGAGGGGGATGACATGCGCATGTTCAGTCTCCTTGATTACCAGCACTTGATCCTTGGCTTGTTCCTCGGGCTCGGCGCTGCCCTGGTGCTCTATATGAGTTTCCGGGGCGCCCATTACCCCAAGGAAAGCAAAGGCCGCGAGAAGCTCGATCAAGGAGAGCCATCTGATGTCGAGGGACCTGAAACCGGGCGGAATCGGGTGCCCGTGGTGCTGCTCTTCCTGTACGGGGGGTTCATCGTCTGGTTCATCTTTTACGTGATCTATTTCGGTTTGAGGGGCGGGCCGCTTTAAGGGACAGGGGCCAGTAGCCAGGGGACAGGGGCCAGGGAAACCAGATAGACTAGAAAGACGGTAAACAGTAAGCGGTGATCGGTGAGCGGTAAACCATGAACGGTGATCAGTGAACAGTGATCAGTGATCAGTGAAAGGCGCGGAGCAAGAGAGCTCGACTAGATAGACTAAATAGACGTGATGGACCAGAGAAACCAAAGAAACGTGAAAAACCAGAGAAACCAGAGTAGCGAGCGCTGGGTGGTCATCAGGGGCTGGGTGTATGTGTGCGGGCTTGCGCTCATTTTTCTCCTGTACGGCCTCTTTATGTTTTACATGATAGGAGACAAAGGACCGCCGGGCTGGGATTTCGGGACGGTCGAGGACATTCCGGGGCAATCCATCTATTCCACACACCCGGGAGCCGCAGGCACACTGCCGGAAGCCGAACCGCAACACGTCTCTGAAAGACCGCCTCTCGGTGTGATTGATGTGAAACGGGGTAAGAAATGAGATCAAGGAAAAAGGAGATGCTGAGATTGTTTTGCACGCTCTTTCTGTTCGGAGGACTGGCCGGCTGTGATTATGGTCGCATGTATGACCAGGATTCCGTGAAGACGTACGAAGAGAAGACGCCTGCAATGGATCCAAGGAGTCTCCCTGTGACGGATGGATTTCAGATTTTGAAATCTGCCGATCCACGCACGCTTCCCAATCCGGTGGGCTACTCAGAGCAATCAGCGCGCCAGGGCAAACAGGTGTATGCGTATTACTGCGTCCATTGCCATGGGCCTAAAACAGACGGCCGGGGAACGGTCGGCCAGAGCTTTGCCCCGCTGCCCACGGACCTCGCTTCGGCAGATGTCCAGGCCCAGACGGACGGCGAGCTCTACGCGAGGATCAGGCTAGGATTCAAGAGACACCCGCCGCTCTTTACAACCATCTCCGAAGAGGATGGTTGGGCGGTGGTGAACTACGTGCGGTCACTAAAGAGAGGAAGTTGAGATGTTTGATCTCTTCGCCCCGCTCGTTGTCGGTCTTGCCGGCAGTCTCCACTGCTTGGGCATGTGTGGTCCTCTCGTCGTTGCCTACTCTCTGCAGCTGCAGCCGGCTGCCGCTCAGGGAGTGCCCCAGGCGCCGCGTGCCCGGTCGGGCAGCTTCATTCACCATCTTGCTTTTCATGCCGGCCGCCTGCTCACGTATGGATTCCTCGGTGCACTGGCTTCCCTCGTCGGGTACGCGGCAGGCCTCAGCCAGCTATTTGCGGGACTCAGAAGCAGCGTGACCCTTGTGGGAGGACTTCTCATGGTGCTCTTCGGTCTTGCGCTCCTGAAGCTCATCCCATTGCCGCTTTCGTCATTGCCCTCTCTTGGCAAGGGATCCTTCTTCGGACGTATATTCCCTCTTCTCTTCGCCTCACGCCGCGGCGTCTCGAAGTTTGCGCTTGGCCTTGCCACAGGGTTCCTTCCCTGTATGCTCTCCTGGGCGATGATCGTGAAGGCTGCTACCGCGCCGAGTCCCGCCCACGGCTTCATCACCATGCTGCTCTTTGGCCTCGGCACGGTACCACTCCTTTTCTCTACGGGTCTTTCCGCGTCGTTTTTCACGCTAAAGACGCGGCTGGCAGGTGAGCGTGTGGCAGCGTGCTCTGTGATAGTGATGGGCCTGATTCTCCTGGTTAAGGGGGCAAAATATTTTGCGTGAGTCTACGCAATTAGACCGGAAAGAGAAACAGACGTATCGAGAGCGGTCGGACCTGCAACAGCATGTCTGTGACCTGTGCGGGTTGCCCCTGGGCCGTTCCAGGATTGAGGAAACGACTGAGGGACACGTGTTGCGCTTTTGCTGTCCTGGATGTAGGCACGTGTTTCTCCTCCTTTCGGAAGAGAGCGGAAGCTTGCCTCAGAACTTTAAAGAGACAGAGCTCTACCGGGCGTGCGTCGAGTCAGGCATAATTCCAAACGGAAGGGATGACGCTCCTGCTCCTTCGGTCACAAGGGAGGAGCCTGATATTCCAGCCCTTGAGTTGACCCTGAGGGTGGAGGGCATGTGGTGTCCGGCATGTGGGTGGTTGATCGAGGAGGTGCTCAGAAAGAGTACCGGGGTCCTGCAACCACGGGTTTCCTTTCTGGCCGACATGATTCAAATGAAGTATTTCCCTCACATGGTGAGTCCCTCTGAGATCGCGAATAAACTATCGAGACTCGGGTACCGGACGTCCTCCTTCCTGGAGGCCGGTCGCGACGCAGCGGGCAAGCACGACCTGCTCACCCGTCTGGGTGTCTCTGCAATACTGAGTGTGAATGTGATGATGGTCTCATGTGCGTTATACTTCGGTTTTTTTGAGACCCTCTCTTCAACAGTGATCGGCTACTTCTCCTA
>Ga0102851_10002492_pt1 | contig 11114 bp, 8 predicted proteins | sample Mud3Dept3metaG_FD_79558 | JGI IMG/M metagenome (GOLD analysis project Ga0102851, IMG submission 79558) | Freshwater wetland microbial communities from Ohio, USA, analyzing the effect of biotic and abiotic controls - Mud 3 Core 4 Depth 3... | ecosystem: Environmental > Aquatic > Freshwater >...
CGCTCGCCACGGCCAGTGAAGCGAGCCATCGCCCGCCTCATCGGTGCAGATCATCGCGGCGAGACGGAGCATCTGCCCGTGGCGTCTCGGAATCACCGCGATGTTTCTTTACGTGTACGCATTTCAGCGGGTTGCGCCCGTCGTCCGACGAGCGCAGCGTATTGCGCAGACCCGGCGAAACCGGGCCAGTCAGCGAGAGGTCGTCACATGCGACAGCGGGAACCTGGCAGGCGGTCGACGCGAGCGCCGATCGTGGTGGCGGCGGTTGGTCTATTGGTGCCGGCCTGGGCCATGGCGGAAATGCCGCAGTATCAGATGCTGGACCTCGGCACGCTGGGTGGGACGGACAGCGAGGCAGCCGCCATCAACGAGGCTGGACAAGTCACCGGCTGGGCAGCCCCCGCCAGTGGCCCGAATCACGCGTTTCTGGCCTGTGCCGGACAGCCGATGATCGATCTCGGGACGCTCGGCGGACAGGCCAGCGCGGGCTACGCGATCAACGACGCGGCTCAGATCACAGGCTTTGCATTTACAGGTGACGTTGGTCCCTATCACGCGTTCCTGGCCAAGGTGGGCCAGCGAATGATCGACCTCGGTACCCTGGGCGGCGCGGACAGCCATGGCCTGGCGATCAACAAAGCCGGCCAGGTCACGGGATACGCGTATGTTGCCGATGCCGGTCCGTTCCACGCCTTCCTGGTCGGCGCCGGCCGTCCGATCGTCGACCTTGGGACGCTTGGCGGAACCAATAGCTATGGCTGGGACATCAACGCGGCGGGGCAAGTCACTGGATACGCCTATGTTGCCGATGCCGGTCCTTTTCACGCCTTCCTGGCCAGCGCCGCTCAGCCGATGACGGACCTCGGAACGCTCGGTGGATCACAAAGTTCCGGCTACGCAATCAACGACGCCGGGCAGGTTACCGGCAGCGCATACACCGCGGACGGTTCCTATCATGCGTTCGTCGCCAGTGTGGGTCAGCCGATGATGGATCTCGGCACGCTGGGTGGACCCACCAGCTATGGCGCCGATATCAACGATGCCGGGCAGGTCACAGGGGGGGCCGATGTTGCCGACGACGCGCGGCATGCTTTCGTCGCACAGGTCGGGCAACCGATGATCGACCTGGGTACGCTGGGAGGCCTAAATAGCTACGGCGCCGAAATCAATGATGTTGGGCAGGTGACGGGAGCCGCCGACACCGGAGACTGCTGTGGTGGTTCGCCGCACGCGTTTGTGGTCAGCCCGGGGCAGCCAATGGTGGATCTTGGTACGCTGGGTGGCGATGAAAGCGCCGGCGTGGCGATCAACGACTCGGGGCAGGTGACGGGCTGGGCAACCACTGCCGACGGTCACCGCCATGCGTTCCTGGCGACACCGATCTCGTTGCTGCTCTCCCGGCTGGCTGACGACGTGACGGGCGTTGGCCCGGGCAAGAGCCTGACCCAGAAGATTCGCAGCGCGTTGGCGTACTACGAGGCTGACGACCGGCAGGCGACCTGCTCGATGCTGCGCGGCTTCATCGAACAGGTGAACGCACAGCAAGGAAAGAAGCTCGGCGTCGCACTCGCACGGCAACTTGTGAACGATGCACGCGCGATCCGTCGTGCCATTCGCTGCGGCAGCGGCTGACGGTCTCTGGTCGTATCCTGGCGATTGGCTCTTGATTGGGGTCCCGCGGCGTCACACCGCGGTGTCCGTGCAAGCTGCTGCGTGCCATGGCAACGTGGACCTGTAGCTCAACACAGCATTACGGATGCCGCAGCGCACTATTATTGTGTAATCTGAGCTGCTATGGGAGAGGGGCTTCGTCGGGGTCGCCGTTGCTCGGCGCCTGGCTCGCCCGGTCGTTTGGCTCGGAGTAACCTCGCTGCGGATTTCAGACTGTGTTTGGCTATTGGGGGCAACGACCGTGACGAGCCGCAAAGTGACCAATTCCGGACAACCGCCGGCGTCGATGGACGACGTGCGTCCGGCCAATGGTCCGCCGGCACAGGCTCAACAAACTGGCGAGTCATCGGACTTGATCGACGGAGCCGAGCTTCTCCGAATCCTGGAGGAGAATCAGCACATACCGCGGGACCCGGGCGATACCGCGAATCTGCCTGGGATCAGGCGAATGCCCGAAGGCATCGAAGTCGTTGAGCGGCGCATGGGGGTCGCCGTTGGGCAATGGGTACTGCGTGTCCGTTGCCAGTGCGGGCGCAGTTGGTTTGAGATTGAGGCAGTCCACTGGGCTACATGCCCGCGTTGCGGTTTGCTCGTTCGCGTGGACATCGAGGCGGCACGGTCTTAACTACCGCGGTTTGACTGCGATGTAGTATTCTCCCGGCCGGCGCAGCGCGGTCCGGCTGCGAACCCATCTACGGGTAGCATTGCAAGGGCCCGCGGATTCCTTCGTCCCTGGCTCCATCGCGTGAGCTAGCAACCTTCGTTTGCGGTTCAGTGCCACGTCAGGGGAAACCCCACCGTGGCTGCATCGCGTGTCCCTTCGAGAGCCTGATGCAGAACAAACCGACGGACGAGCAGGCCGTGTCTTCCTTTGCCGATCTTGGCCTGGCGCCGCCCATCGTGGCGGCTCTCGCCGACGTTGGCTACGAATCCCCGTCGCCGATCCAATCGGCGACGATCCCCGTGCTGCTGGCGGGGCATGACCTCATCGGCCAGGCCCAGACCGGTACGGGCAAGACGGCGGCATTCGCATTGCCGTTGCTGTCGATGCTGGATGTCGCGCGCCGCGAACCTCAGGTGCTGGTGCTGGTGCCAACGCGTGAGCTGGCGATCCAGGTCGCCGAGGCCTTCCAGAAGTACGCGAGTCATCTGTCGGGCCTCCACGTCCTGCCGGTTTATGGCGGCCAGAGCTACACGCCGCAGCTGAACGCGCTGCGGCGCGGGGCGCACGTCATCGTGGGCACGCCCGGACGGGTGATGGACCACCTGGACCGCGGCACCTTGAGTCTTGCCACGCTGCGTTTCGTGGTCCTCGACGAGGCGGACGAGATGCTGCAGATGGGGTTCGTGGACGCGATCGACCAGATCCTGGGTCGCGCGCCAGCGGAACGGCAGGTCGCGCTCTTCTCGGCGACGTTGCCGGCGCCGATCCGGCGGATCGCCCAGCAGCACCTGCGCTCGCCGCAGGAAGTGACGATACGCTCGAAAACGGCGACTGCCACGAACATCCGGCAGCGCTACTGGCTCGTGTCCGGGATGCACAAGCTCGACGCCCTGACCCGAATCCTCGAGGTCGAGTCATTCGATGCCATGCTGGTCTTTGCGCGCACGAAGCAGGCAACGGTGGAACTCGTCGAGAAGCTGGAGGCGCGCGGGTTTGCAGCCGCTGCGCTGAACGGCGACATATTGCAGGCGCAGCGCGAGCGCACCGTCGCTGCGCTCAAGGCAGGCAAGATCGACATCGTCGTGGCAACCGACGTCGCCGCGCGCGGGCTTGATGTCGAGCGCATCACGCACGTAGTCAATTTCGACGTGCCCTACGACAGCGAGTCCTACGTCCATCGGATCGGGCGCACCGGGCGAGCCGGTCGCAGCGGCGAGGCGATCCTGTTCATCCCGCCGCGCGAACGGAACATGCTGCGCACCAACGAGCGTGCGACTCGTCAGGCTATCGAGCCGATGAGCCTCCCGACCGTCGAGGACGTGAACCTGCGGCGGGCGGCCAAATTCAAGGTCGAGATCACGGCCGCCATGGCATCGCAGGCAGGCGAGCCTTATCGTGCCGTGCTCGAGGATTACGTGCGCGAGACGGACGCCGATCTGCTGGACGTGGCTGCGGCGCTCGCCGCGCTGGCCCGCGGCGGGCAGTCGCTCGTGGTGACCAGGCGCCGCGATACGGCGGCAGCGTCCGGGGCGGGCGCGGAGCCACCCGAGTCAGAGCGCGCTGCGGAGGAGCGCGCGCCCAAGCGTGCTGCGCGTCGTCGCAAGAGCGATGCGCCGCAAGCCACGTATCGGCTCGAGGTGGGCCGCCTGCACGGGGTGCAGCCCGCCAGCATTGTCGGCGCCCTCGCGCACGAGGGGGATCTCCACGGCAGCGAGATCAACGGCCTCGACATTCGCGAGGATCACACGCTGGTTCGTTTGCCGGCAGATATTCCCGCGGAGACGCTCGCCCGTCTGCGCAAGGTGCGAGTGCGCGGACAGCCGCTCGAGATCAGGCGCTTCAAGGGCCGCAAGCAATCGGAGGCTGACGCTTAGCGCCGCGGCGGACCGAGCTATTGGTTCGCCGGAACGATCGGGTCGTCAACCGGGAAGGGCTTTTCGTCGATGTCGTGTTCGTGGAGGCGATCATCCCAGTGGTCGAGGATCCGTGCCCACCGATCCCGCTCGCCTTTCACGTTGCCCTGGTGCGTGCTCGACCGCGGTCCGCCGCTCACCGGCCAGCCGGCCCGACCCTCGATCGCTCGAGCCACGCTTTGACGGGGCGCTGCAGCGCAATCGCCTGCCGGATCTCGAGCAGCAGGGGGCCGGGACGCATGGCAAGCAGTTCAATGACTTCATCGGGCACCGGATGCCCGAATGCTTGCAGGTACGATCGGGTCGCCGTAGCGAGTTCATCCGAAACTGGGATGGCAATCATGTCTCTCTTTTTACGCGCCTTTGCACCGCCTTGCTCGCATTTCCCAGTCTCAAGCGGCCTGGGTTGGCACTATGGCGCTGGACGGGCTCCGAGCAACGCCAAGGGCAGAGGCAATTGAGATCAGCATAAATTCTCCAGGTCGACAGTGACATTCACGGTCGTAAATGCAGGCCGCCAGGCGCTGCCCCGTGCCGGTCCGCGCCCGGTGGCGAGCTCGCGGCTCGGATTCCAGAGAGTCCGAGCCGTCGAGAGGTCAGGGCCCTTGCGAGGATGCGGCGAGCCTGGCGCCGTCTGTCCGTGCCGTGTCGCCTCTCCGGTCAGCACCGAAAACTTCCGGCGCTATTGGATCCGCAAGGGTCTCATCCACAGTCACCAGTGGCGGCGTCAATGACCTGAGCACCGGGTCGGCCTCGAGCAGTCTCTGCGGATAGCCGAGTCGCTGGGCACGCCGTATCGCTGCGGCTGCCGCCACCGGATCGTCATGGTCGGCTTCCGTCAGTCCAAGGTAATAGTGCACGTACATGTCACCGTGTCCCAACACCTCGGCCCGCACACGAGCGCGGGTCGCGGCAACCTCGTCACCGGCCCTTCGCGCGTAGTAAGCCAGCTGAGCCCAGCTGGCTGCGTCGGCAGGATTGATCCGCAGTGCCTCGGTGGCGAGCTGCATGGCGCGGCCGTACTCGCCGCTGGCCCGGGCATGCAGGTCGGGGATCATCCACATTGCGTCGGCGAGGTTTCCGACGACATGGTGGTCGAGCGCTGCCAGCGCCTGGGCCCGCTCATGCTGGGCGAGGGCCTCCGCAAAGCGACCCAAGTAGTAATACGCATTGCCCAGGTTGGTATGCGCGGCGCGTGACGGTTCGAGTTCGATGGCGCGCTGCAGGGCCTGCGCTGCCTCGGACAGCTCGCCCTGCATCAGCAGCGCCGCGCCGAGGTCGCTGAAGGCGGAAGCGCTGCGCGGGTTGAGTTCGGTGACCTTGCGGTAGGCGGCCTCGGCCTCGCCAGGTCGCCCGACACTGAACAGGAATCCGCCAAGAGCCCGGAACGCTCCAGCGTACCGGGGCTCCACCTCGATGGCACGCCGGAAGTGGCGCTCTGCCTCGGCGTTTTCGCCGTGCGCGTGGAGGGCGCTGCCCAGGCCGGCGTGGGCGTCGGCATCGCCGGGGTTGCGTGCGACGAGGCCACGGAACACCGCCTCGGCCTGCTCATGGCGGCCGCTCGTCAGGTACAGCTTGGCCAGTGCGAGTTCGGTCTCACGAAGAGACGCGTCGAACTCCAGTGCCCTGCGGCAATGGGTCTCCGCGTCGGCAATGTCATCGGTGGCGAGGGTTCGCTCGTAGCGCGCCACGCTGGCCTCGCACAACCCGGCCATCGCGCGCACGAGGTTCGGATCGATTGCCAGTGCCCTGTGAAACAGTTCGCTGGCGGCGCCCAGCCGGCTCAGGTCACCGGAGGATCGCATCTCGGCAACGCCGGCGAGGTACGTGTCATAGGCACGCAGGTTCCCGAAGTCTGCTTGCCTCTCGCGCTCACTGATCAAACCAGTCGGTGCAACCCCGATGGCGTTGGCGACCGATTGCGCGATTTCCCGCTGGGTTGCAAAGACGTCCCTCCAGTACCGATCGTAGCTCTGTTCCCAGAGCTGTCGTCCGTCCCTGGCACGGACGAGATGTGCCGTGACATGCAGTCGATCACCCTCGCGGCGCACATTCCCGCCGAGCAGGAATTCCGCACCGAGCGCCTGACCTGCCTTGCGTGAGTCGGAGCCGCGGATCTTCTTATCGAACGCCAGCCGGGGGGGAGCAACGCGCAGCCCGGGGACGCGTGCCAGCAGTGCGGCAAGTTCCTCGGTCAGGCCGACTGCAACGTACGGGCTGCCGCCGGTCGGTGAATGGTCGTCGAGCGGCAGGACGGCGATGGTACGCGTGGGAACCGCGGTCGCCGGCTGGGTGAGCGCACTCTGCGTGGCGAGCGAATGCCACCAGGCCAGACCAGTGACGCCGGCCATCAATGCCACGCCAGTCACCAGCAGCGGCGCCACCGCGCGACGCGCCCGCGGAACATGCAGGTGTGCGGTGTCCCCGGGGTCGAGCACAACCCCGCTTGCTGTGATTTCGTACGACCACGCGAGGCTCGAGATGACGGGTATGCCGATTACCGCAAGGATCGTCAGAGCAGTCATCCACCAATCCGGGAAGTGCAGCGGTTCGAATGTGGTTTCGGCGATTTGCAGCACGAGCCAGATGCCCACCAGGTACGCGCCGAGGACCTTGAGCACATGCCGTCGCTGCAGCTCGGCACAGAAGTGCTGCGTTCGCTTGATGAGCGGCGCTGCGGCGGGATGCAGCACGACGTCGGTGGGCAGCGAGACGTCGTCGACAGCCGCAGGCGGCTCGAAGTGGGCTATGACCGCATACCCTTGGTGCGGGACCGCGATGATGTAACGCGGCTGCCTGACGGAGTCGCCAAGCAGCATGCGCAGCTCGTGCACGCAGGCGCGAATGTCGTCGTCACTCAGAGTCTCGCCCGGAGCTGCGGAGCGCCGCAGCGCCTGCCAGTCGACGATTTCGCCGTGGTGCTCGACGAGGCAGACGAGGATGCACATCAGTCGGGAGTCGAGCGCGACTGAGCCCTGCCTGCTCGTGATCTGAAGTCCCCGTGGATCCACGAGCCAGTCGCCCAGCCGGAACCCCTGTTGGAGATCGCTGGCGGCCATGGCGCTCCGGGCGATTTCGCCCCCTGTGCGCGACGGGTCGGTGAGCCCGTCGCATGATTTCAGGTCCTAGTACTTCAGTAGTGGTCGCGCGCGGGCATTTTGTGACAGCCAATCAGGCTTTGGCGCTCGGGCGTCCTGCAACGCGGTCGCGCCATGCCGCGAGATGAGCCATGCCCTCGTCGGACGGCTTGAACTTCGCGAGCCTGGCGAACTCGATGCCGCAGAAGGCGGTGATGTCGGCGATGGTGAAGCGATCTCCGGCTATCCATGGGCGTGATGCCAGCTGGGCATCGAACAGGCGCGCGGCCTGCAGCATCTTCTGCCGTTGGGACATGCCGAAATCCGGGAACTGCGGACTCTCGAGGGTGGCCAGACCCGGGTGGGTGTGGCGGATGCAATTGGCGATCGATGCCAGCAGGTGGAACTCGACCTGCCGATCGGCCATCTCGATGAACGCGCGCTCTTCCGAAGTGATGCCCATCAGGTTCGGCTCAGGGTACAGGCCCTCCAGGTACGTGCAGATGGCGCGCGATTCTGCGAGAAAGCGTCCATCGTCGAGTTCCAGCACCGGCACCCTGGCCATCGGATTGCGCGCCGTAAAGGCAGGGCTCCTGTGTTCACCGGCATTCAGGTCGACGAGTTCCCGGGCGATGCCCTCGATGCCTTTCTCCACGATGAACATGTCCACCCGGCGGGGGTTGGGTGCGCGAGCGGACGTGTGCAGTTTCATTGGCTGACCCTCGATGCGATGGTCTGCGAAAGATATCAGTGATCAGCCGCCGATCGTTCGGTACCTGCCAGGTACGGACGCATCAGCTCGGTGACCCGGCAGATCCGGGCGTAGCGCCATAGCTCCGTTTCACTCGCGCGGCGGTCGCGGCAGCACTTGCGCAGCGCCTCGACGGCCACGTCGAGACCGACCCGGTCCCGAAACTTGAAGCAATCGGCCACCGTCTTGGCGGCGGAGTAGACGCGGACCGTCACGCCGTCGATGACGTAATGCTCGACTCCTTCCGTCAGGGCGGCCCCGGAGAAACGCAGGATGCGCAGCGGCGGGTGATCGCACTTCGGTGCGCGAGCCTTGTTCGGGATCGCGAGCCAGATCTGCTGCGGGGATTGCCGGATGAGCTTGTGAAAGTGCAGCGCGGTCAGGAGGCAGAGGACGCCGCGGGAACTGCGTGCGGCCACTGCCGCGAGCGAGTGCTGCCGGGACAGCGGCTGGTCGGGCAGGGCGTACAGGCCCCGGGCGATTTGCTTCAGTTGTCCGGACCGAACCAGGCGCATCAGGGTCGCCCGCGGGATCATTGCTGCCGTCAGATCACGCGAGCGCACCAGACCGTGCTCGGCTGCCAGGCGCAGGACTTGCGCGGCCTGCGTGTCGGAGTTCATGCGGGTCTGCTCGAGCGCAGGGGGCCGGTGGCCTACCGCCCCCGGAACACAGCCTCGCGCCGTTCGACAAATGAGCGCACACCCTCGGCAGCATCTTCGCTGCGCATCACGTCGGCCATGCCCTGGAACGTCGGGCCGATTGCCGCCGCTTCGCCCTCGAGCATGCACGCGCGTGACGAGCGCAGGCTGCCCTGCACGCCGAGCGGTGCCGCCTTCGCGACACGCTGGGCGAGCGCGAGCGCAGCGTCGAGCTGTGCGCCCGGCTCGCAGAGCTCCTGTACCAGTCCCAGTCGGTGTGCCTCTTCGGCCCCGAGTTCGTCACCGGTCAGCAGGTACCTCTGGGCGTTGCCCCAGCCAATTTCCTTCGGTAGCCGCAGTGTTGCGCCGCCGCAGGCATAGAAGCCACGGCGCACCTCGAGCATGGCGAAACGGGTGTCCCTGGCGGCGACGCGCAGGTCGGCGTTGAGCAGGAGTTCCCAGCCCCAGGTGTAACAGCGCCCCTGGACCGCGATCACCAGCGGCTTCGAGAGCCTGGGCCCGGTCATCGAGAACGGGTCGATCTCAGCGTCGGCCACGGGGAACGGTGTCCCGGACGCGAATGCCTCGGCCCAGTCGTTGAGATCGACGCCGGAGGTAAAGTGGGGTCCTTCGGCCCAGATCACGCCGACCCGCAGGTCGGGATCGTGCTCGAGCTGATGGAACGCACGGGCCAGCGCACGGTACATCTCCCGGCTCAGCGCGTTCATCTTCTGGGGGCGTCGCACCCCCATCAACAGGAGGTGTTCGCGCCGTTCGACTGCGATGCTCATCTCTGCCGTCCTTTCCGGTGGCTATGCTGGGAATTATGCGCCCTTGGATGACGGCACAAGCGTCTTAGCATCAGTGTCAGACCGTGGTAGGTTCGCCGGCCACGGACTCCAAATTCGTCTCCCGGGGTGAGCAGAGCATGAGTGTCAAGCAACTACTGGATCTCTCTGGTCGCGTCGCCCTGATCACCGGCGGCTCGCGAGGCCTCGGGCTGCAGATCGCCGAGGGACTGGGCGAGATGGGCGCCAGGCTGGTGATCGCGTCGCGCAAGCGGCACGAGCTGGATGCGGCCGTCGCGCACCTGCAGGGGCAGGGTGCGGACGTGCTGGCCATCCCGGCGGACCTGCAGGATCAGCAGGCGGCGGTTGCACTGGTGGACCGGGTGCTGGCCGACGCGGGTCGTCTGGACATCCTGGTGAACAATGCCGGCACCACCTGGGGCGCTCCGGCCGAGGAGCATCCGCTCGACGCCTGGAACAAGGTCATCAACCTGAACCTGACCGCGGTGTTCGCCCTGACCCAGGCCGCAGCCGCTCGTGCGATGATCCCCGCGCGCTACGGCAGGATCATCAATATTGCCTCGGTGGCCGGGCTCTTCGGCACACCTCCGGACTTCATGCGCACCATCGCCTACAACACCAGCAAGGGTGGGCTGGTGAATTTCACGCGGTCACTCGCGGCAGAGTGGGCGCAGTACAACATCACGGTGAATGCCATCGCGCCGGGCGTCTTTCCCACGAAAATGGCGCAGGCGATGGCCGAGCGCAGCAGCGACACGATCCTGCGGCTCACGCCGTTGCGCCGCTTTGGTGGTCCCGAAGACCTGAAGGGAGTTGCCGTGCTCCTGGCTTCCGACGCCTCGGGCTACATCACCGGACAGACGATCGCGGTGGATGGCGGCATGTCGGCGATCTGATTGAAGAGCTGGGGAGTGCGCAGTCCGTGAAAGCAGAGGTCCTGGCGGACGGTTCGTATTTCGGTGAGGGCCTGCGCTGGCACGTCGGTCGGCTCTGGTTCGGCGACATCTACGAACACGCGCCTACGTGGGCAACTTCGGCCTCCCGCTCGACGCGGCTCTGAAGACTCGCGGAGTCACAGCGTCATCGCGGATCACCCCGCGGCCCGCTGGCCCGCGTGGATCCAGATAGCCGCGTGCACGCTGCTTCGCCTGCACGCTGTGCGGTCCGGACAAGCGCACCCTGTTCAGGATGACGGCCCCTGCCTTCATGGCCGACGTCGTCTCGAAGTCGCGGCAGGGTCACGTCGCTGCTGCGGAGGTTCAGACGCCAGGCGCGGGCCGGCCGTGAGTTTCGACACGGACCGATGCGATGCAGTCGCTGGCCCCCGGGGAGACTGTCCACGGCGGCATGGCTGGCTGGGTGGCTCGCGGGCTTACTTCGCGCTCCACACGAGCACCGCCTTGCGGGCGTCGGCGCTGGTCGATCCATAGGCCGAGCGGATGTTGACGCCTTTGCGGGCCAGCCTGTTGAGGAACTTCTGCATGCTGCCTGGTTCATTTGGCATTGCGGTAATTTCGACGGTGATCTCGCTGTAGCGGATGCCAGCGTCGGCCAGGCACTTGCGCGTCTTGCGCGGGTTGTCGGTGACGAC
>Ga0102851_10002494_pt1 | contig 11111 bp, 12 predicted proteins | sample Mud3Dept3metaG_FD_79558 | JGI IMG/M metagenome (GOLD analysis project Ga0102851, IMG submission 79558) | Freshwater wetland microbial communities from Ohio, USA, analyzing the effect of biotic and abiotic controls - Mud 3 Core 4 Depth 3... | ecosystem: Environmental > Aquatic > Freshwater >...
AAGCATGACGTTGCCCATGTACATGCTGGTCACCGCCCCCCAGAACAGCTGGGGATGCTCCTTTACCAGCATGGGCCCCGGCTGAACCCCGTGAATGATGAAGGCGCCCAACAGCAGGGCCATAACCGCGTTGGCCGGGATGCCCAGGGAGAGGAGGGGGATGAAGGCCCCGCCGGTGGCCGCGTTGTTGGCCGCCTCCGGGCCGGCCACTCCTTCGATCATCCCGCTCCCGAATTTTTCCGGGTGCTTGGAAATTCGTTTTTCAACGGCATAAGAAACAAAAGAAGATATCACCGCCCCTCCACCCGGAAGAACGCCGAGGAAAAATCCCAGGACCGTTCCCCGCACGATGGGGCCCAGGGACGCCGCCCAATCCTTCACTGTGGGCAGGAGATGCTCGATTTTGGCCTTGAAGATGGAGCGCTCCATCGATTGTTCGACATTCAGCATGACCTCGGAGATTCCGAACAGTCCCATGACCACCGGCACCAGACCCACCCCGTCGGACAGCTCCAGGATGTTAAAAGTGAAACGGTAGGAAGCGGTCATGTTGTCCATCCCCATGCAGCCCAGGAATAGGCCGAAAGCGGCCATGAGCAGGGCCTTCCACATGGGCCCGCTGGCCAGGAAGGTGAGCACGGTAAGGCCCATGATCATGAGGGAAAAATACTCGGGCGGGCCGAACTTCAGAGCCATGGCGGCCAGCGGAGGGGCGATGAACATGAGTCCCACGATGGAAAGGGTGCCGGCGATGAAGGACCCGAAGGCGGAGATTCCCAGCGCCGGGCCGGCTCTTCCCTGGCGGGCCATCTTGTATCCGTCGAGGCAGGTGACGACGGATGCCGCCTCTCCGGGGATATTCACCAGGATCGAGGTGGTGGAGCCTCCGTACATGGCCCCGTAGTAAATCCCTGCCAGCATGATCACCGCGGATACCGGGGTGATATGAAACGTGGTGGGCAGGAGAAGAGACATGGCGGCAACCGGACCCAGGCCGGGAAGGACTCCCACCAGCGTGCCGGTGAGGACCCCGGCGAAGCAGAAAAAGAGATTCATGGGCTGTAGAGCCACCTGGAATCCCAGCAGGGCACTATTGAGAAAATCCATAGCTCAAATTCCCAAGAGGCCCTTCGGCAACTGGGCCTTCAACCAGACTTCGAAAATGAGATAAGAGGCCGCCGCGGTCAGGATGCTGCAGGCGATGACGACGGACCATCGCTGGGGAACGATGGCCCGGAGCAAAAAGGCGATGAATAATGTTGTGGTGAAAACGAATCCCAGGGGAACCAGCAGAAGAGCGTAAACCAGCAGGGACACAAGGATGATCATGGCATTTTTCCAGAAAACGCCCTGGAGCACGGGGGCCCATCCTTCTCCTTGTCTCCGACGGAGGGTTGAATGGATCAGCCCGATTCCCGAAAAGAAACAGATGGCCAATCCGGAGAGAAAAGGCATGAATCCGGTTCCCGGCGCCGCCGGGGTTCCCAGTTTATATTGAAGGGAACCCAGGCACACCGCCAGGCCCAGAATGAACCACACCGTGCCGCTCAGCTGGTCGTTGTTCAACGCTTCACTCCTGTTTGATGCCCATTTCGGCGATCAGTTTTCCCCATTTTTCCCCGAATTCCCTGATGTCTTTTTCCAGGCCTTGGGGGTCGCGGTAGACGACGGGCATGTCGTACGTTTCCATGGATTTTTTGAAAGCCGGGTCTTCCAGGGCAGCCTTAAAAGCCCCGTGAAGTTTGTCCACGATGGGGCGGGGCATTCCTTTCGGGCCCAGGATGGCGATATAACCGCTCGCGGCGACTCTGTACCCCAGTTCAACCCAGGAGGGGACATCGGGGAACTTGGGCAAGCGGTCGGGGTTATAGGTGGCCAGAAGCTTCAGTTTGCCGCTTTCCACGTGGGGCTTCCATTCGGAGCTGCAGGCCTCCACCTCCACATGGCCGCCGAGAATGGCCGTGGTGGCCTCATGGCCTCCCTTGTAAGGGATGTGAATCCATTTGATCCCTTCCTGCTTGGCCAGGGCTTCCATAGCCAAATGGTGGAAGGTGCCGGCTCCGGAAGTGCTGTAACGAACCTTGCCGGGATTGGCCTTGGCATATTCAACCAGCTCTTTGAAAGTTTTCCAGGGGGCTTCGGCTCGAACCACTACCCCGTAGGTATAATCCCCGTAGCGCATGATGGGGGTGAAATCGACCATCACATCGTAGGGGACTTTCCGCATGTACTGGCTCAAAATCCCGGCGGCGGAAAGGTTTCCGACTGCGTATCCGTCGGGCTTCTCATTCTTCAAAAGAGCCAGGGCAACGGCGGAGCCTCCGCCCGGCTTGTTCATCACCACGATCGGTTGGCCCAGGGTCTTGCCGGCCGCCTCGCAAAGGGTGCGCAGGGTAATGTCCGTGGCTCCCCCGGCCCCCCAGCCGATAATCATGTTGACCGGTTTGACGGGATAGGACTGGGCCCAGCCGCTGGAGAAGGAGAAGGGAAAAAGGATGAAAGAAATCGAAACCAAGGCCAACCCTGCTTTTTTCATCATTCACCTCCCAGAGCAAAAATCCGGTCTGGCCCTCGGCTCCTGCCGAGGGGATCTGCCTTTGCCTACTGATCCCCGAGACGCTGCACCCGCTTGAACCAACAATGCATGAATTGCCCGTGGTTCAACCGTTCTTATTTGAATAATTCGTATAGCGCCCTTCCATCCGCCTGCGCCGGGGCCGGGATGTTCATGCCATAGCTCACCGTCGGGGCGATGTCGATCAGCCGGATGGGGTCGGGATTGCGCCATCCCTTGCGGATTCCCGGACCGCGGAAGATGTACATGGCCTCGATCGTCCCCATTCCCAGCGTGGCGTTGGGAAGGACGGTGGAATGGATGGAGGCGAAGTGGGGTTTTTCGTATTCCGTCGGGGGGATCCGGATCGTGGCCGACGCTTCATAGTGGGGGTCGAGGATATAGATCACGTCCCCGGCATTCGGCCCACAGTGCAGGAGGGGTTCGGCTTCCTCGCGCCGGAGGGCCAGGATCACCGGGTATTTACCAAGTTTTGGATCGTAGGCCTTGTAAAGCAGGCGGATGATCTCGTCGCGGACCTGTTCATACTCCCTGCCCGGTTCGACAATGCCCCCGGGATCCCTGCCCTTCAGGTTCACGTAGATTTGGATGGCCCAGCCGTACTGGGCGAAGGCCTTGGTCTTGGAGAAGTCCGGTTCCCTGAGGGTCTCCGCCTCCCCCCGCTCGTTCACCCGGGTTTTGAGGGTCACCATTCCTTCCTTGATCAGGATGTTGTTGATCAGGAACTCCTGAACGCCGGGCAGATGTCCGTGATCGGAGACGACCGCCACCAGGGTTTCGGGCGTGGCGTGTTTCAGCAGGGTGGCCACCAGGCGGTCGGCAGCGATGTAGCTCGTCTCGATGATCTCCCATTTCATGTCCGCCGTATTCGGGTCGTAGTAGGACCCCACCGGGTCGAAGTGCCAGAACTGGTGCTTGGCGAAGTCGATGGCGTGCCACTGCATGGCGAAAAAATCCCAGGAATGATTCTTCAATACGTAGGCAGCATATTTTTCCATGAGCGAGGTGTGGTATTCCATCTCCTCCACCCAGGTTTCCTCGTTGGTCCAGCCGAAGATGTAGGGCTGAAGGCCGATGTACTCGATGAAGGGCCCCACCTCTTTCACCAGCTTCTTCTCCAGGGATTTGGGATGGGCGAATCCCTCGGTGGGGTAAACCTGGGAGCAATAGAGCTTGACCTTCCTGCCGTCCGCGGAGAGGTCCATCAGCTTCATCCGGAACGCTCCGGCGCGTTTCTTCTTGCCCGGTTTGAAGGAGGCATGGATCATTTCCGACCATTCGTTTCTACCCAGGTTGGCCACGGCCTTTTTCCCATCCTTGGCCGGAGAAACGAGCAGGCGATCGTATCCTTTTCCCTCGGAGTCGATGGCCAGGATGTGAAATGGAGAATCCCCGGCGCCGGGAGCGATGGGAATGGTGTCTCCCAGGGCAGGGGAATGGCTAGGCGGTAGGTTCGCCCAGCCGTTCTGGGGTTTCAACTCCACCTTTACCGACCGGGTGTAGTTATCGGTGGAGTAAACCCTCGACGGGTGGATGGCCACGGCGCTGCTTCCCCAGTGATGATCCACGATTCCCGCCGGGGCGCAGTGCCCGTCAATTTGGTAGCCATGCTTCACCCGGGGGGGCCAGGTCCCGGGATACTTGAAAAGGAAAGCCTTCTTGCCCAACCGGTCCACTACCTGCCAGAGGTATTCCGCTTTGTGAAAACGGGAATCAAACCCGGTATGCACCACGTCGAGAGGTTCTCCCGGGACGTGAATGGTCATGTCGTACACTCCGCTCTTCCCCGGGTAGGCCCCGGTCTGGATGACCGTCCAGTTGGGTTGGGTGGCGGTGGGGTACTCGGACCAGGCGGAGCCGAAGCTCCCCTCCTTCATCAGCTTTTTGAAGGTCGGCATCTTACCTTCTTTTACGAACCGTTCGACAAAGGGGAGAATCATTCCGTCCAGTCCGATGAGCATGGCCTTTTTGGCTTTCTTGGCTGTTTTGGCCGTTTTCATGAAGCCCTCCTTTATTTTTCCCCCCCTTTTTCCTGGACTAGAAAGGAAAAGGGGCAGCATCAGTGGCTGGTCCATTCAGCAAGCGACTTATGGGTTCTATTATTTATCGCGGATTTCATAAAAATGCAACTCCCATTTGAAATAAAAAAGAGTTGGGACGCAGATGAACGCAGATTTCCAGGATTCGATCAAGCGAAAAAGGACGAAATCCATGGAGCAGAAGAATTCAAATTGACAATCTCATTTTCTTTTTTTAGTATGCCCCTAGCCTGAAGAAATTTTCCGGAAACATCGGGGCGTTGAATCCGATCGGCGTTCCCGGGTCGGTCAAAGGAGGAAAGGGAGAATGGCAGCGATAAAAGCGGGGTCCCCAAAGCCCTTTTGGGGAGGGTCGCAGGAAAGGAAATGGCTTGGAAGGGTGCCGCTCTTTAATCCTTCGGAAGGGTGGGTGGTCAGGCAGCCTCCCGGCGAAGGGAAAGGAAATTGGGCCGGAGCACCCAGCGCCTTTTACGATGAGGAAGAAGACCGGTTCTTCCTGTCCTACCGCCTTCGGAGACCATTGACCGAGGGAAGGGGATATTTGACCTGCGTCGCGGAGAGCAAAGATGGGAAGGAGTTCAACGACCTCTGGGCCGGAAAGGCAACCGACTTCGATTCCCCCTCCATTGAGAGGTCGGCTCTCCTCAAGACCCCGGAAGGACGGTACCGCCTCTATGTCAGTTACGTTGAGGCGGCAGATAACCGGTGGAGGATCGACATGCTGGAGGCGGATCACCCATCTCGCTTCAATCCCACCCGGAGGCAGCCTGTTCTCCGCCCCGATGACGTGGACTCCGAAGGGGTGAAAGACCCCTACGTGATTCTCATCGGCGGGATGTACTACATGTATGTTCCCTACGGTCCCAAGGCGACGGTCACTGCCGGAAGCACGGCCAAGGATTTACACGGCACGGGAAACGTTTTCACCACCGCGCGGGTTGCTCACCCCACGGGGCTGGCGGTCAGCTCTGACGGGGTTCACTTCGAATGGAAGGGAGATGTGATTCGGCCCGGGAAAGGCTGGGACTGCAACGTGGCCCGCCTGGCCTGCGTGGTTTATGTCCCTCCCGTGTTTACCGCTTTTTACGACGGCAGGACCGGCAAAGGGGATGTTTACGAAGACCGGACCGGCATCGCAGTCGGACTGACCCCCGAGCGCTTCGAAAGCATGAGTCGGAAGGACCCGGTTCTGACTTCCCCGTGGGGGACGGGTTCCCTGCGCTACATGGATATCGTCCCTTTGGGAGACTGTTTCTTCTATTTTTACGAACAGTGCCGCCCCGACGGTGCCCATGAACTGCGGGGAAATGTGGTGGAGATGGGGAAATAAAGCGGAAGATATTTGAAATCGCCTCAGAATAATGGGTGAGGGTAGGGGTGGATAAAATAGATTTTCGGTCTCCCTCCCCTCTAGGCTTTTCCTGCCGGGGGAGCAGGCGTATAAGCCAAGCCCCCGCGCCAGAGAAGGCCGGGAAGTTTGCTATGAAATTTAATCCATTATTTCATTTGCTCTTTTAGGGTCTGCCGCCTTTTTATCGCTTCGGAAACCCTTTCTATACCCGACGTTATTTTGTCGTCGGGCTTATTGAGCGCCCGGTCGGCCTTCCTGTATAAATCCAATGCATTCTCCAAATCTCCCCTCACTTCAGCGCATATTGCAAGGTTATAGATGAGGGAGGGGGAATTCGGGGAAAGGATTCTTCCTTCGCCCCACAGCTCACATCCCCTATCGAGCCTCCCTTTCTTGGCATATTCCATTCCCAGGTTCAATTTGTCCTCTGCCTCTTTTGAAGTTACCTGCTCTTTTGAATCCATGAGCTGAATATTAAAAGTCACATAGGAAGGCGCGATGTCGCGTTTGAAATTTGATTTTGCGGCTTCCTTGGCTTTCCCGATCAATTCGAAGGCCGAGGCAAGCGGAGTCCCGCTGTCTCGACATTCAGAAGCGCTCGCCGTTTCGCTTATATTATTGGAATAGATGATTCTCCCCGTTTCAACCTCAATGAGCTTTGGGGTAAAAGCAAACACGGCATCTCGCTTCGTGCAGGGAACTGTATAATTCCTCCAGCTTATGCAATTTCCTTCGACGGTGTTTCCCTTTTTGTCTTTTTTCAACTCCCGTTGGGCGCATTCCTGCCGATTCTGGGTGTAGTGGCTATCCCTTGCATTTGCGGCGGTCACAACCCCGGTGTAGATTCCTTTTGCGCCGACCAATTTGCCCACCTTTGCGGCTGCGGCCTCATCGATCAGGCCCGTCTGTCCAAGCTGCTGCTCGGCCAGGATTTTGTCAAGTTTCGCCCGGTCGATTAAGGTATAATATTGCCTCGTATCGATGTTTACGCTGGCGATCGCCCCTTCGATTTCGGCAGCGAATTCTCTTCCGGTCGGACCCTCGAACGGCAAAACCGCTACTTCTTTAAGTTTCGTTGCTTCGTGAAATTTGGCTGGGACCATGGTAGTGGTCTTAACCGCTGGAGCGGCACAGGCGAACAGACTCAGGGCAAATAAGATGACCGAAAGAATAATCCGATTCATATTCATCTCCTTATGAATCCCGAACACACCCTAACATAGGAGGGTTATTGGATTTCCAGAACGGAAATCATTGTTTTCTCGCGCCAATCTCTCATGTTAGGATTTTCAGAAGGTATACCTTGCAGCCCCTCCCAGTTTGGCCATGCTTATATAAAGAATGATGAACATTGTCAAGGAAATTTTCCCGATGCCCCAAAAATTGCAGGGGCCATCACGCCAGGGAGTGATGGCCGCCCATTCACGCGCGGCCACATCGGGTTGCCCCGACAGTATTTTATTCGGTCTCAGCATGCTCAGGCATGAGGGAGTTGAGCAATGAATCCGAATTCCGATAAAAGGATGTTCCAGATTCGGGCAGCCGTCCTGCGCAAGAAAGGCGGCCCCTTGAAGATCGAATCCCTTGAGATGGAAGGCCCGCGGAACGATGAAATCATGGTGCGCCTTGTCGCCTCGGGGATATGCCATACCGATATAGATTTCTGCGACGCCTGGGGCGAAGCCGACCCTGCCGTGGTGCTGGGTCATGAAGGAGCAGGGGTGGTGGAGCAGGTGGGGAAGAACGTGAAGCGTGTCAAGCGTGGTGATCATGTGGTGCTTTCTTATCAGTCTTGCGGCCGCTGTACTCCATGCCGGAGTGGACACCCTGCCCATTGCCGGCACTTCTACGAAGGAAACTTCGGTTTCCAGCGCCTGGACGGCAGCAATGCCCTGCAGCGCAGCGGCGTGCGCGGGCACTTCTTCGGACAGTCTTCCTTCGCCACGCACTCCCTGGTCACGGAACGAAACACCGTCAAAGTGTCCAAAGAGGTGCCTCTTGAGATTCTATCTCCCCTGGGTTGCGGCTTGCAGACTGGAGCCGGCACGGTCATGAATTCCCTGAAGGTCGCGAAGGGAGCAAGCCTCTCTGTATTCGGTACGGGGGCGGTGGGCCTGGCGGCGGTGATGGCGGCGCGCATCATCGAAGCCGGTCCGATCATCGGTGTGGACATCAAACCCAAACGGCTCCGTCTCGCACGGGAATTGGGCGCCACCCACACCATCGACAATCGCCGTCAAGACGTAGCCGCCCGAATTGCCCGTATCACCGGCAGGGGAGTCGATTACGTGGTGGAAACCACGGCTAACGCGGAAATGCACCGGCTCGCCGTTGAGGTACTGAATCCGCACGGCATCGTCGCCCTGCTAACCGGCGAGAGCGGGACAGACTCTCTCCCCCAAGGACGGAAAACCATCGGCATCATCCAGGGCGATGCCGTGCCGCAGCTTTTTATCCCTAAGTTAGTCGAGCTATACCAAACTGGGAAATTTCCTTTCGACCGCCTCTTGAAATACTATCGCTTCGGCGACATCAACCGGGCCATTGCCGATGCCAAGCGCGGCGACACGATCAAACCCGTGTTGCGGATCAGCGAGGTATGATATGAGGTGCGCGGAGGCGCCGCGTTTTGATTGGCGCGACGAGTCACGCCTTCTGAAAGCGGCGACACATCGCCGCACTCCAAATCAGTCATCAGAGGCGATTTCATCTTTTGGCAAAATGCCGTTCGAATAGTTCCTTTGCCTTTCGAAAACCTTCCTCGGTCATCCCCACGGACTTCGCTTTGCTTATGGGATTGGACAGGTATCCTTTTTCATGAAGCCGATTCATGGTGTCCCAGTCAAACGTCTTCCATGCCCTCGCGGCGAAGTTCTCTCCTTCTCGGTGAGCCACCAAGTAAAGAAGAGCAAGGGTATATTCGTCTATTTTTTCCTTGTCAAAATCCATTTTTGTCCCCTGGAAAAATGGCTATGAAGTCTGTAGCCTATTCATGGATTACCATGGTCCGAGTAGGTATAAATCCAGCGTCCTGGCGCCACCCCCTGGGCAATGCGGTCGATCTCATCATCGAAAACGTCGCAGAGCCGTTTGGTGAAGATGAGCGGGAGGATGAACTCCTTGTATTTCGGCGCGTCCTTGGCGCCGCGGATGGAACAGGCAGCATCCCAGATCCAGGATTCGAGCGATTTACCGTTCTGCTCGAACTTGTTCATCGGTCAAATCAATCCTTCTTTGCTTGTATGCGCATAATGACCTTGATCAGCAGTGGCTACCAGCCATCCGCTGGACTGATTTATTCACTAATCATTTTTTTTTGTTAACAATTGGTTAAAAGTTTTTCGGGCTTCTTCCTCATCGGGAGGTTCTTCATCTTCCTCCAATTGAGTCATCCATTCCTTAATAAATAATTTTCTGGCATGGGTAATCAATTCCTTTCGGACTTTTGTGCTTATCCCAGAACTGACTCCTTTCGCAGTCAAGTATTGATAAGCCGTTTCAGCTATTCTCTTGATCGCTGGAACGTGCTCTGCGTTATCGATTGTCTCATCTATAAAAAACTGGTGCTGCCTTTCTATGAGTGCTAACGCGAATTCCTTCAAGATCTTAATTGCTTCCTGGTCCATTTGTTTTAATTATAGCGAACGATGATTTTAGAGTCTCTATAATCCGGCAAAGGATGACCATACCTTAATGTTTAGACCCTTGAGAATCCATAACTTCTATCCTAATTGGCGTTTCAAGAACGCCGGCTTTACAAAGATTGGCTAAGGCCGCTCGCAATCTTTGTAGGGTTTGGCTGGCTTCCTAGCTGAAATATACATATTTAAGGCAAAATGTTCAAGCCGAACTTTCAGGCGAACTTTCAGGACTTCCAAATCACTATCGCCTTCCTCTCCTGCTTATCCAGATTTCTCCTTCTCATAATTATTGGGTCCGTTCGGCAGTCCATTTGCTATAATATTTTCATATCGTTAGAGCGCGGCCAAAACGCCATCTCCTGGCCTGCCAAGCCGGGACCAAGCAGGATATTGTAGGGGTCCCCCCGTGGCGGGATGGCCGCCCGCAAGATGGGCAACCATCACGCGGTCCGCGTGATTGCCCCTACGATTTTTTGCCAGTTTGCGCACAATCTCGTAACGGGCTGAGTAGCGAAGAGAGGAGGAATCCCTATGCCCCGCACCATCCTGACTGCAGCCACGCTGCCCGCGCCGCCGGATCGGCTGTTTGACATGTATCTGGACCCGGCCGCGCATGCGGCTTTCACCGGCGCTCCGGTCAGCATCGCTCCAAAAGTGGGGGCCGAATTCCGGGCCTTTGACAAGGCTCTCTCGGGGCGTATCCTCCACCTTGTGCCCAAACGGTTGATCGTCCAATCTTGGCGGGCCACGCACTGGAGCGCGGAGGATCTGGATTCAACCCTGGTGCTGGCCTTCTACCCTGACGAGGGAGGGGCCCGCATCGAGCTCGTCCATGTGAATGTGGCCGACCACGACTTTGCCGGGGTGAGCCAAGGTTGGGAGAAATATTACTGGACTCCATGGAGGAAATACTTGGAGAAGCACGGCTGATGCTGACCCCAGATAGGCCAAACCTTTGCCTTTGTGAAAAGGCTTTCCCAGAAATCCCTCCCACCCTCCCTTTTTCAAAGGGAGGAGATTTTATCGATTCGCTCCACGGTTCCATTATTTCCTTGGGAGCAGGAGATTAAACGGTGCCTTACGACAATGAGATTGAAGACCGGATTGGTACGGTCATATCCCGATGGAAGAATACCCAAGCCAAGAAGATGTTCGGAGGAATCTGCCATCTACTCGGCGGCAACATGTTCTGCGGCGTGTATAAGGACTTCCTGATTCTCCGCCTGGGGGAAGAAGAATCCAAAGAGGCGTTGAAATTACCCTCTATCCGCCCCTTTGACATAACGGGCAAACCCATGAAGGGATGGGTGATGGTTGAAAAGGCGAGGTTCAAGAGCGAAGGTTCTTTGAAGGCCTGGCTGAGTAAAGCCAGAGAGTTCGTCAGTACGTTGCCTTCAAAGGGATAGGGATCAGCGATGCAGCCAATTCTTCAAACTAGGCGCCTCTTTCTGAGGCCCTTTGAACTTACCGATGGGGAAGACGTCCGGAGGCTGGCCGGGGATCGG
>Ga0102851_10002495_pt1 | contig 11107 bp, 7 predicted proteins | sample Mud3Dept3metaG_FD_79558 | JGI IMG/M metagenome (GOLD analysis project Ga0102851, IMG submission 79558) | Freshwater wetland microbial communities from Ohio, USA, analyzing the effect of biotic and abiotic controls - Mud 3 Core 4 Depth 3... | ecosystem: Environmental > Aquatic > Freshwater >...
AAAGAGATGCTGAAAATACGATAATGCTGAAAATGCTTAGTGCCATATGTGTCATGGGTATCCCCCGTTCAAAAAATCTTCTTAATGATAAGATGCAATTCCTGCTCTATGTTCGTCAAGTAATTTATGATGATTGCTCTGGGTCAACGAAACTTATCTGTCTTCCGTCCCGGGCGCTGGTAGGGCCATAGGGACCGGTGACATCGAACAACCTTTAAATGCCTTTATGGGAACCTTATGGAACTATTTTGAGTGGAAGGTATTTGATATTAAAGAAAATAAATGGCGGAGAGAGAGGGATTTGAACCCTCGGTGAGTTTCACCCCACACACGATTTCCAGTCGTGCGCCTTCAGCCACTCGGCCATCTCTCCGGAGAAAAACGAATAAAAGTTTAACTGATAAAACAGGATTAAATCAACTTGCGGAAACACAGCAGGCAAACTCTTTCTGACCGCTGCAATAATAACTGCCTTACCCTAGAGACAGCACCTTGCACTCATTGTTCTGCAAATCATAGGGATTCTGTGCCTTTAGCGTGCAGGGTCACATGGACAATTTCACCGGGACGCCATAGTCGCATGCGCGGCCCCCAGGTGCCAGTACCCCGGCAGACGATGACTGCCATTCCATCGACTTCATACAATCCTCCAAGCAGAGGGTAGATCTTTTGCACGAGATAGCCGAAAGGCCAGATTTGCCCTCCGTGGGTATGTCCGGAGAGCATCAGACCTGCACCAGCACTCGCTGCCTTCGTGGCTTGCCATGGTGTATGAGAGAGAAGGACTGTTGCACCCGGTGGCCGGCCCTCAAGTGCCCTCGAGATGGGATCGCCACCCTTACTGGAACGGTGGTTGGCTGTAAGATCATCCACTCCTGCAAGGACCAGACCGGGCCGGAGCCCGGCCCAGGAGTTATTCAGCACCTTTATACCATCATAATATATCAGGGGGGTGCCGTTATTTTGGCTGACGTGGAACTCGTGGTTACCAAGGACAGCCCATACGCCCAGAGGTGCAGACAGACGATGCAAGACCGAAAGCAGTTCCCCCTGGGGTTTGCCGTGCCCTTCAAAGATATCTCCCAGCAGCACCACGAGGTCGGGCTGCTGCGCCTGCACCTGCTCAACACGCGCCTCCAACCACTGCTTGCCAAGCAGCGGACCGAGGTGCAGATCTGACATTGCAACAATCACTGTGCCATCCAGCTCATGGGCAAGACCGGAGAGATACACGTCATAGTTTTGCACAATAGGCGGCCGCAGCCCCTGTACGAGTGCAGTCACAGAAAGCACTCCGCCGGCAACCAGGGCAAAGCCACGCAGCAAAGGGGCCAGCCGGGATAGAAAAAAGCCAAACCCGGTGATGAAGTCAACAAAGAGAAGGCATACGGTGAGCAGGAACACCATGGCCATCCAGTCCATGCCTGGCAGCTCAAATATCGTAGCGAGGGCGCCCGGTCCGTCATGACCCAAGAAGAGTCCGAGAACAAAGACTGCCCAGAGAGTCACTCCTGTCACTATAAGCAGTTTTAGGGGGACGTAGCGCTTCATAAATGGCACTGAGTAAGCACGGTAGAAGACGTAAACGTGCATCAAAGTGACGATGGACAAAAGAATAACTCCAAACATACGTCCTCCCCGAGATTCAACGCGTTTTATATTTTAACATTTAACACCAGGAGATTATGAATCGACGAGTCAGGGCATTAACCCGAAGAACACGTTTGGCAGGAACATGGATAATTGGATAGTATTTTGTACCGACGGCAAGCGGGGGGAGAAATAGTCTACCGATGCAGTTCAGCTCATTCAACTGAACTGGCTACAATTTATTCGGGTTTTATCAGGTCGATCAGGGACGTGATTTCAGTCTCGTTGAGGGGACCTCCGTATTTCAGATCGAACCCCGGCATAAGGGTATTATCGACACCCTCTTTGATCGCCTTGAGCATATCAGCGCGCGGTTTTTTGTTCATTGTGGAAAGTGAGGTAGTCTTGCCTGCATTATGACACATAAAGCAATCTGCCTTGAACAGGTCCCACCCACTTTTACCTTTTCCCTGTTCTACGTGGCATCCACTGCATTTTTCAGTGAATATCTCTGTTGCTTTGTACTGGTCCATATGCATCTGGTCCTTGACATGGATTTTCAAGGATAATGTTGTGACCGGAGTTATCGGGTCATTCGTATATACGTCCACTGTTTTATAGAAAAACCCCTTTTTCCCTCGCATATCGATCACTACCGTGATGTTTCCCTTTTCTCCTGGCTTGAATACTTTCGAACTGGCTTTAGCTTTGGTGCTGCCCGAGGTTGCTACAACTTTATCTATCAAAAGGTCATGGTCCCCTGTATTCGAGAATTCGAAGACATGTTCTGTCTTGTCTCCCTCAGAGACATTGCCAAAATCAAAGTCAACCTGGGTGAATTTAGTCACAGGCTGGGCATGGGAAATAGATTGCGTGAGAAAAACAATAATTGCTGCGATAATAAATTTTTTCATGCGCCAATTATAGCAGTATTGGAATTAAAATTGAAATATTTTTTTTGGCCCTTCCTGAATTTAACCAGAAGCCCACCAATTTATAGGAGAACAAGGAACATATCGGGCTATCCGGGAAAATGCACTTATTGTCGGAATTTATAACATAAATCTTTAAAATTCAGGAAGTTAGGTCAATGGAAGTTGGATTGAAAGATGACATAGGGTTTAAAGATCGAGGGATGTGGGCCAATACCCTGTCGCCGGCCACTTTTAGATTTGAACAAACCATCGTTAATAGTATGCCGCCGCTCAGTTTACTGCGGGAAATACGCAGGAAGGGTCGGCTGTGATAATGTCTTCGATGACAGAGATAGCTTCTTTCACATAATTGTCGGCCGATATTTCCTTGGAAAACGCCTCTTTTTTCTCTTCGGGGGTCTTGGCGTTGTCGTGAGGTTTGGGGCGGCCGTGGGAGGCTTCAGTGTCGTTTTCCTTTTGTAAGCGCGCTTCCTCGATTTCTTTGCGTACGTCGTTTATGTTCATGGACTTGATAGTGTTTTTCTGTTTTTCCTCAAGCCGAGTGGCCCTGGTTTTCATGTCGATGAATCCCTGGTTTGATGCGACTCTTTTGACGCTTTTTTCTTTCAGTTTAGGAATATCGGGCTGGCATTTCGGCCATTTCGTAAAAGTCACCGGCGCGACAGTGTCCCAGGGCATGGCGAAATCCAGATATTGCTCCCCGGTCTTAAGGCCGCTCATCACATCCGGGAGGATTAAATCCGGCACTACTCCCCGATACTGCGTGGAAGCCCCGGTTATGCGGTAGAACTTCTGGACAGTGATCTTGAGCGCGCCGAGAGGCTTGTAAGCTTCCATGTTCGGTAAAGGCACATTGTCGTTAAGGTCTATTATTGTCTGGACACTGCCCTTGCCGTGGGTATGCTCTCCGCCCATGATCACTGCGCGGCTATAATCCTGGAGTGCGCCGGCAAGTATTTCAGAGGCAGAGGCGCTGAGTCTGTTGACCAGTATTACAACAGGTCCGGTATAAGTTATATCCGGTTCATCATCTGCAAGGGTGTTTGTCTTGCCGTTACTGCTCTTCACCTGGACTACAGGTCCTGTCTTGATGAAAAGTCCGGCTATTCTTACTGCGTCGGTAAGGGCGCCGCCGCCGTTGTTCCTGAGATCGATTATCAGGCCCTTGATATTTTGGGATATGAAATTATCCAAAATAGCTCTTACATCATCCGTAGAGTTCCGTCCACCCCTGCCGTGGCCTGTCTTTTCAAAGTCCCGGTAAAATGAAGGGACCCTGATATATCCGAAATTATCCCCTGTTTTTTCGTCCCTGACGGCAATGCCTTTTACAAAGGTGTCCTCGATCTGGATAATGTCGCGCACAATCGGTACGGTCATCACTTTGTCGTCCGGCTTCCTGATTGTGAGCCTGACCTCTGTCCCTTTCTTTCCCCTGATCAGTCTGACAGCGTCCGTCACCCTCATGCCAATTATGTCCACAGGTTCACCGGCGCCTTCGCCAACCTTGAGGATAATGTCTTCGGCCTGAAGCTGTCCCTGTCTTGAGGCAGGACTTCCGGCCATAATGCTCACGACTTTTATGTAGTTTTCGTCTTCTTTGAGGGTCGCACCAATGCCTTCGAGAGTACCCCTCATACTGATGTCAAAGTCCTCTTTGTTCATGGGCGGCATATAATCCGTATGTGGATCGAATGCATGCGTCACTGCGGCAAAGAACCGCTCATAGTGCTCAGCCTCTTTTTCCCTGGCGATCCTCGAAAAAAATTGATCATAAGTCTTCGATACCTTGTTGCGCGCGGACTTTCTTAGGTCTTCATCAGTCTGTTGTTTCTTCTCCTCTGGCTTGTCTGCCGTCTTTGGCGCATCTCCTGCAGCGGTCGCACGCTCTTCCTGCAGGTTTAGATACTGGTTCAGCACCTGGTATTTGAGTATCTTCCTCCATCTTTCTCTTAATTCAGAGTCAGTCTTGCAGTAATCTATCTTCTCGACATCCGTTTCAATAAACTCTTTTGTCGAAAAATCGAAATCCTCTGAAAGGACCTCCTTGACCATCTCGTAAACAACAGAAGCCCTGGCAGCCAGTATTGCCGAACCCGTTTCCGCAAGATCGAGCTTACCGGACTTTATTTCATCGTCTATAAGCCTCGAATATTTCCTCAGTTTTTCAACGTCTTCCTGCAACAGGACCGTTTTCTGAAAATCGAGCTGTTTGAGATAAAGCCCGAAGGCAGCCTCAGAGACTGTGTCATCAATAATTTTATGGGTAAAGTGGCTTGTTTCAAGGCGCTCGCTAATAAGGTAAGACAGAAGTTTGGCCCTGTTCGCGTCATGTTTAAGGTCCTGGGTATAACCATCGCCATAGAGCAGCGAAAACAGGAATATTGATATAAAGCAGAGTTTTAAAAAAATCCGTTTCATTGGCATCATGGGCGATAACTGTTATTCGAACCGTGAAAAGGCCCATAATTTGTATTTGAGATCAAAAACATCATTATTTATATATTACAATTAATTTTTAGTATTGGGCAAATTTGATGCATTCATAAGAAATCAAAATCGGAGAATTTTAATGCTGAGCAAACCACCCCTGCCCCTGCTTAAGGCACCTACTGTTGGCTGATTTAGAAGGGGAGGCCGAAGGCCGTGGTGTTAAGTGTATTAAACAAACCCCTGAAGTTGTGATTTACCAGCTTGAAATGAGAAGGAACCAATTATTTCACTATCACAGAGGCGTTCCTGTCAAAAGGGTTCGTCCTCATCGCAAGGGAATAAAGATAGGGGTAGTTTTTCTTCAGATATTTCATGTAATCGAGCCACTCGTGAAGTAATAACAAGTAAGCCCGGCGAATGTCTCCTGACAAGTGATTATAGTCTGCAGGTGGCAGGTTTTCAAGGCTTTTCCTGTGGAGCAGTTCCTCTTTCAGGTGCAGGACCGCCCTGAGGAGTTCGGTGAAGGACTGGTGTTCGAGAAGATAAGGGTTTTCGAAGAGTCTCAGCACAAGCTCCCCTTTTTCCTGAAGAAACGCGCGCAAGCCATTAAGGTCCGCCAGACTGCTGTCAACCTTGTAGTCGTAATGCCTGAGCCGTTCGCTTTCTCTCTCAAACTCTTCCACGGACCATTCATTGGTTACGACAAGGTCTTGCCTGAGCTCGTCAGCGCTGGTGTCGCAGGAAGAGAAGATACTTATTAGTCCAGTGCCCACCTCGCTGAAGAAGACCCCGATGACCATGTTCAGTTTTTCTTTTCTGATAAGCTTTTCTCTACGGTTAAGCAGCATGTCGGTCGAGTTTGCCACAACGCCGAGGAAGGTGCTTACGCCGGTAATAATAAGGACCAGCGCCAGAAATTTTCCAGCCTCAGTCTTGGGAGTGATATCCCCGTATCCTACGGTCGCGACCGTCACAACGCTGAAATATATGGAATCGGTCAATGACAGCCCCTCGAGTTTCATAAAGCCGAGCGTCCCTGTCAGTATGACAATAACTAGCATTACAAGAAAAATCTGTAGCCTGAAGCGTATAGTATCCATGAACCAGCCTGCCTTTAAAATGTTCGATTTATATTAAATTTAAAGTCTTAATTGCCGCTTGTCAACCTTTGACCGTAATCTGAGCTGATAAAACAGACCCTGCTGCTGACAAGATATAATATGTTACCTATCTACTAATAATGACTTTCTGGAGAACACTGGACAGGTCTTTGGTCTGATAGGGTTTTGTGAGAACGCCCGAAAAGCCGTATTGCAGATAACTGGCCATAATCGAATCACTCGAATAACCGCTCGAAACAATGGCCCTCACTCCCGGATCGAATTCGAGCAGCTCCAGGATGGTTTCTTTTCCCCCCATGCCGCCGGGTATAGTCAGGTCGAGAATTACCGCATCAAAGGGTTCGCCCGAATTTCTTGCGGTTTTATATTTTTCAAGAGTCTCGTTTCCTTCAGTAGACCCGACTACTTCGTAGCCTATACGCTTGAGCATTTCGCTGGTAGTTGTCCGGACCATGTCGTCATCATCCATAAGCAGGACCCTCCCCCTGCCTTTCTTTGAAGGTTTTTCAACCGGAGGAGTATTCAGCGCTGTAATTCCTGAGAAGGCAGGCAGAAAGATGGAAAAGATGGTCCCTTTACCAATGTCTGATGCCACCTCTATATGGCCATCATGCCTCTTAATGATGGAATACGTCGTCGCAAGTCCGAGTCCGCTGCCAGCATGCTTTGTCGTAAAATAAGGCTCGAATATCCTCGGCAGGTGTTTTTGCGGTATCCCGCTGCCTGTATCTTTTATGATCACTTTCACATATTTGCCCTGTTTCAGATCCGGGCCGTCGTATCCTATAACAATATTTTCTGCACGGATATATATCTGTCCACCCTCCGGCATCGCATGTACACTGTTCAATACAATATTGTTGATTACCTGGCTCATCTGCCCAAGGTCAATCTCGACTTTCCAGAGGTCTGCCGGAAGATCAAAGCCGCACTTTGCGTTTGAGCCCCTGATGGCAAAGTCAGCGGAATCTCTTATGAGCTCACTTATAGAGGTCTCCTTTTTAATGGGGGCGCCGCCCTTTGAGAAAGTAAGCAGTTGCTGGGTCAGATCTTTTGCCCGCAATACTGCTTTTCCCGCCCTTAACAGGCTATCGTGTATCCGATCTCCGGGGTCCAGGTCCATTGCCGCCAGGTCAATGTTTCCCATTATCGCGTTCAGCAGGTTGTTGAAGTCATGAGCAATGCCGCCTGCAAGTACCCCCAAGGACTCTATCTTCTCAGCCTTTAAAAGCTTTTCCTCGATATTTCTTTTTTCAGTGATGTCACGGAATACGAGTACTGTCCCGACAATACTGCTCTTTCTGTCGACTATGGGGGACACGCTGTCTGATATGAGCCGCTCCTTTCCGTCACGGGCCACCAACAGGGTATGATCAAGGATATCTGCGGCCTTTCCACTTTTTAATAGAATCTCAACAGGGTTGTCCTTGACCGCGCGCGACGTTTCACAAATCAAATGGAGGACCTCGGTTATAGGCCTCCCCTTTGCCTGTTCCTGCGACCAGCCGGTCAGGGCCTCGGATACCTTGTTCATCAAAACAACTTTTCCCTCTATATTAGTAGTGATCACCCCGTCGCCTATACAACGCAAGGTTACTGCGAGCCGTTCTCTTTCTGAGGAGAGTATTTCCTCTGCTTCCTTGCGCTCTGTTATGTCACGGAATATGCCTCTTGTCCCAATGAGTTTCCCCTCTGAGAAGGCGGTGCTGATGTTTCCTTCAACGTTTATCCTTCTGCCGCCCTTGGTAATGAATACCGTCTCAATACGTCCGGAGGTCTCACCGAATACAACGCTTTTGAAATCCGGTCCGCATTCGCTGCAATCAGGGTGCAGGATGTCAAACACAGTAAGGTCGCGGATCTCATCTTCTCCATATCCCAGGGTCTCCCTCCAGGCGCGGTTTACATACTGGAAGGCCCCGTCAGGACCAATACTCTGTATCAGGTCATTTGCGTTTTCGAAAAGGTCACGGTATTTTTCCTCACTCTGACGCAACGCCTGTTCCATCTGTATACGTTGGGTAATGTCCATATACAGGAGGACCACCCTCGTGACCTCTCCATTTTCATCTTTGATCGGGGTACAGACAATGTCGTAATAACGGTTTTTCAGGACCCATCCCATAAGGCGAACGCCTTCCCCTGAATCAAAAACCGCCATAAAAGGGCAGCTGGACTGCGGGGAGCTTAAATTGCATATTAGCCTGTAGCATGGCTGTCCGGTTACATCCAGCTTATCGGAGAAAAACTGTTCCCTGAGTTTTGCGTTATAAGCGAGGGTCCGCATTTCCTTGTCTATAACCAGAATACCTGCTCCGGCAGAGTCGAATATAGCCTTAATTTCCTGGTTCGTAATTTTAAGCTTTGCATTGGTCTTGTGGAGGTGTTTTAATATCTGGACAAAGGAATTGCTGACAATCCCTACCGGGTCTGTTGCTATCAGCGTTTTGTCATCCAGTTCCTCGGGTTTCAGGGTGGAGGTCCCCATCACGGTCAGGAGCTGGTTGACCTTGTCCCTGATATACTGCGTTGCAGTTGAATATTTCCTTTTAAGCTCGGCATTTTCCCTTGAGAGCAGGTCGATGTTGTCCTGCTCGGACCGGGGTCCTGGATAGACTTTCTGACCGCTTTCGGCACTATCGCGTGCCGGCGGAGCTTTTTTATCTTCTTCCGAATTCATTTGTTTATACTTTGGTCCTGCTCCCTTAATATATGGAAGATCACTGATATCATTCTTCCGCGCCACTTATTTCGATAAGATAATAGCCGTCGCCTTTTGTGACAGTGACCGGATAACCCATATTGGCGGCTGATTCAGGAATAGTGCTTATCGCATCTCTATTGTCTGTTTTGAAGGCGATTTTTACCTCCCCGTCGGATAGTTGCTGGCTGTATTCATTTATCACCTGTAAAGCAGTCAAAAGTGTTGAAGGACATATCTGACCACAGATGTCATACCTTATAATGTTCAAAGTTAACACCCTCCTTCCCTGATATCAGTATCATCTTCTTAATACCACATGTACCATCAGTTTGCTGCCTAACCAGGCCCCTGGCAGCAGGCCGGCAAGAAAAAGCATACTCGATGTCGCAAGGATCGGCAATCCTCCCATGAGATGCCAGACATTGCATGTAGGTGCCATTCGCGAAGCAAGCCCCATAATAATGCCGCCGCTGAAAGCCGACACATATTGCTTAAGGGGCAGTTTGTAATAAAGATGGAATTCTCTCAACGCCACAGCCGAAGACATGCTCCCTAGTATAATCCCGGCGACAAGCGGAAATTGCATCGCTGATATGGCGTCGAAACGCGGCCCGCCGCCGCCCTGAAGATAGGTATTGGTCAGGGGATGGACGTATTTCAGCGGGATCGCCTGATAATACGCCAAACTAGCTATATGGTCCCTGAAAAAAATGCTGCCGATATACCCTGAAAGCTTTGCGTAGGAGGATGTGAGTCCAAGGGGCATACCTATCAGCACATAGGAGGTCAGCCCGAGTACTGACAAAAATAAAGCGGCCTTCCAGGGTTGGAGATATCCTTCAGCAGCGGAAGGACGGACCAATTTGCCTTCGTTCTTCCATCGCAAAACCAGGAACATCCCCAGTGCTGCGACCGGGAAAATAAGTATAAAGGGAGATACTCCCAGTATCTGCGGCAGAGTAATGCGCCCGGTAAAAAATGTGGTGCTTTTGATAAAAGCTGCCCACCAGGGGTGTATTTCCGCATAAAAAAAACTGCCCAGAATAAGACCCGCAAAGGCCACTGTGCTGAGGACGCTGCCGGCACCCATTTTATAAAGAGTTCCGACCACGCAACCTCCGGCAAGCACCATCCCGAGGCCGAAGAGCATGCCGCCGACAATATTTGCGAGCGTAGGAGAATAGAGGAGAGGGAAGGGATAAAGCGGCAGAAAACCTATCAGTCTTGCAACCTCGAAGAGAATCATACTTGAAAGCACGAGCAATACGAGTGTGCGCAGCATAAACGTGCGCTTGAAAAGGAAGAGGTCACGGAACATTCCAGCCATACAATAGTCCGAACGGTGCATAGAAATTCCTGCAAGGTATCCTACCACCAGACAGATGATCATGATTAATGGATAAGGGGCAACTGTCATAAAGAAACTCGTACTCCTGAAATGTTCTGAGGTTCAAGTTAATATGCACACTTTTGTCGTTTATAATTGCATTAACTATTCTTGAAATGCAATACAAAAATTACAGGGCGATAAGTCAGATAGCCGGAATAAAACAGGCCTCATAACCCTGCGCCTGGGTCACACGCTTGCACGGAGATAAACCCCGGAAGTTGTAGGATATCTGGGCCTCCGTCCCGATAGATATCACAGAACGAACCTCCTTGAAGATTACGACTGTAACAAAATGCCCCGAAAGACCTGAAACGCCTCTATTAAAGCCTCTACTCCACATTTTTAGCAGTATACGTCGCACGATTTCGGGTTGAAAGAGATATATCGCAGGCTGAAATGAAAAACATCAGAAGATCCTTTAACAGAGCCAGGCATCTTTATCGAATAGATGTTTAGAACCGTGGCGCTGAGCCAATTTACAAAATGTTATTTTTTCGGCAGGCCCAATACGTAAGATTAAATAAATTTAATCCAGTTTTAATCTTCGTTTCATATTAAACATATAGACTACTTTATAAATATGGATCTGCATGAGCAGATCGACCTATTCGATAACTCTTAGAAGGAGGAGATATGATTAGAAAAAAAGTTTTAGTAATGTTGCTTGCGGTGGCCTGTATTATCGGTGCCGTCGGCAGTGCCGGAGCAGTCTCATCATATGTGACCAGCTTCAGCAGCACCTACCCCGGCTCGACAACTGCATCGTTCAGTTGCTCGATCTGTCACAGTAATGTACCAACCCGTAATTCGTACGGAACCGCCTATGCCAACGCAGGCCACAACTTTAATACGATTGAAGCACAGGATTCTGACGGTGACGGAGCAACAAATATCACTGAGATCAACGCCGGAACAAACCCCGGCGATCCGGGCA